>ENA-UPXC01004162-UPXC01004162.1-human-gut-metagenome-genome-assembly--contig:-NODE-4162-length-13584-cov-31.272896_pt1 | contig 13584 bp, 10 predicted proteins | sample MGYA00250047_ERZ773371 | MGnify/ENA primary metagenome ERZ773371 (study PRJEB29103, sample SAMN06111975) | human gut metagenome | biome: human gut; feature: ankylosing spondylitis patient; material... | reverse complement strand
GGCGACCGACGACAACGCGGAAATAAGAAATTTAGACGCAAGATTGTTCTAGAAATCAACTTGTTGGTACACTAGTTTTGTTACCCATTTTTGCATACAAAAAGGACACCTGCCAAAATCTCTGCCAGTGTCCCTACTATATTTCTTTAAAATCACACATCTATATAGTATAAAAGGTATCGGAATCTCTTCTGTTCAAACAGCTTTTCCATATATTATGATGATATGGAAACAGTGGCAACCGGCTGACATGGTCAAGCTTTCTGACTTTAGTCCCTTCTGGCTTTGCGTCCCTGCCTTTCAACAGGTTTGCCTTTAAAATAATTTTCAGTTTTTCCAAAAATAAAATACCATGTGGCTTTTCTTACGTCAATAATATTTTGGTGGAAAATTTACATATATTTTAACCGAATCAAGTAACTCCCCTGTGGAGGTTACGAAAAGCAATAAGCAGTGGGTGAGGACCTGCTGTTTATTTTTCTAATCCCACGGAAAAAATGCCCATTCGCCATTTCCAACATACCATCTTTCATACCGCCGATAAAATCGAATCTATAAACATGGAAAGTTACTGTCCAGCTAACCCCTGAACAGTAACGGTTCCAATACACACTTTTTATTCCGTAGGGTTCTTTCCGGTTTTCCACATAAACTGCTAGTAAAACTGGTATCTTTTTTCTTAAAAGCGAAATCTCTGCAACATTCCTGACAAATCAGAGGGGATACTGCAATGTATAATGTGCATTGCCGGTATCCCCTCTGATTTATTCAACCATTATTCACAATTTTTTATTTCATTTTAACTTTTCTGACATTTGACCATTCACTGAATGTTTTTGAATTATCCTCAGAAGTACGGTTCCATGCATGTAAACCAATATAATAAGTGCCTGATTTAACATTCTTAAATGTAACAGTTACTGTATTTCCTTTTATCTTTTTTACATAATAATTTTCTCCGGAAACAGCAGGGCATTTCTGTCCGTTAGTTTTGGTAAGGGTATCACTGAGAACTACATCATAGCCCTGAGCGTTTTTGCTCTTCGTATATTTTACTGTCACTGTGGAGCCTTTAACAGTTACCTTACTGATCACAGGTGCTTGTGGCGTAATGGCACTCACATCTACTTTATGGATCTCAGACCACTGTCCAAATACTTTTTTGCCATCTTCACCCTTAAGCCATGCGTGGCATGCTACATACCAGGTTCCCTTATCCATATATGCAAATGCAGACTTCAGTTCTTCCTGATTTTTCAGGACCTTTGTATACTGTCCTGTTTTGAGCATATCCTCAGAGGTGCCGATCACATAATCATATTTCAGAGCACCCTTACACTCTTCATTCAGCACCATTTTTACGGAGTTTTGGGAAACAGATACATTCTTTATAACTGCTTTTGCAGGTCTGGTATAATTTCCGTCTGAATCTGTGATACTTCCGTCTGTACTGTAGGTATTTCCTTTTGTATCTGTTACAGTTTCATCTTTATTTACAGTTGGCTTTTTACCATCTGCATCAGGTGTCAGCTTCGTGCCATCCGGAAGTGTTACAGTTCCATCTGAACTGATCACGATTCCTTCCGGTGTAACAAGGTTTCCATTTCTATCTTCCTCAGTTCCCTCCGGGTAAGCATCCGGTATCGGAGTAACAGTTGGTACCGGCGTTACTGTTGGATTCACTGATGGTGACGGATTTACCGACGGTGATGGATTTACCGATGGTGATGGATTTACGGTCTGTATGATTGTGGTATCTGATATAGTACAGTTCTGAATTTTATCATCTGGTGTTTTTGTAATGTCACTCCAATATGTATCCGGAGCAGATTCACTGTTGGAAGTTATTTTTTTACCATTTACTGCTGTTCCTTTTGTAGAAGGAGATATAGTGACAGATTCAGTATACGCTTTACCTGGCTCCGCATTTTTGTTCATAAATGAATAAGCAGAACCCCCCTCCAGATATGCTTTTGCTGTTTCTACATTTCCGGTGCCCTCAACTGCATTGCCACCGTTATCACCATCTCCTCGTCCTGCAACAGCAATCAACGTTCCTGCTCCGGAAATCGTTCCGTTGTCAAGAATCACCGCTGCACCGCCAACTGAAGTAGTTGCTATGTTTCCTCCGCCGTATGCTGCAAGCTGGCTGCCCTCGCCAATAGTAAGTGTTCCGCTGCTGACTTTCAAGGCCGGCTGTCCGCTGTAGCTTTTTCCTGTGGCAGGATCTGTTCCTGTGGCAGCTTCATCACCTTTGATATATACTTTTCCTTCTACCTTTACATTTCCGCTTATCACAACAACAGGTGATGTATTGTGACGTGCCTGTGTTCCATTGGGAAGGAAATTAGTGTTGGAGTAGATCATGGAATTCTTTATGGTCGCTCCATCATTCAGGATCAGCTGTCCGTTAATGGAAGTACCTGTCAGGAATTTTCCGCTATGATTATCATAGTTGACAGATATTGTTCCACCATTTTCTACTTCAATCTGTCCATATATGGAAGAATCTCTCAGATTCAATATTCCGCCATTTTCTACTTTTATCTTCACACTGCTGAGAACCTTCATATTGACCATTGTAAGGTTACATCCAGCCGGTATGATCAATGTCTGAGTTGTAGCTTCTCCCTCTGAAACAGCATGTCCCAGTTCTCCATACGTACCGCTGGTATGAGAGCCATACCAGGCTTTAATCTCTGCCGGGACTGTTACAACATTATCCGTATCATTAAAATTAGGAATTAACCATGGATCCATATCATACATATATTTTCCGTCTGAAGTCTTGGTTGCATTGGCAAGCTTCAGATGATCTGCCAGTTTTTCATTAGTACTGTAAACCTTGAAAGTAAGCTCATTACTTGTTACTGTACGCCCTGACTCATCGGTCAATGTAACGCTGACAGGATATGTACCTATTTCAGCAGGAGTTCCGCTGAGAGACAGAGAACTGTCATGTGGGGAATACATCCCTGCCATCCCACTTTTACTGTCAATGTTTACCTTTGTATTCTTTGTGTCAATTTTTACACTTGTTTTTGTTAACTCCTTCCAGTCATCTTCAACAGGTTCCTTCCCATCCGGAAGATCTGCCGCTTCCACAACTACATTACTGTTTTTGTTGGATGAAACAGAAGTGGATGCACCTGAAACTGCATCGTATTTCTTCTGCCCTGTAACAGCGCTTTCGAAGTATCCTTTTAATCTGACATGAAGAGTGTTCACTCCGTTGGATGCACCTTTAATATTAGTTTCACCGGAATCAGTTGCAACAACTGTGAAGGCATTTCCTTCTGCATTTACCTTAAGATGAAGTTCTTTATATCCATTACTTTTTATTGTAATGACATTTCCAGTGTGAAGTACAGTTGAATCAAATACAACACGATTATTACTGCTGTCTGGATAATATGCTGTTCTGTTAAATAATGCTGTTGCACGATCTGTTTTATCCCATGGTGTCCCATCTACAGATATTTCTGTGATTTTACTGATGTAATCAGAATCAGTATTTTCATCAGCTGGTTTAATGATCTTGTAGTCTGTATATAAAATTTCCACTTGATCTCCCACAAATGTTGGAGCATCTTTGGGCTGTTCAGGTTCAGACTGTGAAGTTACTTTTTCAACAGCCCATTGCTTTCCGGTTCCTGTTACCTTTAAAGTAAGATCCTTGTATCCGGTACTGGTGATTACAATCTGATCGTTTACTTCAAAAGAATCTGCCGAAAATCTAATATACTGATCCGATGACCCACATAAATAATACTTTCCCTTTGTTAAATAAGAAGAAAATGATGATTCTGTTAAATTATTGCCATTTACCGATATCTGTTGAATATTATCAACATAGTCAATACCAAATTGTCCATTTATTTTATATGTTGAACTTCCAAATACGCTGTCATATTCTGTCGTCACCTCCGGCGGTTCTTTCGCACTTTGTGTACCCTCATCCTGAGCCGCCTGTACATTCTCTTGCTCATCCGCAAAATCCGGTGTTCCCGATCCATCACTAAAGGAATCATCATCTGCCTCCTGTGTGATTGCTGAATCCGTAGTCATTGAATCTGTAAATATGTCTGCTGCACATACCGGTACAGAAGCAATCATATTTGCCGCAATTGCCATAGACATCAGAATTGCCATTCTTTTCTTCATCTGTTTCTTTCTCCTCCTGTAATATGATATCAGGGGCAAAAGATATTTCGTCCCTGACTTGAAGCTATCTGTGTATCATCTCATTTCAGATGAAGCGGATAAAATCCTCCGATTCATCTCAGTTCTTCAGTGGAAGTTTAAATGATCAAATCACGCAATAGTTTGCTTTGGTTAACTCTGTTGGTTAGTATATTCTAACCTGCGTGAAAATGCAAGAGAATTATTCTGCATCTGTTGAGAAAGTATCTCATAAATCAAGCAGTATCCTGTTGACAAATTTTTATCATTTCACAGCAAGATAAGACAGAATAGAGCAATTATGGCAATTCCATAAAATAATGCAGGTAATAAATCAGGTAACATCCTGCTATCAGTCTGAAAATATCATCTTCTATCTCTTTTTCGCTACTGTTTAAAGTAATTTTGTTTCCTTCTATCTGAAGCCCCATTGTATCCGTGAGATTCTCAACCCGTTGCCTGTCATATTCTTTTTCATCCAAAAGAACAGACTTCTCATAAACCCTGAATTTTCCGGTTTCATCACATTCCAGTCTCAGATGCAGTTCAGGGAGTTTTCCGGGTTTAAAGGTTATCTCACTGTATGTCATAGATTGTCTTACTTTTGTGATTCCCTGTTTCACTGCCAGTATGATCCATTCATCCAATACAGGTCCTTTATACATAGGAAGTCCATATTGCAGATGTAATTGGGCCGCCTTGCTGATGCAAGCATTTCTGGTACGGTTATTCAGACGTTTATAAACATTGCTGCCCTCAACCGGGTAGTATTTCTTCAGTATCTTCTCTTCGGCTTTTGTCCATGGATCATTGGTTTTCCTGCTTAATCCCAGAATCATCGCTCTGTATTTGCATGCCTGAAGAGATCTTTCAGGAATAAGAGTATGCACATATCCGGCACCTTTTTCTTCATAATATCGGGAAATGATCGCATCCTCTTCCTGTGTCCATGGAAGTCTGTTATTGTCTGATCTGACATTTAAGTACTTAGCTCTGGACTGACAGGCAGTCAGAGTTCTCCCTTCCAATCGTTCTGCTGCCTTCCTGCCTTCCGCTTTGTAATATGTTCTTATAATTTCATCTTCTTCTGCAGTCCATTCTTTTCTTCCCTGTGTGCAGAGACCTAATTTGGCAGCTCTTTTATTACATGCCTCTTTGGATCTTCCCTCCAGTCTTTTCTGAACTTCGGCACCTTCTGTCGGATAATAATTTCTCAGAATTTCATCTTCGCTGCTGCTCCATTTTCTGTTTGCCCCGGAATAAGTGAGTCCTAATGCAGCAGCTCTTCCTCTGCAGGATTCTGCTGATCTCTGATTTAAGCGATAACGTACCTTACTGCCCTCCGCAGCATAATACTCTCTGAGTATTTTATCCTCTGCCTCTGTCCATAATCTGACATATTTAACATCATTCTGTACAGTTGCTGAAGAGGAAATGTTTTTGGATATTTCCATTTTTGATGCCTGGATCCTGCAGCTTTTTGCAGTTCTTCCGGATAATCTTTCACAGACCTGATCTCCTTCTGCGGGATAGTACTTTCTTAATATTTCGATTTCATCGGCTGTCCATCTTTTTTTCGTATTTGCCATGTCTTACACCTGTTTTATATATTATTTCAAACTGAAATATTCACTACTTCTTACTTTTCGTAACCTTCGCAAAAGAATTCCATATGTGAGTGCAATATCTACATAGAAATTCCTGAATGTACAACATATTCATACCCTGTCTCCGTAGTATAAGTTTTTTCCTGTCCCAGTGCCGGAATAACAGATTCAGAGCTGTGCAGACTTCCACTTTTAAATACGATCATCACTTCTGCTTTCTTTTCATTAACCGGAGTTATTTCTATATTATTGATTGTGTTTTCAATCATGGCTCTGGTGATATCTTTGGGTTTTACGCAGGAATATTCCTTTGCATAGTCTAATATCCTGTCCATCTGATCTGTCAATTCTGTTTTTGAAAGAGGTTTCATGCTTTTCAATTGTTCCAGATTCGCTTTTTTCTCTGCTATCTGCTGTGTAAAAACCTTGTTTCTGCTTAAAAATTCCGCATCAGAAATGTAGCCGCCCATATTGTAATCCAGCAGCTTATCTCTCTTCTGTTCCAGTACTGTTATTTCATGCTGTATGTTGTCAATTTTTTCTTCAGTTCCTTCTGTTTTGTTAATCTCTTTCTCATAAAGTTCCAGATACTTATGCAATATACTTTTATTGCTTTGAGCCAGATTGTTATAAACATCCGATATCATCTCCAGCAGGATTTCTTCTTTTACCGGTTTTGATCTGCAGGAAACTGCGCCCTGTTTTATGCGATGACTGCATACCCAGGTCTTTGCAGCTTTTCCGCGGACAGTTCTGACTTTCAGCCAGTATGCAGCTTTATCTTCCGCACAATGTATAAGTCCGGTAAAAAGGTTGTCCTGCTTATAGGAAGTTTTTTTCAACTTGATATTTTTACTTCTTTCTTCCAGAATCCTGTTTGCATCTTCCCACAGTTTTTCATCCACAATTGCAGGGACATGGGTACCATCGTCTTTATACATCACCCATTCATCTTCAGGCAGGAATTTCTGTTTCTTAGTAAAGAGATCAACTATTTTTACTTTTCCACCAACATAGTAACCCTTATATTTAGGATTTCGGATAATATTGGCAATCACATGGCTGTCAATCTTTCCCCCTTTATAATTTCTGTATCCACATTCCCATAAAAATTGTTCCAGTGAATGGGTAGACCAGTTTCCCAGGGCATATTTTTCAAAAATAAGCTGTACCATTTTTGCCTCTTCGGGATTCAAAAACAATTTTCCGTTTCGCTTGTCCCATCCATATATATGTGAATTACCAAGAACCACACCGTTCTGTATGGATCTTGCATGACCGAAACGCACACGACTTGAAAGTTTTCTGCTTTCTTCCTGTGCAATACCGGACATAATTGACAGCCTGAGTTCCGAATCCTCATCTAATGTATTGATATTGTCATTCCTAAACCAGACAGCAGTTCCACAGTCCAGAAGCTCTCTTGTATATCGTATACTGTCTAATACGTTTCGGGCAAAACGGGTGATCTCTTTAGTTATGATAAGATCAATTTTCCCGGCTTTTGCATCCTGAAGCATTCTCTGGAATTCCTCTCTGTGGGTTACTGTAATACCTGAAATTCCTTCATCTATATAACCATCTACAAGCGTCCAATTCTTTACATCTGAAATCAGTTGTTCAAAAAAAGTCCACTGATGCTCAATAGAGGTTTTCTGTTCATCCTTATCTGTACTGACTCGGGCATAATACGCCACATTCAGTTTCAAATCAAATATATTTTTTTGCCGGGATTTCAGTTCCTCACGGGTTGCATAAATATCCATGTTATTCCTTTCCAATCAACTGATTCTCTGGCAATATTCACCTGAACTGTCCATCTGTTCTCCATTCTTCGCGACTACTGTATTGAATGTATTCAAGGTTATAATGTCTTTCTGGATACTGCTATGCAGTTTTTCGGAAATCTGTCCATTATCAAGCATTTTGTCATTAATCATTGTCAGTACAACCTGTTCCAATGTCATAAGCATTCCTCCTGTTCTGTATGTTATAATGTGCAATTTGGCATAGAACTATCCAGCGGTAATATGATGAATTTCATAAAATTATTATAACTGATTCAAAAATAATTGTTTTTGAGACGAAAAAAAAGCAGCTAACCTATTTTTCATAGACTAACTGCTTAAAGTACGTAAAAAACCAGAAAGATCTAACAGTTCAAAAGATTCTTTCCGGTTTTTTACACATATAAAGCGAGGGCATCGCTCAATCATCTAATTTGATGATTTTACGACACCCCCATCCCTTCAGATATATATCAGGAAGACAGTTCTATCTGCTTCATTTCTTCCAGAAAATCACGGATATAGGATACTGCCAAATCAAGGGCCTCCTGTCCAAGTTCTGCGGAAGAATCTTTCGGATCAAAAGGTCCAAACCAGCCGCTTGGAGCAATTTCTTTGGTATCTCTCACAAGACGTACGATACCACCCTTGAAATTAACTGCCTGGATATAAGCCGCTTTCATATTCTCAGAAGGATCCTGTGCATTGATAGGCTTGCTGAGCTCCAGATGTACTGATTCCGGAGCAATTGCCATCATAGCTGAGGTCTCCAGAACATCACCATGGCCGCCTTCAAACTTCTTGTCCAGCTGAGCTACCAGACTCCACCAGTCTACGCTGGCACATACACCACCTTTATGATATACCTCCAGAGCTGCCCGGTCAATGGATGGAGTATTGCCGCCATGGCCATTCAGAATTACAAAACGTTTTGCGCCATGCTGCATCAGAGAATCCATGATGCCATGCAGAACCATGTAAAGTCCTTCATAACCAATATTAATACTTCCCTCAAAGCTTAAGTGATAAGGACATACACCGTATGGAACAGTAGGTGCTACGATTACGTTATCTACATCCTCCACATGATCCGCCAGATAGGACGGTACCATAAAGTCCGTTCCCAACGCACCCTGTGTTCCGTGCTGCTCGGTGCTTCCCACCGGAATCACAATAATCGGATCCTTCTCAAAAGCCTCTTTTGCTTGTGCTGTAGTCATTTTTGCAAGATACATTTTAAATACGCCTCCTAACTTTTATACTGTAAAATGACGATCAATAGTCTCCTGCGGCGGAGTTTCCGTAAATTTACTTACTACAATCATTACAATAGAAGCAATGATGGTAGTCGGGAACAATGCATGGAAGCCCATAGCCAGCGCCTTGACAGACGGATTCAGTGTAAAGAGCAACAGTGAAATAATACCTACTATAACCGATGCGATTGCTCCCTTCGCTGTTGCTTTCTTCCAGTAAATTCCAAACAGAATCGGCACTACAAAAATTGCCATTCCTGAGAATGCAAACAGGTTAATCTCAAAAATACTGCCTGGCTGGAATACACCAAAGCAAATTACAACGATACCGATAATTACAGTCACTACCTTAGACAGGCTCATAACAGCCTCATCTGTAGCATTCTTATTGATAATCTTCTGATAAATATCACGGGTAACAGCACCGGTGGTGGTGACCAGAATACCATCGATAGTGGACATACCTGCTGCCACGATACCTGCGATGAAAATAGAAGCCAGGAATGGATTCATTCCCCTCTGCAGAATCATTGGAATAATCTGATCTGCCTTCTCGATATTCTGAATAGAAGCGATACCATTTACACCGGCCCACTCAATCAGAGTCGCAGAGAAAAACATACCTGCAGTACCAAGAAGAATTGCTTTAAACATAGTCTTATGATCCTTCATGGCAAAGAATTTGGTAAACAGATGCGGCTGTCCCATAGTAAAGAAGGACCACAGTACAATGTTGGATATATAATAAGTCCAAGGCATATAACCATTGGCACCCGGGAAAGTCAAATAAGCCTCATTCATGCTCTGAAGTGTATGGTTAATATTGGAGAAACCTCCACCCATTACTATAGATACAATAAAAGTAACCACTGCAGTAGCAATCATCAGAGACCCCTGGATAACGTCTGTCATCATGGCACCTTTCATACCACCAGTCATACAGTAGAGAATGACAATGATACCCATTCCCACAACGCCTACCCATTCAGGCAGTCCGGTAAATACATGTACAATAACGCCTGCTCCGATAATCTGTGCACCCATCATCGGAACCAGGAAGAAGAGCATCATCACGCCCAAAACACCGCTCATATTCTTGGAGTGATAACGATCTGTCAGGTAATCGGCCATAGTCAGGAAACCATATTTATGACCAAGGGTAATCAGCTTGCGGCCAATCAGAAGAGCCGGAAGAATCATGCAGAACACAGCTCCAGGTACAGAAATAGCCATTCCTGCATAGCCTACACCGTAAATGGTTCCCGGTGTACCAAGAAATGTTCCCATGGAAAACTGAGTTGAGAAATATGCAATACCACTTACTACCACGCCAGCCTTTCCACTCAATACAAAGAAATCGCCAATATTATTCGTCTTACGTCCTGCGTACCAACCAATAAATGCCATAATTCCAAGATAAAGTACCAGAACTGTATAGAAAGGAATCGGTGCTGGCTGAATTACTGCTGCTCCATTCATTTATTTGTCCTCCTCATCATAAGTGTGATATTCTTTTCTCTTCATACACATGCGATAATAAACAATAATCAGCACAAATGTAATGGCAGTGTGAACAATCCATCCGAATATATAGAGTGGAACACCACCAAATGCGGGAATATACGTCTCGCTGTAGAAAAACGGGAACGGAATCATAATTAATACAAACATAATCAGAAAAATAATCAACCATGTCCGTTCGAAGTGTTTCTCAAAAAGTTTCTTCATAGCCTTTTTCCTCCTTTGCTTTCGAAAGAAAATCATGTAATATATACTATGATTTTCTTTCGATTTTTTGTTAAGTATATACTTTACTTTATATTTTCCATTATACATGCTATAATAAATTTGTAAAGTTTTTACTTATATTTTTATGAAAAAAATATAAAACATTGCATGCACCATGCAAAGAAAGGACATCGTGTAATATCTATGGATATTTTAGAGCATCTTCAAAAACTTTATCCTGCCCTGACAAAAAAGCAGAAAACAATCGCAGATTATCTAATTGCTAATCCGGAGGAAATCAGCTACATTACACTGGCACAGCTAAGCCATCAGACCGGTACCTCCGAGCTGACTTTGCTTCGTTTTTGTCAAAAACTGGGGTACTCCAGCTTTCTGGACTTAAAGGAGCAGTTTCGGGACTATACCCAAAAAATGATTAAGCAGGCCTCCTCTTCTTCCTTTTTTCTGCCAGAGCGTACCTCAGGCGAAGACACCGAGCGGGAACAAATGCTTCATGAAATCTGCAATACAGAGGCCGCAGTTTTCTCTGATTTTATTACCAACATCAATCTGGAATCTGTCATAAAGGCTTCTGATGAAATCCGGAAAAGCACCCGTATCTACATCTTTGCCCATGATATTTCTCTGGTTCCCGGCAAATTTTTACAGAGCCGTTTGGAAATTCTGTACTTGAATTCTGCGTTGATTGATTTATCGGATCTGGAAGTCACCCAGAAGATTATCCAACAGCTGACGGATGGTGACCTGGTAATCTTTTTCTCTTTCCCCCGCTATTATTTTCCGATTGGAAATATTGCTAAAAAAGCAGCTAAATCAGGGGTACCGATTCTGACCATCACAGACAGTGATACTTCACCGGCAGCTGCGCACAGCACACTATTGCTTCTCTGTCCCACATCTACGAAGCTGTTTTATAACTCTATGACTGCACCTATGGCTATGCTCAATATTCTGGCATCCTGTCTTGTCATCGATAGTGTATCACCATCTGAACGGCAGATTTTTATCGACACTTTGCCATCCTGATTTTTAGCCCAAAAACAAAACCGGATATACAGGTTTCCAACAGAAAGCCATATATCCGGTTTCGTTTTTATTCTCTTCTTACTTCTCATAGGTGCCTTTTCGAATCACCTCTCCATGCTTCATAAAGATCTTTCCCCTGGCTACATAAGTATCCAGCGTCAGATCCTGATCAAACAGCAACAGATCCGCATCGGCCCCCTCTGCCACAGTTCCCTTGATTCCCAGTAAATCCAGCCCCTCTGCAACCTGACAGGTCATATAAGGCAGTGCTTCCTCCAGAGTCATTCCCAGAACCTGTACCATATATTTCAACTCTTTATAAAGTGCATCCACACCAGATACACCTATCTCCAGAAGGCTGCCGTCCTCAGCATAATTAGACCAGCTTCCGTGTCCGTCAGAGCTCATTGTGATATGCTCTGTGGGCAGTCCCCGCTTTTTAGCCTCCAGAACACATTCTCCCGGTGAAGTGTGCATACCGCAGGTCAGATCAATATAACCTCCCCGCTTCAGAAATTCGTAGCCCTCTTCCAGCAACTTTTCATTCCGGTTGACATGAGTGGGACGGAAAATCCGTACAGGAACAGAACTCACCTCCAATGCCCGGAATACCGGCGCAAGACCATCTTTGTCATCTCCCATGTGAAGCACCACAATGCCTGGCTTTCCACTGAGCATTCCCGCCACACGAGCTTTACTTGCAATCTGAACCAACTGATCACCAGTCACATTAGGTGCCCGGTGATCAGATATCGCCAGCTTCACACCCAAAATCTCATTCACGAATACGATGTCCCTGTCTGTTTCACCTGTGATAGTCGGGCTGGGATATCCGTAAGCACCTGTGAGCATATAAGCACTCACGCCCTCCTCACAGAGTACCCGGGTCTTCGCATAAAGATTGTCCACACTCCTGGTGATACCATCCGTACCCAGAAGTCCCACCACTGTTGTGATACCGTTCTCTACCAGTTCTGACATCTGTAATTCCGGTGTCCGCGTATGAAAGCTTCCCTCTCCACCGCCTCCGGTGATATGTACATGTTGATCTAAAAATCCGGGAGTAAGAATCTTGCCCTCTGCATCCAGCACCTCGCACTCCACAGGCAATTCTCTGATGGAATCCTGTATACATTCAATCTTTCCCCCGCAAATCAAAAGATCCTTTTTACCGAGATATTCCGGTGCGTAAATCGCTGCATTCTTTACCAATAACATAACTGTTCCCCTTTTTCCCGTAGCTGTTCATTACGCAGATACTCCAAACTATCATGAACAGTTACTTTTCTTTTTTCGTTTCTACTCAAAGTATATACGATGGAATCCGTTTTGTCTATGAAAGTTCTGAATAATTAGCTATATATTTCCACCATCAAGGTACATCCGATATGAATGTTTGTCCCATTGGCAGCTTTCCTGGAGAAGTAATTTCTAATCGGTTGTCATATACCGCCACCTGTATCGTATCATAATGAATTATCAAAAATAAAATCTAAGGTGGACAGATTGCTTTGTCTATTGTAATATATGCTGTATGGAATTTTACGAGGAGGATTTATCATGGAAGAAAAAATACTTAATTTTATTCTGGAATGTGCAAAAGTCCAGAAATTGGTTCCATTCTCACTTATCGAAGAAGAATTTAATCTTATTCTGGACGAAGCCTTAAAGTCGGTCATTACGGATGCTCTCTGGGATAATGATACTATTTCTGACGTAACTATAGGAACTGATGGTTTTACTGTCACATTTTTCGAGAATTGATCGTAAATATCAAACTAATCAACTGATGACACGAACACAGCCAGAAGCATAAACAAAGTATCTGATAAGCAGACATGATCTAATACCTTATCAGATACTTTTTTATGTTCCATATCTTGCCTGCAATTTACGACCGTCTATAGCAATCCTCGTAAATAATGCATTTAAGACAGTTCAGCAGAGTGCGAAAGACAAGGAAGATATCTGCAGGCG
>ENA-UPXC01004157-UPXC01004157.1-human-gut-metagenome-genome-assembly--contig:-NODE-4157-length-13599-cov-3.410738_pt1 | contig 13599 bp, 10 predicted proteins | sample MGYA00250047_ERZ773371 | MGnify/ENA primary metagenome ERZ773371 (study PRJEB29103, sample SAMN06111975) | human gut metagenome | biome: human gut; feature: ankylosing spondylitis patient; material... | reverse complement strand
GTCATCGCCCGTCATCCCTCCGGTGAGATTGTAGCATTAACTTTTACCCCGGATGTTAGCGTAAAGGTACAACCGGCACAAAAACCGGGTCGTTTGCCAGACCGCACACATGCCGCATTTCGGGCAGGTGCTTATGATGCAGATTCAGCCCGTAAATGCGCTCGGAATCGTGGCGTGGGTCGCGCTCCGCATCCTCATATTCTGCAATCATTTTCTTGCCGCCGCCCGAATAGCCGGTCAGCGATGCGCAGGTGAACGCGAAATCTGCCGGTACGATACCGTGCTGCACGAGCGGATATACGCTCGAGATCAGCCCGCTCGCGTGACAGCCCGGATTTGCGACGCGCTTTGACTGCGCGATTGCGGTACGGCGTGCGGCGCTCAGTTCGGCAAATCCGTAATCCCATCCTGCCGCTGTGCGGTGCGCGGTCGAAGCGTCGATGACGCGTGTGCGGTCGTTTTCAATCATGCCGACCGCTTCCCTTGCCGCCGCATCCGGCAGACACAGAAATACGATATCGGCAGCATTAAGGAACTTTTTGCGTTCTTCCGCGTCCTTGCGCTTGGCTTCGTCGATGAGCAGCAGGTCAAGATCGTCCCGTTTGCCCAGCCGCTCGTAAATCTGCAAGCCGGTTGTACCTTCCTTGCCGTCAATGTAAATTTTAGGTTTCATGTTTCCGTCAGGAGTTCGGAGGAAGAGACGCTGCACATCTCTCCTACCTTCTACCTCCTACCTCCTCACTTTTATCCTTCCTCGCTCGCGATAAACGCCTCGATCTTGTTGATCTGGCGCGTAACCTCCTCGGGCGCCGGACCGCCGATGACCTTACGCTCGCCCACGCAGGTATTCAGGTCAAGGGCATCGTATACGTCCGGACCAAAGCTCTTGGAAATCGCGCCGAAGTCCTTAAGTGTCAGAGTCTCGAGCGTCTCGTCCGCCTTAATGCACTCGTTGACCAGACGACCGACCGTCTTGTACGCATCGCGGAACGGCATGCCCTTTTTGGTCAGGTAGTCGGCGCAGTCTGTCGCGTTGATAAAGCCGCGGGACGCCGCCTTGCGCATGTTGTCGCGGCGCAGCGTCATGGTAGAGAACATGGGGGTAAAGACCTCGAGGCACTGCTTGACCGTGTCAATCGCGCCGAATACCGCCTCCTTGTCCTCCTGCATGTCCTTGTTGTATGCAAGCGGCAGGCCTTTGAGCATGGTCAGCATGGTGGTCAGCGAACCATAAACCCGTCCGGTCTTGCCGCGGATGAGTTCACAAACGTCCGGATTCTTCTTCTGCGGCATGATGGACGAGCCAGTCGAGTAGGCATCGTCCAGTTCGACAAACTTGAACTCCCACGAGCACCACGAAATAATTTCCTCCGACAGGCGGGACAGGTGCATCATGAGGATGGACAGGTCGGCGCACAGCTCCACGCAGTAGTCGCGGTCGGAAACGCCGTCGAGCGAGTTATCGGTCAAACGCTGGAAGCCGAGCTGCTCGCGCACAAAGTCGCGGTCAATCGGATACGTCGTGCTTGCCAGCGCACCCGAGCCGAGCGGCATATCGTCCATGCGCTCCAGACAGTCCTCCAGACGCAGCACGTCACGCTTCAGCATATTGGCGTATGCCATCATATAATGTCCAAATGTAACCGGCTGTGCCCGCTGCAGGTGCGTATACCCCGGCATAACAGTCTCCAGATTATTTTTCGCGCTCTCACAGAGTGCTTCCATGAAATCGATGATTTCTTTCTTGATTGCCACGATCTCTTTCTTCACGTAAAGACGCATATCCAGTGCAACCTGATCATTTCTGGATCTCGCCGTATGAAGACGTTTTCCGGCATCGCCGATGCGCTCGGTCAGAATCTGCTCTACATTCATATGAATATCCTCATAATCCTGTGAGAAATGAATCTTGCCTGCCTCGATATCCGCTAAGATACCTTTCAGTCCTTCGATAATCTTGTCTGATTCTTCCTTCGCAATGATGCCCTGCTTGCCCAGCATAGCCGCATGGGCCATGGAGCCTGTGATATCTTCCTTATAAAGACGACAGTCAAAGGAAATCGATGAGTTAAAATCATTCACCTCCAGATCCGTCTCTTTTCCGAATCGTCCTGCCCATAACTTTGCCATAAGTGTAAACTCCTTTTTATTCTCTGATTTAGAACCAATGCGACCATTGGAACCGGCAGATACCGGAAAACCAATGGTCACCATCGGCTGCGGGCTTGTCGCCTGCAGATTATTTATTATTTTCCTAAATTACTCTACGCCTGGAAAATGCTCGCCGGTCTTTGCTGCCAGAACTTCGTCGTTCAGGGCGCGAACCTTGATCGGAAGTCCAAACAGGTTGATGAATCCAGCGGAATCTGCCTGATCGTAGCAGTCATCCTCATCGAAGGTAGCCATACCTGCGGAATACAGGCTGTACGGGGATGTAACAGATGCCGGAATAATGTTGCCCTTGTAGAGTTTCAGTTTTACATCACCGGTTACGGTCTCCTGTGTGGAATCAACAAATGCGCTCATCGCCTTGCGAAGCGGTGTGTACCACTGACCGTTGTATACTAACTCAGCGAACTTGAGAGCCAGCTGCTGTTTGTAGTGCTGTGTCTCTTTGTCCAGAGTGATTTCTTCCAGTTTCTCATGAGCTTTGTAAAGGATAGCTCCACCAGGAGTCTCATATACACCACGGCTCTTCATGCCAACCAGACGGTTCTCTACAATATCCAGAAGTCCGCAGCCGTTCTCACCGCCTACCTTGTTCAGAACCTCGATTACCTTCTCTGCATCCATCTCCTCGCCGTTTACACTGGTCGGAACACCTTTCTCGAAGTGGATGGTTACATAAGTAGCTTTATCCGGTGCATTCTCCGGAGATACGCCTAACTCAAGGAATCCAGGTTTGTTGATCGGAGCCTCGTTTGCCGGATCCTCCAGATCCAGACCCTCATGGGACAGATGCCACAGGTTCTTATCCTTGGAGTAGTTGGTCTCTTTCGTAATCTTTAACGGAATGTTGTGAGCCTCTGCGTACTCGATCTCTTTTTCACGGGAATTCAGTTCCCAGAAACGCCACGGAGCAATAACATCCATCTGCGGAGCAAATGCCTTGATAGCCAGTTCGAAACGAACCTGATCGTTTCCTTTACCGGTACAGCCGTGGCAGATAGCGTCTGCGCCCTCTTTCTTCGCAATTTCAACGATTCTCTTAGCGATAATCGGACGAGCGAAGGAAGTACCTAACAGGTAATGCTCATAAGTAGCGCCAGCCTTCATGGTCGGGATGATGTACTCATCTACGAACTCTTTCTTCAGATCCTCGATGTACAGCTTGGAAGCACCTGTCTTTAATGCCTTCTCTTCCAGACCATCCAGCTCCGCACCCTGACCTACGTCAGCGGAAACTGCGATAACCTCACAGCCATAGTTTTCTTTCAGCCACGGGATTAAAACCGATGTGTCCAGACCGCCTGAATATGCAAGAACAATTTTATTATATTTCTTAGCCATTTTTTATTTCCTCCAATCATTTGCCTGCGTGATGCTTTTTTCTTTGTCCATCCAGTCAACTAAGACCGGCAGATTTATATGCCTCACGTGAAATTACCCAGATTATACCTCCTTGATCCTAATTATGCAATACTTTTTTTGCATTTTTATGAATAATTTTTGTATAAAAACGTGTTTTATGCATTTTTCATGTGTTTTATGCATAAAAATAACATTTACGGACTTCATTTATATGCTATGCTACATGATAGGTATAAGTATTATAAATAAGTGGTACTGTGTGTGTACAGTAACATGGTACTGCCCTTCCTGCATTCTAAAATATGCATCTTGATTTAAAATGTCAAAATTGCTATTATAATGTAAGAATAAAATGAAAGCATTCGAAAGGATAAAAACCATGACGATCAATGAAAAAGCACTCGAACTTCATGAAAAATGGAACGGCAAGCTCGATACCGTCTCCAAAGTACAGGTAAAAACCAGAGAGGATCTGGCTCTGGCATACACACCGGGCGTTGCAGAACCATGTAAGGTAATTGCAAAAGATCCGGAAGCTGCATACCGCTACACCATCAAGTCCAACACTGTAGCCGTTGTCTCCGACGGAAGCGCCGTTCTGGGACTTGGCAATATCGGACCGTTAGCAGCTATGCCGGTTATGGAAGGAAAAGCCGTTCTGTTTAAAGAGTTCGGCGGCATCAATGCATTCCCGATCTGCCTCGACACACAGGACACCGAGGAGATCATCGAGACAGTTGTCCGCATTGCCCCGGCATTCGGCGGTATCAACCTGGAGGACATCTCCGCACCGCGCTGCTTTGAGATCGAGGAACGTTTAAAGAAACTGTTAAACATTCCGGTTTTCCACGATGATCAGCACGGAACCGCCATCGTCGTACTGGCAGGCATCATCAACGCCCTGAAAGTAACCGGCAAGAAGAAGGAAGACTGCCGCGTCGTTGTCAACGGCGCCGGAAGCGCAGGCGTTGCCATTACCAAACTGCTCTTAAACTACGGATTCCCGCATATCACCATGTGTGATAAGACCGGTATGCTCTGCAAGGGCATGGAAGGGCTTAACTGGATGCAGGAAAAGATGGTCGAAGTTACCAACTTAGAGCACAAGACGGGCACACTTGCCGATGCATTAAAAGGCGCTGACATCTTCGTAGGCGTGTCTGCTCCGGGCATCGTTTCCCAGGAGATGGTTGCTTCCATGAATAAGGATTCCATTCTCTTCGCAATGGCAAACCCGGTACCGGAGATCATGCCGGATCTGGCAAAAGCTGCTGGTGCAAGAGTCGTAGGAACCGGACGTTCCGATTTCCCGAACCAGGTCAACAACGTTCTCATCTTCCCAGGCATCTTCCGCGGCGCTCTGGAAGGACGCGCAACCGCTATCACCGAAGAAATGAAACTGGCTGCTGCCAACGCAATTGCTGCTCTGGTTGATGACAGCGAATTGAGCGACGAGAACATTCTTCCGGCAGCATTTGATCCGCGTGTAGCTGACGCTGTTTCCAAGGCTGTGAAGGAACACATTAAGAAATAAACGTAACAATTCAAGCGATTCTCGCATTTACCGTAAGAACCGCACAAAATTTGCACAGTTACGAAATAATAATAAAGGAGTTTTTCCATGCTGGCTGAACCGATGACACTTTACAAACTGATGAATCTCTATATGCTGCACCAGGTCAATTTTCCGCTGACCAACGCGCAGCTCTCCAATTTTTTCCTGGATCGTGAGTACACCACGTATTTCACACTCCAGCAGGCTTTGAACGAGCTTCTGGATGCAGGTCTGGTAAAAAAGGAGACGATGCGGAACAGCTCCCGCTATGAGATCACTAAGGAGGGCGAGGAAACGCTGGAATTTTTCGGCAAAAACATCTCTCCTGCCATCGTCAGCGACATGGATGAATACCTGAAACAGAACCGCTTCCGCATGCGAAACGAGGTAGGACTGATCTCCGATTTCTATAAATCGACCAATCAGGACTACATCGTTCACTGCGAGGTGCGGGAAGGAAAAGCCGTTCTTGTCAATCTCGATATCTCCGTTCCGGATAAGGAGCAGGCGGAAATCATGTGCAATCACTGGAAGGATCGAAGCCAAGAGATTTATGCTTATGTGATGAAATCTTTGATGAGTGAGCATGGGGTGGAGAAAAAATAAAGACGATAAAAAATCGCATACGAGACGAAAAAGAGAGTCCTCCGCGTGATTGCAAAATCACACGGAGAACTCTCTTTTTCTGTTTAGTTTCAAGCAAAAAACAAGGTCTGCGTCTGACATTTTATGCCTTTTTGCAAACCTTGTCTTTTCTTTCCATTTATATTACTTTTTCTAGATCTATAACAACACCATAAAAAGCTCTATTACTCTACCGTAACACTCTTCGCCAGGTTTCTAGGCTTATCTACATCCAGTCCCTTCGATACACTTACATAATATCCCAGCAGCTGCAGCGGCACAACCGCTAAGCTCGGTGTGAAGTGCTCGTCAGTCTTCGGTATATAGACTGCGAAATCGACGGTGTCTTCAATATTGTAGTTGCCTGCAGTTGTGAGTCCCATGAGGTAGGCGCCGCGGCATTTTACTTCTACCATGTTGCTGATCATCTTCTCATACAGGGCTTCCTGGGTCAGGATGCTGACTACGAGGATACCATCCTCAATCAGGCTGATGGTTCCGTGTTTTAATTCTCCGGCTGCATACGCTTCGGAATGGATGTAGCTGATCTCTTTTAATTTCAGGCTGCCTTCCATGCTGACTGCGTAGTCGATGCCGCGGCCGATGAAGAACACGTCTTTTGCATTGGCATATTTCGCTGCGAACCACTGGATGCGTTCTTTGTCATCTTCGAGCAGCTTCGCGATCTGATCCGGCAGTTCCTGCAGGGCTGCAAGGAGTTCTTCATATTTTTCTTCTGTGATCGTACCGCGCACATGGGCAAACTGCACGCCCAGAAGATATCCGGCAACCAGCTGTGTGCTATATGCCTTGGTGGTCGCCACCGCAATCTCCGGACCTGCCAATGTGTAGAAAATATGATCTGCCTCACGCGCAATCGTGGAACCTACTACATTGACAATCGCCATCGTAGGAACGCCCTGGCTCTTTGCCAGACGCAGGGCTGCCAGGCTGTCGGCTGTCTCGCCCGACTGGCTGATGATGATAACCAGACTGTTCTCTTCCAGAATCGGGTTCCGGTAACGGAACTCGGAAGCCAGCTCGACGCGGACCGGAATACGCGCCAGATCTTCGATCACATACTGCGCTGCCACGCCTGCATGGTAAGCAGAACCACACGCTACGATATAAATACGCTTTAACGAACGAATGACATCATCGGAAAGTCCCGCCTCGGTCAGGTCAATATGACCATCGCGAATGACTGAATTTAATGTATCCCGAACCGCACGCGGCTGTTCATGGATCTCCTTAATCATGAAATGCTCATAACCTCCCTTTTCAGCAGCTTCTGCATCCCACTCAATCGTCACAAGTTCTTTCTGAATCTCTTCCTGATCAATATTATAGAAAGTAACCTCTCCCTTATGTAAGCGTCCCAATTCCTGATTGCCGATATAGTATACCTTGCGGGTATATGGAAGCAGGGGCGGAACATCCGACGCGATAAAGGATTCACCCTCGCCTACTCCGATGATCATCGGGTTATCCTGACGGGCTACAAAGATCTCCTCCGGATAATCCTTAAACATAACCGCCAGTGCATACGTGCCACGGATACGCATCATCGCACGCGCCATCGCATCGAGCGGTCCCTCGTTGTATTTCTTATAATAATGATCGATCAGCTTTACAGCCACCTCTGTATCAGTATCTGAATAAAACGTATATCCATTTTTAATCAGTTTTTCGCGAATTTCCTGATAGTTTTCGATAATACCATTGTGAACCGCTACCACGCTGCGGTCATCCGTGCAGTGCGGATGTGCATTGTTCTCAGACGGCTCCCCGTGTGTCGCCCAGCGGGTATGACCGATACCGCAGTTGCCCCGCATTGCGCGTCCATTGTCTGTTTTCTCTGCCAGCGCGCGCAGACGTCCCTTCGCCTTTACAACCTCCGGTACACGTTCTCCGTCTCTGACTGCCAGACCTGCTGAATCGTATCCACGATATTCAAGCTTCTCCAGACCCGCTAATAAGATCGGAGCCGCCTGCTGGTCTCCTGTATATCCTACGATACCACACATACAATTATTCCTCCTTTTTCCAACCAGGCGAGCCGCTGCCATCATACCGCCTCAGACACTCCCGCCTTCGTATCTCTATCTCAAGAATATGATAAATCTATTGATTCTTCAAAATAGAATCTTCTATAAAATATGTCGTTTATCCCTAAATAGCGCCTGACCGGCACCTTCGATATAGACTTTCTTCTCAGTCATGTACATATTCTGTCTCATTATACCAAAAAAGAATCTTCTTGTCAGCATTTGCTGTAATATTTTCGTCAGTCATCATATAAACACATCTCTTTTCAAAACCATCCGCCATAAGCAGTCACATATTTCTTCTGCATATCTACCTGTAAAATAACGATTGTCCACGACAACTATTTTTTATACAGGAGGTTTCATCATGAAAAACGAAACAATGTACTTTAACGATCTTCTTTCCATCTGGCTGGAAAAGCAGAAACAGGCGCGAGCCCTGTCTACCTATGTGAAATACCGGCATCTGGCAGACCGTTATATCTCCCCTTATTTTAGAGCCATCCAGCTTTCAGAGGTCGATCTGCCTATGCTTCAGACATTCCGCAATTCCCTTTTATCCCCGGATTCCCTGCATCCGCTTGGGAACGGAACTATCCGCTGTATTCTTCTGCTCGTCAACTCCATTCTGCGTCTTTCCTATGAAACCGGGCAGACAAACGGCATTCTCTATCTCCCGCCCCGTCTTCCAAAAAAGCGCCCTGAAGTACCTGTTTTTACCCTTCAGGAACAGGAACAGCTCGAACACTATCTAACTGCCCATACAGGAATCTCCGAAGCCGTCATCTATCTGGGACTCTATACAGGGCTGCGGGTTGGAGAACTCTGCGCCCTGCGTTGGGAAAATATTCATTTTTCCGATCGCTATCTCCATGTCCGACACACGGTACAGCGCCTGACGCGCCTTGACACAACCCATAAATCAGAACTCATTTTATCCGGTCCCAAAAGCATCTCCTCCAACCGTTTGGTTCCCCTGCCCGCTTTCCTTCTGCCGATCCTACAGCCATATTCTCATCCGGAACACCCGGATTATTTTCTGCTGTCACAATCTGCCAGCTCCCCGATGGATCCGCGAACCTTCCAGAATCACTACCAGCGCATTCTATCACAAGCCGGACTGCGCTATCTGAATTTTCATGCAATCCGGCACACGTTTGCCACCCGCTGTATCACAAATGGCATGGATCCCAAAACGCTCAGCGAAATTCTGGGACACTCCGATTTGAAAGTCACGCTTGAATACTATTTTCATTCCTCTCTGGAATTCAAGAAAGAACAGATCGACCGCCTTACTGCTCTTTTTCCGGCCGTCCATACTTCTCTTCCAGATATGCCACATAATATGACGGATTAAAATCTTCCCCCGTCATATCGCGCAGGATCTGACGGCTGTCCTTCAATTTGCCATACTGGTGAATATTTTTCCGCAGATATTCGCGGATTTCTCCCAGGTTTCCAGCCTCCAGTAGTTTTTCTACCGGCAATTCCTTCTTCATCTGGTGATAAATCTGCGCGCCAAAGGCATTTCCTAATGCATAGGACGGAAAATAGCCGATCGATCCCTGTGACCAGTGAATATCCTGCAGTACGCCCTCCCGATCCGTGGACGGGCGTACTCCCAGGTATTCTTCATACTTATCATTCCAGATCTGCGGCAGTTTCTCCACCTCCAGATCCTCCTCAATCAGCATTTTCTCAATTTCATAGCGCACCAGCACATGCAGCGGATAAGAAAGCTCATCCGCTTCCGTCCGGATCAGCCCCGGAACGGTTCTATTAACCGCCGCCAGAAAATCCTCCAGACTCGTCTCCGTCAGCGGGCTTCCAAACATCTGCGCCACTTTTCCATAAATCGGTTTCCAGAATGCATGGCTGCGTCCCACGATATTTTCAAAGAAACGGGACTGGCATTCATGCATTCCCATCGAAGTTCCCTGCCCCACCAGCGTCTGTGTCAAGTCATCCCGGATGCCAAATTCATAGATAGCATGTCCCGTCTCATGCAGCACGGAAAAAATCGAAGAATCAATCCGTTTCTGATAATGCGTCGTGATCCGTACATCATGATTGTGCAGATTCGTCGTAAACGGATGGGCGCTGAGTGCCAGTACTCCCCGGTCAAAATCAAAGCCCTCATATTCTGCTAGGAAACGCGCCACCTCTGCCTGCGCCGCCTCCGGATAATCTGCGGATAAAAAGGCGTCCGGAACCATCTTCGAGCGCTCTGCCGATTCTTTCAAAAGCGGCACGATTTTCCCTTTCATCAGCTCAAAAAATGGATCTAACATCTCCATATTAAAACCTTTTTCGTAAGTATCCAGCATCACATCGTAAAGCTTCTGTCCCGGCTTTGCCCGGTACGCCGCAAATTTCTTCTGATAGGAAATAATCTCCTTCAAAACAGGGGCAAATGAAGCAAAATCATTTTTCTCTCGCGCACGCGTCCAGATTCCCGTCGCACACGCCGTAAGTTCTGCATACGCACGGTATTCCTCCGGCGGAATGCAGGAAAGCCGCTCCTGCTCCTCGGCTGCTTCCCGGAGAATTGCCGACTGCACCTCATCAAATACGCCCGCATTCTCTTTTTCTGCCTTCAGGCAGACATCCAACAGCTCCTTAAAACGCATTGACGCCAGAATCTCCTGATACTGCTCCGAAAGTGAACCTATCACCCGCGCGGTATGCTCTGCTGCACCCTTCGGTGCCAGCGTCTCATCATCCCACTCAAACAAAACCATCGACGTCTGAAGCGCCATCGCCCGCTCCAAAAGAGACTGCAGCTCCTCAAACTGTTTTTTTACATTCTGATTCTTCTGTTCTGTCTGTGCCATTTTCCTGCCTCCTGTCTTTTTTTCGTAATTCTATCATCCAAATTCTGTGTATTTTTTAGGTTCCGCTGCACATATGCCTGCATTCTTTTGTAATATGAGCCATTTCCATCTTCATCATACCAGATTTTCTTTCTTCTGTTTCTTATATCTTTCTTATGATTTTTTACAGTTCACACATTGTGCAAACTGTAACAGGATTTTCTCATGATGCCTTATGTGACTTTCCAATCTTGCATAATCATGCAAAACGCGGTATACTAAAACCAGTTTAAATCATATGCATAAAGCTGGTTCCCGGCACACGGATATACGCCACGAATCAACTTCCATGCACACACCAGGACAGGAGGGATTGCAGATGATCGAAGCAACGAGCTGCGGCGGTGTGGTTATATTTCGGGGAAAATTACTCGTTCTTTACAAAAACTACCGGAACAAATACGAAGGCTGGGTTCTTCCCAAAGGAACCGTAGAACCGGGCGAAGACTTCAAGCAGACCGCCCTCCGGGAGGTTCATGAGGAGACTGGCGTCGCCGCCTCCATCATCAAGTACATTGGCAAAAGCCAGTACACCTTCAACACCCCTCAGGATACCATCGAAAAGACCGTGCACTGGTATCTGATGATGGCGGACAGCTACTACAGCAAGCCGCAGCGCGAAGAATACTTCGTCGATTCCGGCTACTACAAATTTTACGAAGCCTACCACCTTCTGAAATTTTCCAACGAAAAACAGATCCTGGAAAAAGCCTACAATGAATATCTGGATCTGAAAAAGGCAAATTTGTGGGGGAATCGGAAATACTTTTAATCACAAGAACAAAGAGGCTGTTGCAAAATCATTACCAAAAATAGATGATTGAGCGGCAGCTTCCATTTCTCTGCAAGCTAATCCGGGTTAAAATTCGCGGTTTTCCTGTTAAAAAAGGCTTTTCGGTAATTTCCTATGAAACAAAAAAACACCCCGTCCGCTGCACAAAGCCAACGAACAGGGTATTAAAAAGGGGAGGATAAGTATTCAAAAATTTCTCTTTTGTGATACTAACAGTATGACCCGTTTCTGTTATTCTATACATCAATCTCCAAATTTTTATACGCCTTTTATCTGCTTCCGAGTATCCGGTTTTCATATTATTTATCATACATACCTTTTTCCCTTGCTTTCTTCCTCTCTTTCCGTTACAATAGATACGTTTTGAGTTGTACTTTTTAATTTATTTTTACCTCTATGAAAAATACAACTCCAGCAAATCATTTTATGTACATTTTTATATTGATTTAAAACTTTTTATATCATAAACCTTGTACTTACCTCACAAAAAGGAGATTTACCTTATGAACAAGAAAAACATCTTAGTCGGACAGTCCGGCGGACCGACCGCGGTTATCAACGGGAGCCTTTACGGTGTTATCTGCGAAGGTGCGCGCCACAGCGATGCAGTTGGCTGCGTCTACGGTATGATAAATGGAATCGAGGGCTTTCTCGCGGATTCTTATATGAACCTTTCAGAAACACTCTCCGATGACGATCTGGAACTTCTTCGCCTGACTCCGGCGGCGTATCTGGGTTCCTGCCGTTTTAAACTCCCTGAGAACCTCTCCGACAGCTTCTACCGCGTCCTCTTTGAAAAACTGGAGCGGCTGGACATCGGCTATTTCTTTTACATCGGCGGCAACGACTCGATGGACACCGTCAGCAAGCTTTTCCGCTATGCGGCGCAGATCAAAAGCCCGATCCGCTTTATCGGCATTCCCAAGACGATCGACAACGATCTCGTCCTGACCGATCACACGCCGGGATACGGCAGCGCTGCCCGCTATGTCGCTGCATCCGTCCGTGAAATTGCGCTGGACGCCTCTGTCTATCAGCAGAAATCGGTCACCATCGTTGAGATCATGGGACGCCATGCCGGATGGTTGACGGCTGCCTCTGCCTTAGCACGCAAGGAAGCCGGTGACAATCCGCTCTTAATCTATCTGCCGGAAGCTCCATTTGAGCTGGCACAATTTAATGACGACTTAAAGAAAGCGTTTGAAAAGACAGCGAATGTCATCGTCTGCGTCTCCGAGGGCATCCGCGACCACGGTGGTCGTTTTATCTGCGAATATTCAACCGAAGCCCAGGTCGACACCTTCGGTCACAAAATGTTAGCCGGATGCGGCAAAATTCTGGAAAATTATGTCCGCAACCAGTTCGGCGTCAAGGTGCGCTCGGTTGAGCTCAACGACAACCAGCGCTGCTCCGGTCTCACTGTTTCCGGTACTGATTTAGACGAGGCTGAAATGGCAGGTCGTTTCGGCGTCCAGGCAGCCCTGGACGGTCACACTGGACAGATGGTCGCATTTGAGCGTGAGACTGATACAGCTGCTTCTGAACCTGTTCATGCAGCTGCTGCCGTTTCAAACGCTGCGGACTTAGGCGCAGCATCCGCTTCATGCGTAAAACATCGTAACACTGTATATAAAATTCATCCAGTTCTCAAGGATGTCAATCTGATCTGCAATCAGGAAAAGAAAGTACCTGCTGAGTGGATCACGAAAAACGGTACCGATGTCAGCGATGATTTCCTGGCTTACTCGCAGCCGCTGATCCAAGGGGACGTTTCCCATATTATGGAAAACGGACTTCCAAAATATTTGTACCGCAAATAGTCCGTCACGCAGTATAACTGCTTCATCCTTGAATCCATACAAGCAGCAGAAAAAGAGACGCTTCTTTCATTTTACGGATGCGTCTCTTTTCTACTTAATAATACATAATACCTGAATTTTTTCTAAATTTACCCCAATCACACACTCTTATCATTTGGGGAGGAATCCTGACCGTGCCCTTTCAGCGCAGCCATCTTCTAAATCTAATCTTCCTCACAATCCCGAATTTCAACCCCATCATAAAAGAACATCAGAATCTCTTCATAATTCTTGCCTTCGCGCGCCATCTCCTGTGCGCCGTTTTGGCTCATGCCGACTCCGTGACCGTAGCCGCCGCCCCAGATGGTAAATGTGC
>ENA-UPXC01004151-UPXC01004151.1-human-gut-metagenome-genome-assembly--contig:-NODE-4151-length-13610-cov-4.343826_pt1 | contig 13610 bp, 11 predicted proteins | sample MGYA00250047_ERZ773371 | MGnify/ENA primary metagenome ERZ773371 (study PRJEB29103, sample SAMN06111975) | human gut metagenome | biome: human gut; feature: ankylosing spondylitis patient; material... | reverse complement strand
GGAAGCGACATTCCTTTCATGTTTGTTTCGATCGAATGGACACAGCATGACATCAATGTCGCTTCCGGCTCGCTCGCCGATGAACCCCTGTTTGTAGAGACACTTCTACCGATTACGTTTCAGGAAAAGAAACTGGAGCCGCCTCCTGCCCCCGTGCTAAAAGCAGCAGAATTGTTGTCGATTGTGGACGATGAGGATGTGGAAGCAAATACCGTAATCAATTCCTCTGAAGATCTGAATACACCGGTTGATATCATTTATACACCGGTAAATATAAAGACTGAAGAGCCGGTGGAAGAAGATATTTTTGTTCTTGTAGAGAATATGCCGGAGTTCCCGGGAGGGAATGGGGCGCTATTCCAATATCTGAGCAAAAATATTAAGTATCCTGCCATTCCCCAGGAAGAGGGGATTCAAGGACGAGTAATAATTCAATTTGTGGTAGACAAAGATGGGACGATTACAGATCCTGTGGTAGTTCGCAGTGTAGATCCATATTTGGATAAAGAAGCACTTCGTGTAATAAAAGCGATGCCGAAATGGAAACCTGGTTTGCAGCGTAACAAGGCGGTTAGAGTGAAATACACGGTGCCCGTAGCTTTCAGATTACAATAGATCTAAAGTTTAATTGATTAAAATGAATGAGTCGGCCCGGATGAAAACGAGCCGGCTCATTTTTTAATCGAGCGTTGGAATATCGATCGTTTGCGTTTCTTCCTGCCAGTTGTCAAGGGTGAAACTTCCGGAGCCTCCCTCCGAAAAAATATCACCCAAAACCAGTGTCAGCGTGAGTTTGGTATTCGCTTTCAATGACGAAGTAAGATTCTGTTTATACGTTTTGACTTCCCCTGTTTTTAGTGTGATGAAGAGTTGGAATAAAGGAGCTGCGGAAGAAGGGAAAACCATGACTGTGGCATTGCTCATTTGTGTGCCGTCCGTAGACAAAACTAACGGGAAGGTGACTGTTTTAGTCTGATTCACCGGTTCTGCCGTAAAGAAGTTTATTTTTTCGGCAATCCCTCCGATATGAACTTTCATGCTTGCTATACTCGAACTGAGTATTCCGTTATTTTTATTTTTAACGATTACTTTAATGCCGGCTACTTCACGAGATAAAGCGGCATTTAGTTCTTCACTTCCGATTTTAGTGGATTTAACAGCAAATACAAGGTCGAATACAGGGCGATAGGTTGTATCACCTACGCTCGGGAACAGACCAAAATATTGTTGTGACATGTCTTCACCGATGATGATTTGCGGTTCTTTGATGGCAGGTTCGGCAAAGATAGGCTCTTCATACTTGGGTGTTCCCCAATAAATCATGTTATATGTGCCTACGGGAAGGAAAATCGGGCGTGTAGAAGTGCCGAAAATTTCACCGTCCTGAATGGTATACCGTCCGTTGAACGGAGTGAGAGAACCGTTTATGTAGTTGCCGTAATAGGTAGATGTTCCCGGTAAGCAGGGATATACCTCCAATATGCCTGTCATCGGACTTTGCTCTACTCCGTTGTTGATGGAAGCACGAAGATTGGGACTTATAAGTTTCTCACTGGTTCCTCCACCGTCTTCCGGGCATATTGAGTCATCTTTGACGCAACCGGTCAATAGAACCGTTGTCAGTAAAATCAAAAATACGGATTTATTCATAATTTTAATTGTTTAGGTTAGTTATTTCAGAATAACATTAAAAATCACAATTGGTTCTATTGACTAATGATATATCTTTGCATGCGAATACATGAACATGTAAATATGTAAAAATATGATTATATGTACATGTGAATTATAGATATAGTAATTGGAACCATGAATAAATTATCCTTTTTGAAGCGTCCATTGATCTGGCTTTCACGTATTTGTCACAGATGCGGTTACGGGGTGCATTCTCCTTTCGCTTTTGAACTGATAACCTGTCTTATTTATGAAAAGACCCCTTATTATGCTTATGAACAACTGAAAGCCGAAGAAAAAAAACAGAGGAGGAACCATGCTAAAGGTTGGAAATGTGAACCGTTGAAAGTCAAAAGGTTATTATTCCGCTTGGTGAACAGGGTACAGCCTGAAACGATTGTAGATGCGGGAGTACCCTCTTCTTCCTCTCTTTATTTACAATCCGGAAAGGTTGGCGCGAACTATGTTTTTGCCTCCGATCTTTCAGAATTATTTTTGGAATCGGATATGCCGGTGGACTTTCTTTATTTACACAATGCTAAAAATCTGGCTTTCACGGAAGAGGTATTTCGCATTTGTGCTGCACGTACTACACAAAAAAGTGTATTTGTTATTGGGGAAATCCATGTGTCAAAGGCGATGAGAGAGCTTTGGAAGAAAATGCAATCGGATGAAAAAGTCGGTATAACATTTGATCTTTACGACGTGGGAATACTTTTCTTTGATAAAACTAAGATAAAACAGCATTATATAGTCAACTTCTGATTATCTTTGTGTGTTAACCATATAAATTATTTTATTAATTAACGATTATGAAAAAGAGCCTTGTATATACCAAAACTGGCGATCGTGGAACAACCGGACTAATCGGTGGTACACGTGTCCCGAAAACACACATCCGTCTTGAAGCTTATGGTACGGTGGATGAATTGAATTCCAACCTTGGACTGTTGATTACCTATCTGAATGATGAACATGACAGTGAATTTCTCCGGAGCGTGCAAGATAAGTTGTTTGCAGTTGGTTCCCATTTGGCAACAGATCAGGAAAAAGTACAACTGTATAATGCAAGTATTATTACTTCCGAGGATGTGGAGCAGATAGAACATGAAATTGATGCTGCAGATGAAGTTGTTCCTCCGTTGAACTCTTTTATTCTTCCCGGCGGAGTCCGAGGGGCAGCCGTTTGTCATATCTGCCGTACGGTGTGCCGTCGTGCGGAACGCCGGATTTTGGCACTCTCCGAAAACTATACAATATCTCCCGAACTATTAGCATATGTGAACAGATTATCAGATTATTTATTCGTATTGTCGCGAAAAATCAATTTTAACGAAGGAAAAGAAGAAATAATTTGGAATAATAGTGGGAAGTGAAATATTTTATTATACTTTTGCCGAAAAATAGAAACATAGATATATTCACAATTTAAATACTGAAAGCTTATGTATTGGACATTGGAATTAGCATCGAAACTTGAAGATGCTCCTTGGCCGGCAACTAAGGACGAGTTGATTGATTATGCCATGCGTTCGGGTGCTCCTCTTGAGGTTATTGAGAATTTGCAAGAGATGGAAGATGAAGGCGAAATCTATGAAAGTATAGAAGATATTTGGCCGGATTATCCAAGTAAAGAAGATTTCTTCTTCAACGAAGAAGAGTATTAATTCGAACAAAGTTACACAGATAAACAAATGCCCGGGAAGTGTGAAAACTACCGGGCATTTTGTTTATCAAGCTTAGAATACGGGCATCTGCCAGATGAATCCTACTGATATGCGATTGGTACTGTAATTATTCTGTCCCAGTACCTTGGCACGTGAAGTAAAATCATAGGAACGTCCTACATAGGTTAAGAAGAAATGTAGATTGGTTTCCATCGGGTAGAACTCTATTCCGGCTAAGTATCCCCATGAGGTACGATAGTTTCCTTTGGCAATGCCTTCGGTGCTTTTGGTGACAGATGCCGTCTCGTACATCCCTTTGACGAATGCATTCCATTTCGGCTGGAAGCGATAATTCAGTTTAGTCACGACCGATAAATAACCTGCATCAAAAGCATTATGTCCTCCGGCACGCCCAACGATACTCGTGATGGTTCCATTCCGGTCGATGCCTTCATGTGAATACATGACATCGACAAACATGTTGAATTTGTCCAGATTCAGTTCGTTGCCAAAAGCGTAATAATACATGTTTTTACTTTTGGCTTCGTTCAGAACGGAGGCAGACCAGCGGGTTTTGATCAAATCATTGAAGTTACCGTTCCAGTTCAAAGTGTAAACCAAAGGAAGTTTCCCGGAGCGTAAGTCAGGCAATTTGCCCTCTTCATTTTCGGTGATGCCATAGGTGCTGTCGAAAGAACCGTTCCGGCTGTTTAATACCTGTAGATTGAGTTGTTGGTCGGCAGTAATGTTATAGCCGACGTTGAGACCTGTCATAAAGTTGCTCATGTTTTCAATCATATCGCAGTATTCGTAAACGTCGATCGGGTTCAGATCGAATTCAAAACCGCCATAAGCCGCACATTGTTTTCCTGCAAAAAGGTTGAATTGATCATTCAGTTTGATACCGATACCAGCGTAGTCAATGGAGGTAGGGACATTGTCGATCATACCTCCTCCTTCGTTGGAACGGTTGAGGCGCTGGCGGTAACGGTATGAAAGCCAATTGTTGATATTTCCCTTCATTTCGATGCGGAGCTGGCGCATCTTAAAAGCTCCTTGTTCAAATCCGTCTCTGAAATTGGCATCGAAACTACCCTGCATATTAAGGTAAAGATTGAATTTGTCCGATTTCTTTTTGACATCTGTCAATTCCTCAAAGAGGGTCTTGTCGACCATAAATTTCTTACTCTTCTCTGTGTTTTGGGCGTATAACCCTTGGATACTACCCACTAAGAGCAGTATAAACATTATTTTTTTCATTGCTAAGTATAGGTTTAGGTGGGGGCAAACTAATAAGATAAAAACCTTTTTATTGGGTACTCTTTTCTACAGAAAGTACGAATCAAGGGTAATAATATATTTGGTGAACTTTATAGTCAGCCCCTACATATATAAATAGATTAATAAAACCATTTCTTATCTTTCCTTGGAAGGAAGAAGTTGCAAAAGGCTTTAATATTCATTGAAATATTGCTGTATCAGTTTCCAATCATTCGTCTTTGTTAATGCAAGTATTAACAGAACGCGGGCTTTCTGAGGATTCAGTTCCTGTGAAGCGATGAATTGATACTTGGCGTCATCCACTTCTGCATCGAGAGTGGTGGGGCCTGTCGGTACTCTGGAAGAGCGAACTACCAGGATTCCTTTATTTCGAGCCTCAGTCAACACGGGGAAGATGTTCTTATGGATGTTACCGTTGCCTACACCGGCGTGGATAATTCCTTTGTAACCATTGCTTAAAAGAGGAGTCACCATGTCGGCTTCAATGTTGGAGTAACTATATACGATACCGACTTTAGGAAGGGAATTCAGATTGTTAACATCGAAAACGGATTGTGTAGTATGTTTTTTCAGCGGAGATTGGTTGTAAAACACTTTACCATTGAAAATGTAACCCAATGCACCCGAATTAGGAGCTTGGAAAGTCTGTACATCGATTGTATTCATTTTCTGTACGCTTTCGGCCCCGAGAACCAATCCGTTCATGGCTACTAATACCCCTTTTCCTTTCGATTCTTTCGCTCCTGCCGTTACTACTGCATTATAGATATTCAGCGGGCCATCTGCACTCAGAGCGGTAGAAGGACGCATAGCCCCTGTCAGTACCACTGGTTTGTCACTTTTCACTGTCAGATTCAGGAAATAAGCCGTTTCCTCCATCGTATCGGTTCCGTGAGTGATGACGATGCCATCGATATCGGAACGCTTCAATAATTCATTGATCTTTTTGGCCAGCGTCAGCCATACAGCATCGTTCATGTCCTGTGAACCGATCTTTACGATCTGCTCGCCCGTCACATTGGCGATGTCATTCAAACCGGGAACTGCATCAAGTAGGGTGCTGATGGCAACCTGTCCTGCCGTATAGTTGGTTGAGGTGGCCGAAGTTCCGGTTCCGGCAATTGTTCCGCCTGTTGCAAGAATGTGAATGTTAGGTTTCCCTGCAGCGAAAGCTAAAGTTACGGAGAGTAGTAAAACGACTACTGTCAGACTGGTTTTTTTAAATTCTTTCATGACTAAATGGTTGTTTAGGTTAATATATCGATTGTTTAATAGATTTGTATAAACAGTAATCCCAAAGCGATCGCCACTACGGTGGCAACAAGTCCCGGCATCATAAAGGAATGATTCAACACATATCGCCCGATTTTTGTTGTGCCGGTACGGTCAAAATTGATAGCCGCCACTACTGTCGGGTAATTCGGGATAAAGAAATAGCCGTTTACAGCCGGGTACATGGCAATGAGCATATAAGGGGAAATCCCTAATGCGATGCCCAACGGCATTAATGCCCGGACAGTTGCGGCTTGGCTATATAGAAGAATGGACATGATAAAAAGTGCGATACCGAATAACCACGGCATCTGTCTTACCAGTCCCTCAATAGATTGCGTCAGCTCTCCCATATTCCCCTGAAGGAATGTGTCACCCATCCATGCGATACCGAAAATGGCAATAACGGCTTGCATTCCTGCTGGAAATACAGAACCTTGCGTAGCTTTCATCCCATCGGTCTTGGTAAACAGCAGAATCAATGCTGCGGCACTCAACATCACAATTTCTATAATGGAGGACATACCTAGAGTGACAGTTTCTCCATCGATATAAAATGAAGGACGCATTCCTTCGATTGACCCGAAACATACGATGAATACAGTTGCTAGTATAAAGATAAGGACTGAAATCAGTGCGTGGCGTTTGTTCTGAACATCATTGATCTTTATTTTCTGGTCTTTGATAAGCCCTTCCGCTACACGCTTTTGGTATTCCGGATCGTCCACCAGCTCTTTGCCGACCCGCATGGAGAAGAAAGCACCTACCAATACCCCGATGATGGTGGCAGGAATGGTAATTTTCAGGATGTCGAACAATGTGATGTCGAATCCAGCCAGTAATCCTAACAATGCAACTGTGGCTGCAGAAATCGGGCTGGCCGTAATCGCTTGTTGTGAAGCGATGACAGCGATACCGAGCGGTCTTTCCGGACGGATTTTTGTTTCGGTGGCTACTTCAGCGATGACGGGAAGTACAGAATAGGCCACGTGCCCCGTTCCCGCTATGAACGTGAAAAGATAAGTGACAATCGGGCTTAGAATGGTGACATGTGAAGGATTTTTGCGTAATAGCCTTTCAGCGAGTTTCACCATGTAATCCAGTCCTCCGGCTGCTTGCATGCATGAAGCTGCCGATATGACAGCGGCAATCATCAACATTACGTCGATAGGAGGGGCGGTAGGCTGCAATCCGAATCCGAAAGTAAGTATTGCTAATCCTACGCCTCCCATTACTCCCAATCCGATGCCTCCTAAACGGGCACCGATAATAATTGCTGTCAGTACAAATGCTAATTGTAGTATCATATGTTTCCTTATTAAAATGGACAAAGATAATGTAATTCAACCGATTGCTAAAACAACAAAAAAGAAGTTGAATAGTTTTTGCATATTTATTAAAACAATAACTCTTTTCTTACGTTATACTTGTAACTGAAAACTTATAATTTTGTTAAAACGAATATTATGGAAAAGAACTTGTCACAAGAAACTCGCATTGAAAGCGATCTTATTGGAAGTCGTGAAGTGCCTGAGAGCGCTTTATATGGTGTACAAACTCTCAGGGGAATAGAAAATTTTAGTATCAGTAAGTTCCATCTGAATGAGTACCCCTTATTCATCAATGCGCTTGCCATTACCAAAATGGGGGCTGCCATTGCCAATTTTGACTTGGGCCTGTTGACGGAAGAGCAAGCCGATGCTATTCTAAAAGCTTGTAAAGAGATTATTGACGGCCAGCACCACGAACAATTTCCTGTAGATATGATTCAGGGAGGTGCAGGCACCACTACAAATATGAATGCGAACGAGGTTATTGCCAACCGTGCCCTTGAATTGATGGGACACAAACGGGGAGAATATCAGTATTGTTCGCCCAACGATCATGTGAATCGTTCTCAATCTACCAATGATGCCTATCCGACGGCTATACATATCGGCCTGTATTATACTCATCTTAAATTGAAGAAACATTACGATGAACTGATTGCTGCTTTCCGCAAGAAAGCGGAAGAATTTGCACATGTCATCAAGATGGGACGTACGCAACTTGAAGATGCCGTACCTATGACATTGGGACAAACGTTCAATGGCTTTGCAAGTATTTTGCAGGATGAAGTCAGGAATCTAGATTTTGCCGCACAAGATTTCTTGACGGTCAATATGGGAGCTACGGCTATCGGAACGGGAATTACTGCCGAACCCGAATATGCCGAAAAATGTATTGCAGCACTGAAGAAGATAACCGGATTGGATATCAAATTGGCTGAGGATCTGGTAGGAGCTACTTCAGATACTTCCAGCATGGTGGGATATTCTTCGGCAATGCGTCGTATAGCGGTAAAGATGAATAAGATATGTAACGATTTGCGTTTATTGGCTTCCGGTCCGCGTTGCGGATTGGGTGAGATTAACCTTCCTGCCATGCAGCCCGGTTCTTCCATTATGCCCGGTAAGGTGAATCCAGTTATTCCGGAGGTGATGAACCAGATTGATTACAAGGTGATCGGTAACGACCTTTGTGTAGCTATGAGTGGTGAGGCTGCGCAAATGGAGCTTAATGCTATGGAGCCTGTGATGGCTCAGTGTTGTTTCGAATCGGCAGACTTATTGATGAATGGCTTCGATACGCTTCGTACTTTGTGTATTGACGGCATTACTGCCAATGAAGAAACTTGCCGCCGCCATGTGCATGATAGTATTGGCGTGGTTACCGCATTGAATCCGGTGATCGGTTACAAGAATTCTACGAAGATAGCCAAAGAAGCTCTTGAGACGGGCAAGGGAGTATACGAACTGGTATTGGAACATGATATACTTTCCAAAAAAGATTTGGATACTATCTTGAAACCGGAGAATATGATTCGTCCGGTGAAACTGGATATTAAACCGAACAAGTAGTACTTGTCGATAAAGAAATAGGTAAACGAGCGTAACTTTACGGGAACTAGATTCCTTTTCGTGAAGTTACGCTCGTTTTTTGTATTCAAAAGTAGTATGTTTACCCATGCATAGTATGGCATGATTTGTATCCGTTATGTTGAATTATTTCTTATGTCTTGATTACAACGAATCACGTGCTTATTCGTGAATATACAGCGGGAATGTCGAAAAATGTATAGTGTAAATGCTTGATTACCAGTGTGTATTTGAAGCGTTTAGACCTCGGTGATGAAGGGCTCCTTCCTCGGTGATGAAGGGCTCCTTCCTCGGTGATGAAGACCCTCTTCATCGGTGGCCAAGGCACCCTTCCTCGGTGATCTCCGAGTGGTTCCTCGGTGACTAGGAAAACGAGCAGTGCCGAGAACTGATTTATGTAAAACATTATTTAATGAATCTTTCACCGATAATTAGCCGAAAGAACTTCTTTTCGACACAAAACGAAAGGTTGCTTCGGGTAATCTGTTTTCACAGACTTATAATCTACCCCCCGGAGCAGTGACGGGAGATTCAATTTATCTTTTTAGGACACAATTTTTTCCCGGTTTTTCAGTTCTTTATATTGATGAATCGGTTCTGTCTTATATTTATTCTCTTCTCTCTGGCTTTACTCTCTCCTCTGAAAGTCAAGGCGCAGTATGATGTACACTTCAATCAGTACTGGGGGTTGAAGGGCTTTTATAATCCCGCTTGGGCAGGACAAACTGACAAACTCAATATTAGTGGAACTTATTCCATGCAGATGATGGGGTTCACCCGCGCTCCCCGGACAATGTTCTTCGGGGCGGATATGCCTTTCTCTCTTTTCAATAAAAAACATGGAGCCGGTGCAGGCTTTTTCAGCGATGCTGTCGGACTGTTTCGCAATCAGCGCACCTGGCTGCAATATTCTTATAAACATCAGTTCCGTAAAAGTAAAAGCAGGCTAGGTATTGGGATACAGGTCGGAATAATCAATGTTGCTTTTGATCCCACGGATATAAATCTTGGTGAAGTGGACGATGATCCGGCTTTTCCAAAGCAAGAGGAGAGCGGTACGTCGTTGGATTTTGGGGTAGGTGCGTTTTACTCCCATCCCAAGTTTTATGTGGGGTTTTCGGGCCAACATCTCACTATGCCCACATTGGAACTGGGAACCACAGAGGCTGGAACAACCAGTAAAATAAAGATTGATCCAATGGTTTATTTCACTGGCGGATACAATATTCAGACACGTAATCCGTTAGTTTCCATACAACCATCGATGTTATTGCAGAGTGATTTTTCCTCCATGAGGCTCGATATGACGGGGCGCGTAATGTATACTTTTAGTGAAAGAGTATTTGTAGGCGGGTTGACTTATTCTCCGGGAATATCTTTTACATTTAGTTTGGGAGCCACTATTCGAGGAATAACCGTTGGATATGCTTACGAGCTTTATACTTCTAAAATCGGGGTGGCAAGTGGTAGTCATGATCTGATGGTCAGTTATGCAATGGATATCAATTTGTTTAAGAAAAGTAAGAATAAACATAAGAGTGTACGAATCTTATAATTGTGAAGAAAAGAATGAAGAGTAAAAACTGTATAGTAGTGACGTTGCTGGTCGCATTGCTTTCTTCTTGTATGGGACGCATGGCAGGAGGTGGTTCCGGTGCGCCCGGTGGGGAGGTGATAGGGGCCAGTGCTACGGCATGGAATGAACCTGCACCTTACGGTATGGTGCTGATAAAACGAGGCTCTCTTAAAATGGGACCGGAAACGCAGGATTCACTTTGGGGAGCGCCTGTTCCGACGAAAGAGATCTCTGTGGAGTCATTCTGGATGGATGAGACTGAAGTTACGGTGGCCGAATACAAGCAGTTTATTTATTGGGTTCGCGATTCTATCATACGTGAGCGTCTCGCAGATCCTGCCTACGGAGGCAACGAGCTATTTAAAATAGAAGAAGACAAGGAAGGTAATCCCATTAAGCCACATCTTAACTGGTCGAAGCCTATTCCTTGGAAGAAGCCTACTGAAGACGAACAGATGGCTATCCAGAGCGTATACAGGAAACATCCGATTGATGGAACTACGATGCTGGATGCTTCTCAAATGAACTATTATTATGAGATTTTTGACTATGTGGAAGCTGCAAAACGTCGGAATCGCCTGAATGCCGCTGATCGTAATAAGAATACGGATATCAGCGTGAATCCGGAAGAAGTGATTATGATCTCCAAAGATACGGCCTATATCGATGATGACGGACGTATTATTAACCGTACGATAACTCGTCCGCTATCCAGCGAGTGGGATTTTCTCAATAGTTATATAATTAACATTTATCCTGATACGACTTGTTGGGTAAACGATTTTCCGAATGCTAACAATGAATCGTACATGCGCCTTTATTTCAATCACCCGAGCTATAATGAAAATCCGGTAGTCGGTGTAAGTTGGGAGCAAGCCAATGCATTCTGTGCATGGCGTACCAATTACCTGCTTGCCGGGCTGAAAGGACAAGCCCGCTTTATCCAGCGTTATCGTTTGCCTTCCGAGGCTGAATGGGAATTTGCGGCAAGGGGACGTGACGGGAACAAGTATCCGTGGGCGGATGAAGAGACGAAAGATGAAAAAGGATGTTACAAAGCCAACTATAAACCCGGTAAGGGGGATTACACAAAAGACGGTAATCTGATAACGACCCGCGTCGGTGCTTATTCTGCGAATTCAAACGGATTGTATGATATGGCTGGTAATGTCTCGGAATGGACTTCGACAGTTTATACCGAATCGGGTATTTTATCAATGAGTGATTTCAACCCCGACCTGCAATACAATGCTGCTATTGAAGACCCGTACAGGATGAAAAAGAAGGTGGTTCGCGGTGGATCGTGGAAAGATGTGAATGCATTTATCCGTTCCGATGCCCGAACACCCGAATATCAGAATGAACAACGGTCTTATATCGGTTTCAGGTGCGTACGTACACAGGTTGGTTATAATAGAAAAGGAAGATAACAATGGGATACAGGGATAATAAAAGAAGCCTGCGTCAGAAAATGCAGGATTTAATGTCGACTCCTAAGGGGCAGACAGTCATGAACTATGCATACAACTGGGGAGCATCTATCGTAATCATGGGTACGCTTTTCAAACTGACACATCTACCGGGGGCGAATTTCATGTTGTTCGCCGGGATGGGTACGGAAGTCCTGATCTTCTTTATTTCAGCTTTCGACCTTTCAGGGGTGAAAAGAGAGCCAAGTAACGAAGGGGTATCGGTTCCTATGGGAGGCGGTGTGATGTCTGCTGTCGGTACGGTAGTTGCAAGCAATGATCAAGTGGCACAAACGTCGGAGGGAAATATCCCATCCGGTAATGTAGTTGCCGGTGGTGGTGGGCCTTCTATCGTTGTTGTTCAGGGAGGTAGCCCTGTACAAAGCGGAGGCACGGTTTCCGCAGGTACACCCATGCAAACAAATGTTGCTGCCGGAACGATGGCTCAACCGGGTGGAGTGGTGATGACCGGACAACCTGGTGGCGCACCCATTACGCCGGAAATGGAAGAAGCTACGACGGCTTATCTGGAGCAACTGAAAGCAATGACTGAAATGTTGTCCCGCTGTACCGAACAGGCACAGAGCGTTTCACAGGATACTGAGCAGATGAATAACCTGAGCAAGAACCTTGCCGGCATTAATGCTATTTATGAAATGCAGTTGCGCAGTGTCAGCACGCAAATAGGTACTATTGACCAGGTACACGAACAGACGCGCAGAATGGCTCGTCAGATTGAAGAATTAAACGAAGTATATGCCCGCATGTTGCAGGCCATGACTTCTAATAAATAAAAAGCAGTTATGAGTTTTGGAACACAGACACCGCGCCAGAAGATGATCAACCTTATGTATATCGTCTTGATGGCATTGCTGGCACTCAACGTCTCATCGGATGTGTTGCGTGGCTTCACCCTCGTGGATGAAAGTCTGACACGTTCTACCTCCAATTCTGCCGAGCAGAACCAGTCTTTGTACAAGGCACTTGCAGAATATATGGAGAAGAATCCTGAAAAGGTAGGTCCGTGGTATGAGAAGGCAATGCATGTTCGGCGGATGTCTGATTCACTGTATGTTTTTGTAGGAGACCTGAAAGCTAAGATAAACGAATCAAGCCAGGAAGATTTGGAAGCTGCTTCTCATGTGATGTTTGCACCTAGTACAGGAAAGGGCAAAGAACTTGCCAAGAGCATTAGTACATATAAAAGTGAGATTTTGGCACAGATTGAAGATCCGGTGCAGAAAAAGATTATCACTGATAATTTTACGCTGAATATTCCTCGCCTTTTTGAGGGGACTCCTGTTGCTGCTGCGGTTACTTTACTTACCAAGTTGCAGAGCGACATACGTTATGCCGAAGGTGAAGTGCTTCACACTTTGACTAAGGATATAGATGTGCGTGACGTACGTGTCAATCAGGTTAATGCCTATGTCATTCCAAGTTCGCAGAACATAGTACGCGGTGGAAAATTGAGTGCCCAGATTATTCTTGCAGCGGTAGATACCACTCAGCGTCCTGCCGTATTTATAGGAGAAAAGCAACTGCCGGAAGAAGCGCACGGATGGTACGAAACGGTTTGTAACAGTACCGGTGAGTTTAATCTGACTGGTTATTTGGAATTGAATCAAGGCAATGGTGAAATATTACGCCGTGATTTCTCGCAAAAGTATACGGTGGTCGAGCCTTCTGCGACGGTTTCTGCTACATTGATGAATGTTCTGTATGCCGGATACGATAACCCGATCAGCATTTC
>ENA-UPXC01004136-UPXC01004136.1-human-gut-metagenome-genome-assembly--contig:-NODE-4136-length-13666-cov-12.502392_pt1 | contig 13666 bp, 9 predicted proteins | sample MGYA00250047_ERZ773371 | MGnify/ENA primary metagenome ERZ773371 (study PRJEB29103, sample SAMN06111975) | human gut metagenome | biome: human gut; feature: ankylosing spondylitis patient; material... | reverse complement strand
AAGGTTGGATGCGAGCGGGTAAGCGAACATTCAACCTGCAGCGACTAAAGTCACAAATATAGGGTATCGGTTCTCTTTCCGGGCGTCTGTTTCTTAATGAATTAAATAGTAAAATAACATATTTTGATTGTAGCCATTTTTTATAATTATGGTATACTGTGTTTTGAGAGGTAGTGAATGGAATTTAATTTTAAATGTAGAAATGATACCAGATTGAAAGTGAATGGGGAGAAATGAATGGATAAAATTGGACATTTAGTTATGACAAAGTCATTATCGGGAAATATACACAGAGCACATAAAGCAGCATTATTGTTTGGAAGTATTCTGCCAGATTTGCTGGTGTATACTTATCTGGAGGGTCATACATGGGAAGCAACGTTCGAACAGATTACAAAACAGATGAAAGCGTTAGAGGCAAAAGGAAGAGGCGGAAGCTTTTCTTATTTAAAACTTGGATGGATTCTTCATTATGTGGAAGATTATTTTACCTATCCGCATAATACGATTTTTGGGGGAACAATTCCAGAACATTATGCTTACGAGAAAAAAATGACAAAGTGGATGCGGGAGGGAGCTTTAGAGCAGATGTCCCTGCCGAGCTGTAAGAAGCTTGATTCTGCTGCGGAAGTGGAGGAGAGACTTCAGGAATTACATGACAGATACCTTTCACAGAAAATGTGTTATGAGAATGATATGGCATATATGCGTCAGATGGTTTCGGAAATATTGAATTGTTATGCCGAGATTTTTGTGAGAAAGAGCGAGTTCGCACATTTTATGGAATGGGTGCGGAAGAAAGTTGGAATAATGACGGGATTTGTTTCTTAGAGTGTGTTTGAAAAATTTTTATATAGTTCAGCTAAATATGGGAAACTTATTTTGTGAAATAATCGGCGATTGAATTACAGAGGATTCCTGCCTGACTTCCTAAAAGAAGCCATAGAGCGTGTTTGAAAAATGCTTTTTTCAAACACGCTCTAGTATCTTTTGCTTAAAAAAGTTCAGAACTTCTTGCATAAAAATCTAGAAATGAAGTGAATTGACTTTAAAATTTATTTGTTCCTATAAAAATGCAAGAAAAAGCGCAAAAAACATTGACAAAATGAAGGAAAAGGATTATAAAACTTCATGTATACAAGAAATGGCTTGTATACATGAAAGGAGAGGACAAAAATGAATACATTAGTCATTGTTTTAATTGCTGCTGTTTTATTGACAGTCGCGTATGCATTTTATGGACGGTGGCTTTCTAAAAAATGGGGAATTGACCCAAAAGCAGAGACACCAGCTCATAAGTTTGAAGATGGACAGGATTATGTTCCAACTGACGGTTGGACAGTATTTAGCCATCAGTTTTCATCTATTGCTGGAGCAGGCCCTGTAACAGGAGCAATTCAGGCGGCAGTATTTGGATGGCTTCCAGTACTTTTGTGGGTATTAATTGGAGGTATTTTCTTTGGAGCAGTTACCGATTTTGGAGCATTATATGCCAGTGTAAAAAATGATGGTAAGTCCATGGGACTTCTGATCGAAAAATACATCGGTAAACTTGGAAGAAAGTTATTTCTTATTTTCTGCTGGCTGTTTACTTTAATTGTTATCGCAGCTTTCGCTGATATGGTAGCAGGTACATTTAATGCTTATACGGTAGATGCCAATGGTGTGATTGCACTTTCCGATGCAGCAAAAACAAATGGAGCAGCAGGAACAATTTCCCTTTTATTTATCGCATTTGCAATGATTTTTGGTTTACTTCATAAACATCTGCATCTGACAGGATGGAAGGAAACGGTTGTTGGATTAATCTGTACTGTAGCAGCACTTGCTATTGGTATGACAATGCCAATTACATTAGGAAAGGACGGCTGGACATATATTACATTTGTATATATTTTCTTTGCGGCAGTACTCCCAATGTGGTTATTAAAACAGCCTCGTGATGCGATGACAACCTATATGTTTATCGGAATGATCGCAGGAGCTGTTGTTGGATTATTAGTGGCGCATCCGGCAATGAATCTTCCTGTATTTACAGGCTTCCATAATGATCAGCTTGGTGATTTATTCCCTATTTTATTCGTAACCGTTGCTTGTGGAGCAGTTTCTGGTTTCCACAGTTTAGTATCTTCCGGAACATCTTCAAAGACGGTATCCAATGAAAAAGATATGTTAAAAGTTGGTTACGGCGCAATGGTATTAGAAAGTTTACTTGCAGTTATCGCTTTATGTGTAGCAGGAGCGGCAGCGTCCGCTAACGGAACACCAGCAGATGGAACACCATTCCAGGTATTCTCAAGCGGTGTAGCCGGATTCTTTGAAATGTTTGGAATTCCAGTATATGTAGCGCAGTGCTTCATGACAATGTGCGTATCCGCGCTTGCACTTACAAGTTTGGATGCCGTAGCGCGAATTGGCCGAATGAGCTTTCAGGAATTGTTCAGTGTTGATGATATGGAACACGCAGAAGGATGGAGAAAAGTTTTATGTAATACATATTTCTCAACAATCATCACGTTAGCAGCAGCCTTTATATTAACAAGAATTGGTTATGCAAATATCTGGCCATTATTTGGTTCCGCAAACCAGCTCTTATCTGCTTTAGTATTAGGAACACTTTGCGTATTCTTAAAAGTAACCGGGCGAAGCAACAAAATGCTTTTCCCACCACTGATTATCATGCTTTGTGTAACAGGAACCGCATTAGTAGAGAGAACCATTTCTCTCGTACAGGCATTTTCTGCTGGTTCCGCAACATTCTTAGTAGAAGGCTTACAGCTGATTATCGCTATTTTACTGATGATACTGGGAGTGATCATCGTAGTAAATTCACTCCGGGCTTACTTCGCCTCAAAGAAGAATTCGGAAATTTAATTCGCCAGACAGGCAAAGTATAGAAACAGACAAACAGACGAACTATAGAATTAAAATAATCCATATATGTGACTTTAGTCGCAGCGTGTTGAATACTCGCTTATATGCTCGTATCCAACACTTGCTCCGAGGCCACAGATATGGATTATTTTAATTCTATAGTTCTGACTGTGGCTGCTGTTGTGTCATATCGGCAAGGATTAGGAATAAAATTTAGTAGAATTTCAAATTGAGGGATTTGTAAATTTATTATGAGGTTAAAATTTTCGGGGAGCATTAATTATTCCTTAAATCCCATTCATATCTGATTTGATTCCTACGGCAAGCAAAGACAGAAAGCTTGGAAGGTAATAGTTTACATCTGTGGCCTGGGAGCAAGGTTTGAATGTAAGCGTGCCCACGAACATTCAAACCGCCGCGACTAAAGTCACAGATGTAAACTATTGCCTTCCAAACTTTCGTCTGTTTGATATACTGAATCAAATCAGCCCGCCTTGACTTCTGTGTGTGGAGAAATTATAATCTTAAATTAAGATTATAATTAGAATTTAAAGCGACATTTGGAGAAGAAGCTTGGAGGAAGAGAGAAGATGGATGCAGCGAAGATGAATCAGGCAATTCGAATTGCCAAGCTATATTATGAGTTACATTATAACCAGTTAGAAATTGCGGCACGAGAGGGCATTAGTAAGTCTTCTGTAAGCCGTATTTTAAAGAATGCGATGGACATGGGGATTATAGAAGTTCGGATTAAAGATTCTGTTTTGGCAAATGGGAATCTGGAGAATGAACTGATTGCCAGATTTCCGATTAAAAGGGCGATTATTGTGCCAGATTTGGTAGGTAATTCGCAGATATTAATGCAGGATGTCTGCGCGGCATTAGCAGAAGACCTCCCACGTTATATAAAAAATGATAGTGTCATTGGAGTAACATGGGGACATGCACTTGCAGTATTAGCCCAGCAGCTTCCAAAGATTAAGAGAAGCGGGGTATCTGTGATTCAGTTAACTGGAGGATTTTCCAGAGCGATTTTCGAATCGGGTGCTTTGGATGTGTTGAAAAGGTTTGTAGACAGTGTTGGAGGAACAGGTTATCAGATTCCAGCGCCGGCAATGGTGGCGGAATCTTCGATTGTTGAAGCTTTGAAAAAAGATCCACAGATTCATGAAATCCTTGAAATGGCGGAAGTGTGCCAGACAGCAATTTATTCCGTAGGTAACTTAGAACGTCCGTCCATTGTATATGAAATGGGACTTATTGATGAAAATGATTATAAAGACTTCAGCAGAAGAGGAGCAGTAGGAGACTGCTGTTCCCACTTTATAAAACAAAATGGGGAACTATTCGATAAAAAAATAGATGCCCGTGTTGTAGGGGCGTCCCTTGAAACGATTAAAAAGATTCCAAATAAGTTAGTTGTTGCCGTGGGAAAAGAAAAAGAGAAGATTATAACAGCGGCACTTCAAGGAGGACTGGTAGACAGTCTCTATATTGATGAGCCAACAGCAGAATTAATAGTAAGACATAATTAATTTACTATTTAATTCATTAAGAAAACCAACAGACGAAGCCATTGCCCTCAATAAGGCATATTTGTGATTTTAGTCGCGGCGTGTTGAATGTTCGCTTATGCGCTCACATCCAACACTTGCTCCGAGACCACAAATATGCCTTATTGAGGGCAATGGCTTCTGTGCTATGGATGGAGAAGATGAATTAAATAATTATATAATTTCTATGGAAAAAGTATGAAATCTGTGGTATAAAAGAAAATATGTAAATTTTAGAGGTTAACGTACTTTTAAACACATGCTATAGAAAGGAGTCAGTCGATGGAACGTTCTGTAATTAGAGGAGGCAATTTATAATCGCTATATTGTGCCAACAAGAAGAAAGAGAACCCATCTAGCTGGTTTGGAGTTTGAGCTGCCGATTGTGAATGAGAAGAATGAACCTGTCAATTTTGAAGTGATTTATCAGGCAACAGATCGATTTATTGATACATTTTCTTTTTTGAATGTGAGCAGAGATGATAATGAACATATTTATCTGGCAGTTGATGACAAGACAGGAGATGGTCTGTCTTATGATTGCAGTTATAATACGTTAGAATTTTCTTTTGGGAAAGAAGAAGATATGAATGTGCTGTACAAAAGATTTTGTCAGTATTATACTTATATACAGAAGGAACTGCGTAAAGAGGGGCATATGCTGACTGGCATGGGTATTAATCCCCGTTATGCAGTGAATCAGAATGTACCGGTAGTAAGTGAGCGGTATCGTATGTTATTTCATCACCTGTCTTCTTATAAAAAGTATGGCAACAGTATTCCATTTCATTCTTATCCGAATTTTGGACTGTTTTCGTGTGCAAGTCAGATTCAGCTTGATGTAGAAGAAGAGCAGGTAGTTCCAATGCTGAATACATTTACAAAGTTAGAACCGTTTAAGGCATTGATTTTAGCGAACTCCTTATGGGGAGAGAATGCGGAGATTTTATGTAGCAGGGATAACTTTTGGAGAAACAGTCTTCATGGCTTGAATCGCCATAATGTTGATACGTATAATGTTGTATTTGATACAACAGATGAAATTGTTCGATACATAAAGAGTATGAGCTTATACTGTGTAGAAAGAGAAGGGAAATATATTAATTTTCCACCAGTGGTTCTTAGTAAATATTTTTCCTCTGACCGGATAAAAGGGGAATACTTCGATGGAAATAGATATCGGGAAATCACATTCCATCCGGAGATTTCCGATTTGCAATATTTACGGTCATTTAAATTTGAAGATCTGACTTTCCCTGGGACAGTAGAGTTTCGAAGTGTATGTGAGCAGCCGGTAGGTGAAATTATGGCATCGGGAGCATTGCATGCTGGCCTTATGGAAAATATCGGAGAGCTTTCAGAATTTTTAGAGAAAGATACTTCCATCTATCATAATGGATATAATGCATCTGAGTTGAGAAGAATGTTTAACAGACGAAGAAAAGCAGATATTTTTGACTGGAAAAAGGTTTCAATGCAGCTTTTATCTATTCTGGAACTTGCGGAAAATGGCCTGAAAAAGAGAGGTTACGGAGAAGAACATTTCCTCAGGCCTTTATATGGAAGGGCGGAGAAACTTTTAAGTCCAGGCAGACAGATGGCAGAAGGAATGGAGAACGGAAAAACACTGGAGGATTACATCGAAGAGTATGGAGGAATGTAATGCTGCATATTGAAAATGAGTATATAAGAGAACATTTATTAGATGGTGCATTTGGAATTGAGATGGAAAGTCTGCGTGTTGTAGGAGATGGTATGCTTTCACAGACTGCACATCCTTTTCCGGGAGATGCACATATCGTCAGAGACTTCAGTGAAAACCAGACCGAAATTAATACAGGAGTAAATGAAAGCATCGAGGCGGCAATTGAAGAATTAAAAGGACATACCAGAAGAATTCAGGAAAAGTTAAAGGCACTTCCAGAGCCAGAATTGCTGTGGCCATTTTCTAATCCTCCATATATTGGCGGGGAGAAAGATGTGCCAATTGCACAGTTTGATGGGAAAGATGCACATAAAACAGCCTACCGTGAATATCTTTCCGATAAATACGGACGTTATAAGATGACATTTTCGGGAAGTCATGTAAATTTTTCTTTTTCAGAAGATTTGTTAAGAGCAGATTTTGCTCTGCAGTCCGAGCCGGATTTTATGAAATATAAGAATAAATTGTATTTGGAGCTGGCACAGAAAATGGCCGTATATGGCTGGATTTTAGTGGCGGTTACGGCGGCCAGTCCGATTGTAGACAGTTCTTTTATGGAAAAAGGTGTCTATGGGAAAAGTGTTTTTACAGGATTAAGTTCTGTAAGATGCAGTGAACTTGGTTACTGGAATGAATTTCCACCGACATTTGATTACAGCGATATTGATTCTTACGTGAATTCTATTGAAAAGTATGTTAAAAATGGCTTACTAAAAGCACCGTCAGAACTCTATTATCCTATTCGTTTAAAACCTGCAGGAGAAAATAATCTTATATCTTTGAGGAAGAATGGAATCAATCATATCGAACTTCGTATGTTTGATTTAAATCCTCTCACAAGAGCTGGAATTGATGCGAGAGATGTGAAGTTTGCACAGCTTTTAATGGTGTGGCTCGCAACGATGCCATCCTGGTATGTTTCCAAAAAGGATCAGGTAAATGCTGTGCAGAATTTTAAAAATGCGGCCCATTACGATTTAAAGACAGTAAAAATTGCCCGTACGGAAAAAAGAGCGCGGTCTATCGTACATGAGGCATTAAAAGTTATCGGATGGATGAAAGAGTTTTATCAGGGCCTGAAAATGGACGATGTTCAACAAATCTTAGATTTTGAATATGAGAAATTTGTTGATCCAGAGAAGAGATATGCATGGCAGGTTCGAAAACAATATCAGGAAAACTATGTAGAAAAAGGACTTGTATTAGCGAGACAAAAACAAAATATGACTGTTTAGAGATATTTAGATATGACTGGAATCTCAGAAATTTTATAATCAGATACTTGCGAAAGAAAATCAAAATAGCTCAAAATGGTCATAATACAATATATGAGGAGAGAAGAACATCAATGTGTGAATTGTTTGGAGTAGATTCTGCAAAAAAGATAGCGTTAAATGAGTTATTAAGAGAATTTTTTTCGGATGGAACAGAACATCCCCACGGTTGGGGTATGGCATTTTTTTATGGCAATGCTGTTTCTTTAGAAAAGCAGCCACAGTCTGCTGTGACAAGCAATTATTTAAAGCAGAGACTTCGTGCTAAAATAGAGACAGACAAGATGATTGCACATATCCGTCTTGCGACCAGGGGAACAATGGACTATGAAAATACACATCCGTTTGTTATGCGTGATAATTATGACCGCACCTGGACGTTAGCGCATAATGGAACAATATTTGAAAGTGAAGTACTTGAGCCATTTGTAGCGGCAGAAGACGGAGATACGGACAGCGAACGCATTTTGTGCTATATTATTGATCAGGTAAATGCAGCGCAGGATGAAAAGGGAGCGGCACTGACAAAAGAAGAACGTTTTGCGCTTCTTAATCGTATTATCTTGGAAATCGCGCCAGAGAATAAGCTGAATCTGCTTATTTTTGACGGAGAGATTATGTACGTTCATACTAATTATAAAGACAGCCTGTACCGTTGCCGTAAAGACACAGCAATCGTTATGGCAACTCGTCCTCTCGACCGTGATAAATGGAAGAACGTACCGATGAATCAGTTACTTGCCTATGAAGATGGGAAGCTTATTTATACGGGTACAAAACATGAGTATGAATTTGTAGACAGCGAAGAGAAGATGCATATGCTGTTTCTTGATTTTGCAAATCTTTAAAAATAACACAGAAAAGGAAGAAATATATGTTAAATCAATTTTCAAGAACCCAGCTTTTACTGGGGGAAGAAGCAATGGATAAATTAAAAAACTCCCATGTGGCAGTTTTTGGAATCGGCGGAGTTGGTGGTTATGTCTGCGAGGCATTAGCGCGAAGCGGAGTCGGTACATTTGACCTTATTGATGATGACAAAGTGTGTCTTACAAACTTAAATCGTCAGATTATTGCCACAAGAAAAACAGTTGGCAAATACAAAGTAGAAGTAATGAAGGAGCGTATTTTAGACATTAATCCTGATGCACAGGTCAATGTCCACCAATGCTTTTTCCTTCCAGAAAATGCAGATGATTTTCCATTTGATGAATATGATTATGTTGTCGATGCAGTCGATACTGTTACCGCAAAAATCGAGATTATTATGCAGGCGCAAAAGCACGGAACTCAGGTAATCAGCAGCATGGGAGCTGGCAACAAACTTGATCCGGCAGCCTTCCAAGTAGCCGACATTTACAAAACCAAAATGTGTCCACTTGCAAAAGTAATGCGTCGCGAACTGAAAAAGCGAGGTGTAAAAAAACTGAAAGTCGTTTACTCCGAAGAAAAGCCAACACGTCCAATCGAAGATATGTCCATAAGCTGCAGAACAAATTGTATCTGCCCTCCGGGAGCGGAGCATAAATGTACGGAACGACGCGATATCCCGGGAAGCGTAGCTTTTGTACCATCTGTAGCAGGGCTTATTATCGCGGGGGAAGTTGTGAAGGATATTGCTGGGAAATAGGATTTTGCCAGAAAATTTTTTATATGCTCAAAGAACGGGTGAAGCATTTAATCACTTTCTAAATACTAGAGCGTGTTTGAAAAAGCATTGGGGCATTTATTTAGGAAATTAGGCTGGAATTGTGGGGGGTTTCTAATCGTTAAAAGCACAAAGAAATGAAGAACATAGTTTTCAAAGATTGCGTAACATCGAAGAACTGTGTTTTTCTTTTCTTTGTGTTTTTTTATTTTATGTATTTTTGCATTGCACTATGTTGATAGCTGATTTATAAAGTTGAATTCTTTTATAAAAAGAGGATAGCGTACGTAAAGAGTAATTATAGTGGAGAAAATTAAGAATGAAAAAATGATTTAATATAAAAGGGTTTTATTTTTTTGAGGGAAATGTTAATATAAGAATATAGAAATTAATAGAAAAAATGGAAAGGATGTGTGGTATGCCGATTTTTAAAAAGAGTAGCTATACAATTAAAGATATTTATGCCTTACCAGAGGGGGAGCGGGCAGAACTTATAGATGGTCGCATTCACCAGCACTGTTGGTTAATCATAATCAACGATAATAGGAGCGGGCAGAACTTATAGATGGTCGCATATATACTTCGGATGCCGGTGTAAGAGAATATTGGATTGTTGATCCTGAAAAGGAGCGAACAACGATTTACTATTACGAGCAGGATGAAGCACCGATGATAAGCCTATTTACTCAGACGATTCAAAGTGGGATTTATGAAGGATTGGAGATTAATATATCGGAATTGTTGAAGTAGATAGCATTCTGTAATAACAAGTGGAATGTATAGATTAGGAAAATCCAAAATGTAGCGGTTAAAAGAAAGTTTCAAAATTAAACTAACCTTTACATTCCAATATGTTATTACTATAAATTTATATTATAGAAGAAAATAATTGAGATGACAATATATTTAGGATTCTAATTGATGTTAATATAGAAAGAAAAATATTATTCCAGTTAGATTAATATTGTAAAATGCTGAGATAGATGCTATAATGAAGCTACAATCTTGGTGAAAGGTAAAGTGTAGTCTATTAATAAGATTTTTGTCTATGTAGAGGTAATAAAAATTGTCGACCAGTAATGATGTGAAAATATAGGAAGGTCGACAATGGGATAAATATAGGCTGAGAGCAAAATTATAATAAAAATATGGATATAAGATGAGGAGAATAGAAAGAGGTCGACAGAAAAAGAAGAAAGACTATAGATGATATAATGGTAGTTGGAGGACGGGAATTAATAGATACATTATGGAATGTAAATAATTATGGAAGATTATCAGTCGGGCTTGTTTGAAATGAATTAATAGATACATTATGGAATGTAAATACAAGTTACCTCTCTTACAGCTCTTTGTACGCAGCTGAATTAATAGATACATTATGGAATGTAAATAATTTCAAGATAGAATGTCAATGGATTGGGATTTTAGAATTAATAGATACATTATGGAATGTAAATCAAATTTGGCTGTGTCAGTATGAGGTTGGCAATTACGAATTAATAGATACATTATGGAATGTAAATGTTTCTTTAATCGGAACTCTCATGAAGAACTCTAGGAATTAATAGATACATTATGGAATGTAAATTGAGTTCGTGAAGTTCTGCAGCTTGTCCGGATCGTGAATTAATAGATACATTATGGAATGTAAATTTTTACATTTTCCTCAATTTTGTGAGTTTTTAATTGAATTAATAGATACATTATGGAATGTAAATAACTAAATAAAAGGGGTATGTTCCCCTTTGCATTCTGAATTAATAGATACATTATGGAATGTAAATATAAATTAACAGCCTTGTTTGTCGGAGGAAGCGCGAATTAATAGATACATTATGGAATGTAAATACACCTGCCTGTGTTATCTTCTGCAGGCGGGCATCTGCGAATTAATAGATACATTATGGAATGTAAATTTTAATACCTACAAGAATCTTCAGGCGCAGATCAAGAATTAATAGATACATTATGGAATGTAAATATACTCCCGATATAATTTGCTGTATAGATGGCATTAAGAATTAATAGATACATTATGGAATGTAAATTATTCTTTCATGGCTTCTGCCTTTTTCTGAATACCGAATTAATAGATACATTATGGAATGTAAATAAATTTGAGAAATCATAACACTTGTAGCGATGCAGGAATTAATAGATACATTATGGAATGTAAATTTGACATACACAGGCCGTTGGTACGAGACGGACGAGAGAATTAATAGATACATTATGGAATGTAAATACACACTCGACACGAGTTGCAATCAGGGAATCTTCGGAATTAATAGATACATTATGGAATGTAAATGTCAAAAAGGTAGATGCCGATGAGTGGGAATACCAGGAATTAATAGATACATTATGGAATGTAAATAATGGTGAACAGTCAGATATTGGTATGGCATACAAGAATTAATAGATACATTATGGAATGTAAATATTTGTGCAGATAACGCAAGTAAAAAATCTAATGGTGAATTAATAGATACATTATGGAATGTAAATTTTGATAGTGTGGACAGTACCGCTTGGTTGTCTGGTGCGAATTAATAGATACATTATGGAATGTAAATTTATTTGCAAGGGCGAAACAAATGGCACAAGGAAAGAATTAATAGATACATTATGGAATGTAAATATGGAAATAACTAATTGGAGAAATGCTGCTTATATACGAATTAATAGATACATTATGGAATGTAAATAGCACAGGTATCTGTAACATTGTAAATGTAACATTGAATTAATAGATACATTATGGAATGTAAATTCATCCTCATAGAGCTGGAGTCTTGAGCGGCCTAAGAATTAATAGATACATTATGGAATGTAAATCAGCTTTATGATTGTCGATTGCAAGACACAAAATTGAATTAATAGATACATTATGGAATGTAAATGTAAGTACGGCAAGTATTTTTTCTTGCTGTCTATGAATTAATAGATACATTATGGAATGTAAATTGGGAACAACCTGGTATCACTGATTTATCATCTGCGAATTAATAGATACATTATGGAATGTAAATTTGACAGAGATTGATGGTATACCGGGACAGTGGTAGAATTAATAGATACATTATGGAATGTAAATTGATATGTACTCTCCTTTCTTCCGAAAGTCTGTTCGAATTAATAGATACATTATGGAATGTAAATGTTGGTACAGTTGTATATGGTGGCTATCCAGTTAAAAGAATTAATAGATATATTAATTGCCGAGGTAAAACCTGCACTAGGTTGTACTGAACCAGTAGCAGTAGCCCTGGCTTGTGCAAAAGCTAAAGAATTATTAGGTGAAGAAATAGTAGAAAATAGAATATTAGTAAGTCCAAGCATATACAAAAATGGAATGTGCGTAGGTATACCAGGTACAGATAGATTAGGATTAAAAATAGCAGTTGCAATGGGATTTGTAGGTGGTCATTCGGAAAACGGTTTAACAGTATTAGAAACATTAAGCCAAGATGAAGTAGAAGAATCAGAAAGATATATGGATACACAACCTATAAATGTAGTTCCTGCTCAAACTAAGGATAAGGTATTTATAGAAGTTGATCTAAGAGGAAAAAATAATATAGCAAAAGTTGTTATAAAAGAAAAACACGACAATTTCGTATACTTACAAAAGAATCAAGAAGTTTTACTTGATACAGGTGATTATAACAACAATGAAGAAATAAAAGTTGCAGATGAAAATGTAGTAGAAAGAAAGGCTACTTTTATGGATACTACTAATGTTGAAGAAATAATAAAAAACGTTGAAAATATGAATTTTGAAGATATTAAATTCTTATTAGATGGAATAACAATGAATGTTGAAATGGCTGATTATGGACTAGAAAACAAAGCTGGTATCGGTGTTGGATTTGGTATAAAAAAAGCTAAAGAAGAAGGATATATGGCCGATGATTTAATGACAGAAGCTATGATGTTAACAGCAGCAGCATCAGATGCTAGAATGGCTGGAATAAAAATGCCTGTTATGAGTTCAAATGGTAGTGGAAACCACGGTTTAACAGCTATACTTCCAATAGTAGCTTATAATAATAAATTCCCACAAAGTGAAGAAAGATTAGCAAAAGCATTAGCAATATCTCACTTAATAACAGGATATATCAAAAACTACACTGGTAGATTATCTGCAGTTTGTGGATGTGGTGTTGCAGCATCAACAGGATCAGCAGCAGGTATATCTTGGTTAATGGATGGAGATATGACTCATATAAAAGGCGCGATAGAGAATATGATAGCAAATTTAAGTGGTATGATTTGTGATGGAGCTAAAGCAGGTTGTGCACTTAAATTATCATCAGCAGCATCAGCAGCAGTTCAAAGTGCTATAATAGCAAAACAAGGATTCCATGTTCCACCTAAAAATGGAATAGTTGGGGATAGAGTAGATGAATCTATCAAAAATTTAGGTAAAGTAAGTGACGAAGGAATGCAAGTTACTGACGAAGTTATAATCGATGTAATGAACAATATAAATAAAGTTAAATAGGTTCTAATATCAAAAGATGATTTAAAAATAGAATATATACTTTAAAATAAGAGAGAGGAAAAATTTATTTTATCCCCTCTCTTATTTAATATAGCTAATTTT
>ENA-UPXC01004135-UPXC01004135.1-human-gut-metagenome-genome-assembly--contig:-NODE-4135-length-13671-cov-5.064293_pt1 | contig 13671 bp, 13 predicted proteins | sample MGYA00250047_ERZ773371 | MGnify/ENA primary metagenome ERZ773371 (study PRJEB29103, sample SAMN06111975) | human gut metagenome | biome: human gut; feature: ankylosing spondylitis patient; material... | reverse complement strand
GACTCTGACAGTCTTTGCGCCTCTCCGGGGGCGCAACCGAAAGGAAGGAAACATTTATGGCGCGTATTGCTGGTGTAGACCTGCCCAGAGATAAACGCATTGAGATCGGCCTGACCTACATTTTCGGTCTGGGCCGCAAGTCGGCGACAGACATCCTGGCCGCCACCGGGGTCAACCCCGACACCCGTGTCCGTGATCTGAGCGAGGACGACGTGTCCAAGCTGCGGGATTATATCGATAAGAACTATACCGTGGAGGGCGACCTCCGCCGCGACGTGGCTTTTGATATCAAGCGTCTGATTGAAATCGGCAGCTATCGCGGTCTTCGCCATCGCAAGGGGCTCCCTGTGCGCGGCCAGCGGTCCAAGACCAACGCCCGTACCCGCAAGGGTCCCAAGCGTACCGTGGCCAACAAGAAGAAGTAAGGAGGGATAACACATGGCTGCAAATACCAAGGGTAAGAAAGTGGTGCGTAAGCGCCGCGAGCGTAAGAACGTGGAGAAGGGCCAGGTGCATATCCGTTCCTCCTTCAACAACACCATGGTGACTGTCACCGACATGCAGGGCAACGCCCTGTCCTGGGCCTCCTCCGGCGGCCTGGGCTTCCGTGGTTCCCGTAAGTCCACCCCCTTTGCCGCTCAGACCGCCGCCGAGACTGCCGCTAAGGCTGCTATGGAGGGCTACGGCCTGAAGATCGTTGAGGTCTACGTGAAGGGTCCCGGCGCCGGCCGTGAGGCCGCCATTCGTGCGCTGCAGGCCGTGGGCCTGGAGGTCACCCTCATTAAGGACGTGACCCCCGTTCCCCACAACGGCTGCCGGCCCCCGAAGCGCCGCCGTGTCTGATCTGGAATAAAGGAGGTTTTTGACAGATGGCTAGAAATATGCAGCCCATCGCCAAGCGGTGCAAGGCTCTGAACCTGTCTCCCGCCGCCATGGGCTATGCCAAGAAGACGACCAACCGCAACCCCAAGGGTCAGATGCGCAGAAAGCAGTCTGAGTACGCCATGCAGCTGACCGAGAAGCAGAAGGTCAAGTTCGTCTACGGCATCATGGAGAAGCAGTTCCACATGTACTACGAGAAGGCCACCCGTATGCCCGGCAAGACCGGTGAGAATCTGCTGACTCTCATCGAGCGCCGCCTGGACAACGTGGTGTACCGTCTGGGCTTCGCCATGACCCGCCGTGAGGCTCGTCAGCTGGTGACCCACGGCCACTTCACCGTCAACGGCCAGCGCGTGGACATCCCCTCTTTCCTGGTGAAGGTGGGCGACGTCATCGAGGTGCGCGAGAAGAGCCGTTCTTCCGTGAAGTTTAAGCGCCTGCTGGGCGAGGACGCCCCCGTGGTGAACGTGCCCAAGTGGCTGGACCACGCCAAGAACACCCTCCAGGGTAAGGTCGTTGCTCTGCCCGTTCGTGACGACATCGACTTCCCCGTGGAAGAGCACCTCATCGTCGAGCTGTACTCTAAGTAATTGTATTGTTCCGTGGGCCTTCGGCTTGTCCGGAGGCCCTACGGAGTTAGACTTAGACAACCCTCAGATATTGGTGAGCTGAATCAGGCGGCTTGAACGCCGCCCAGAAAAGGAGGGTATCATAGCATATGGTAGAAATCGAGAAGCCCCGCATTGATTGTGTGGAAAATCCCGGTGACGCTTCCTACGGAAAGTACGTGGTGGAGCCCCTGGAGCGCGGATACGGTACCACCCTGGGCAACTCCCTGCGCCGGATCCTGCTGTCCTCTCTGCCTGGCACCGCGGTGACCTCCATCAAGATCGCCGGTGTCCAGCATGAGTTTTCCACCATCCCCGGCATCAAAGAGGACGTGACCGAGATCGTCCTGAACATTAAGAGCATTATCGCCAAGCTCCACTGCGAGGAGAACAAGACGGTGCACATTGAGGCCAGCGGCGAGTGCGAGGTCACTGCCGGCGACATCAAGTGTGACGCCGACGTGGAGATCCTCAACCCTGAGCTGCACATTGCCACTCTGGGCCCCGACGCCACCCTGAGCATGGAGCTGACTTTGTCCCACGGCCGCGGCTATGTCCCTGCCGACCGGAACAAGCCCGCCCAGACCATCATCGGCCTGATCCCTGTGGACTCCATCTACACCCCGGTGCGCAAGGTGAATTACACCGTTGAGAACACCCGTGTAGGCGATGCCACCGACTACGACAAGCTGACTCTGGAGGTCTGGACCGACGGCACCATCGACGCCCGTGATGCGGTGTCCCTGGGCGCCCGGATTCTGTGCGATCACTTTGCTCTGTTCACCGACCTGTCCGAGACCATGGGCAGCCGCTCCACCGTGGTGGAGAAGGCCGAGACCCAGCGGGACAAGGTGATGGAGATGACCATCGACGACATGGACCTGTCCGTGCGTTCCTATAACTGCCTCAAGCGCGCCAACATCAACACGGTGGAGGATCTGATCTCCAAGACCGAGGAAGAGATGATGAAGGTGCGTAACCTGGGCCGCAAGAGCCTGGAAGAGGTCATCAACAAGCTGGCCATGATGGGCCTGTCCCTGGCCAGCGATGATAACCAGTAAGAAGCGCGAGGATAGGCGCGTCCTGTCCGCAGCGTGACAAAAAGAAGCGTGAGGATTTTCTTGCGCTTCCCGGGGCCGCCAGGAAGGTATGTAACGTTCCTCTTCCTGCACGCATTGCGTCCCGCTTTTGCGGGGGCTCCCGATCCCTTTTGGGGTCCAATGAACGAATTTTAGATGGATCTCGCCACGCGAGGTCGAAGGAGAGTTTATTATGTCTCAGAAGATGCGTAAGCTGGGCCGCACCAGCGATCAGCGTAAGGCTATGCTCCGTGCCATGGTGACCTACCTGCTGGAGAACGGCCAGATCAAGACCACCGTCACCCGCGCCAAGGAAGTGGCTCCCGTGGCTGAGAAGATGATCACCCTGGCTAAGAAGAACGACCTGGCTTCCTACCGTCAGGCTCTGGGCTTCATCACCAAGGAGGATGTGGCCAAGAAGCTGTTCCAGGAGCTGGGCCCCAAGTATGCCGAGCGTAACGGCGGCTACACCCGCATTGTCCGCATCGGCGCCCGCCGCGGCGACGCCGCTGAGATGGCTATCATCCAGCTGGTGTAATTGCCGGAGGATCGTGTGATCATCCCACCTGCATAACAGGATAAAAAATCCCGCCCTCTCGGGCGGGATTTTTTCTTATCTGGTCTTAGAAGAAAGAAAAACTCCCGATGTGTTTTCACATCGGGAGTTTTATTGTTCTTACTCAGATCAAGGACAGAGCCAGGGTGAGCACTACGAACACGATAGCAACCCACTTGGTCATCTTGGCCAGCTTGGAGTCCCAAGTCTTGGCCTTGTTCTTGGACAGGAAGGTGTCCACGCCGCCGGCGATGGCACCGGACAGGCCGGCGCTCTTGCCGGACTGAAGCATAACCACCGCAATAAGGACCAGCGCGCACAGCACCTGAATCACAGTAAGAGCGAGCTTCATAGTAATCGTTCCTTTCAAGCCCCAAAGGGCAAAAGATCAAACTTGCGGCGGTCGTTGCCGGACGCAGAGTTTATGATAGCACATTGTGGGAGAAATTGCAAGACTTTTATCAAAAATCGTTCCGTTTTCTCCCATTTCCCGGGAAACACAGCCCCTTGGGAAGAAACAAAACAAGAAGCACAAGATAGGCGGAATGAATTACAGCTGGGCGATGGCCTCGATCTCCACCAGGGCGTCCTTGGGCAGGCGGCCCACCTGGACGGCAGAACGGGCGGGATAGGGCTCCTGGAAGAACTGGGCATAGACCTCGTTCATAGCGGCGAAGTCATTCATATCCTGAAGGAACACAGTGGTCTTGACCACAGCGCCCATGTTGGTGCCGGCAGCGTTGAGGATGGCCTTGATGTTGTTGAGAGACTGGCGGGCCTGCTCCTGGATGCCGCCCTCTACAATGGCGCCGGTTTCCGGATCAATGGGGACCTGGCCGGAGGTAAACAGCAGCTGGCCTACCTGGACGGCCTGAGAGTAGGGGCCGATGGCGGCGGGGGCCTTGTCGGTATGAATGACCTGCTTCATAGCGGAAAACTCCTTTTCTCACATATAATTGCGGGCAGAGAAGCCCAAGGAAATTGTATCACGGGGGTGTGTCCCGCGTCAACGCGGAAAAAAGGCCGCCCCTGAGGGCGGCCAGAATCATCAAAGGGTGCCAAATTTAGAGAAGGGGAAGATGGAGAAGAACGCCTTGCCCAGGACATAGTCCTCGTCAATGGTGCCCAAGAGGTTGTCGCGGCTGTCATCGGAGTCGTTGCGGTTGTCGCCCATGACGAAGATGGAGCCCTCAGGCACCTCAATGTGGGTGCTGCCCCGGCTGCCGTAGATGTCTACCATGGGTTCCTTGATATAGGGCTCGTCCAGAGGTTCTCCATCCACGTAGACGGTGCCGGTGGAGTAGTCAATGTCCACGGTCTGACCGCCCACGGCGATGACCCGCTTGACGATGGCCACGCCGCCCAGGTGGGTGGCAGTGGTCTTGTTGAGCACTACGATATCGCCCTGCTGGGGTTTATAGCCCAGAGACCACACCAGGAGCAGCTGGTTATTTTGCAGGGTATAGTCCATGGAAGGGCCATCCACTCGGGTGAGACGGCCGCAGAAGGTAAAGACAAGCACCAGCACCACCAAGGCAGTGGTCAGTGCATTAAGCCAATAAAACAGGTCGTCGGAGGATTTTTCGACGGTTTTTTCCTCCTGAGGCCCCTGCTGAGGTTCCAGGGGCTGCTGATCGTATTTTGGATCCATAGGGATGCCTCCTTGCGTTGCTGTGGTAGATCGTTACATTATACCCGGTTTTAAGTGAAAATTCAACTGGCACTATTATTTTTACGTAGGGGATGTTACTTTCTGCTCGCCCAGAAAGTAACCAATGGCCCAGGCCACCCTCTCTTGCCCCTTCGGGGCAATTCACCTTGAGATGCGTTGGGGGCCGCCTTCGATGAGCGCCTTCGCACAGCGGGCGCTCATAGGCGGCTTGCCCCCAAGCCCCCCATCTTACGGGGGACACCCTCCTGAGGGATGGGAAGTTTTATACGGCGGGCAAAATCAGGACAGGCCGGTTCTTCTCGCCCCGGGGGCACAGGCCCCTACAATGTGGAAATTTGGAAGCATCTGCGTTGTACGAATACCGCCTACCTTGGCATAACCGTGGCAGCTGGGCAGCTGCCGGATGCGCAATCACCGCCGAACCAAACAGGTAGGTAGGTATCAGGCGGTGTGCGATAGAAGTAGGCACTCACAAATTTTGATGGCAAAAGGGCCCGGTGGCCTGAGAGGAGAGGGATGCACGGTCAAAGCTTAGGCCGCCGGAATTTACAAACAAGCCGAAGTGGCCCGCCCCCGTAATGGGGGTCTGGGGGATGTTGACTGTGAACGCCCGCCTTTGGCGAGGTGTTCGCCGGAGACATACCCCCAGTCACTCTTTGGTTCCTTTCTGGTGATTCAGAAAGGAACCCGCCCCGCAGGGCGGAACCCTCCAAATAAAAACGTGGGAGCGACAGAAGATGTCACTCCCACAAAAATCTTTCTTACGGGCGCAGAAGGAAAACGAAGTTTTCCGCTAAGTTCTTTGCTAAGCTTTCTTACAAGAAAGCGCATCGCGGGAGTGACAGGAGAAAAGCAGGATCTGCCGCTGCTGAGCCAAATCCTGAAGAAGCTCCAGAGCCCGCTTGGCCCGCACGTCGTCAAAGGCGGCCAGAGCCTCGTCCAGCACCAGAGGCGCATCGGGCAGGCACAGGTCGCACACCGCCAGGCGCACCGCCAGGTAGATCTGGTCTACCGTGCCCTTGGAAAGATACAAGGCGCTGTGGGGCAGCACGTCCCGCTCTCCAGCGGCGCTGGCGTCCAGCTCCTTGTCCAGAGACAGAGTGCGATACTTGCCGCCGGTGAGCCGGCTGAGAAGCGCCCCAGCCGCCCGGTTTAACTGGGGGGAGAACCGCTGCTGGAGCTGGGCGTTGGCCTGCTGTAGGGTGTCCATGGCGATGGTAATGGCCTGATACTCCCGCTCCCGGCGCTCCAGCTCCTCCGTCACCTGCTCCAGCCGGGCGGAGAGCGCCGCCGGGTCGCCCATGGCCTGCTGTTTGCCCCGGGCCTGGTTGAGGGAGCGGTCCAGCCGTTCTAGCTCCACCTGAAGCCGCCCCGTCTCCTGAGCGGCCTGCTCCAGGGAGAGGGTGGGCTGGTCCGGCTCGGTCTCATCGGTCAGCTCCCGGCCCCCCTGGGCCCGCAGGGCCTGGGTGAGACGCTGGGTCCCCTCCAGCCTGGACCGTGCCAACGTCTCCCGCTCGCCCAGGTTCAGGGCCCGGGAGAGAGCAGCGGAGACGCCGAAGAGCTCCTTGACCTCAGGAGCAAAGGTGTGGACAAACCGAAAGAGCTCCGCTCGGCTGTTTTCCAGCCGGGCCTGACGGTCGGTCAGACCGCTCTGGACCATCCGCACCTGCTGGGCGGCCTGGTCGGCGGTGGCCACCCGCCGCTGGTAGTCCCCGGTGAGGGCGGCAATGCCCTCCACCTGGTCCACGCCGTAGCGCACCAAAATCTGCTCTGCCTGCCGGGCGGCATTCTTTCCGCCCGCCCAAACCAGGACGGAGACAGCGGCACACAGCACATAGGCGATGGGTCCCAGCCACCAGAAGGGGCCGAAAACCGCCAGCGCCCCGCCGACGATGACGCCGGCCGCCTGGATGAGAAGGACATTGCGCCGGCTGGCGGCCTTTTTGGCCATGCCGGAGCGGTAGCTCTCGCTGTCCTGCTCCCCCTTGCGCACTGCCTCATCCCCGGTCATGCCGGTGAAAAGGTCATCCTGGGCCTCGTGACGGGCCCGCTCCAGGGCCTGCTGTGCCCGTTCCAGCTCCTCCTGGCCCAGACGAATTTCGGGCTCCAGGGCCTTTAAAAAGGCCAATTCGCCCTGGGCCCGTTTCAGGGCGTCCCGGGAGGGCAGGGGGCCAAACCGGGCCTGCTCAGAGAGCAGGGCATCCAGCTGGGCCTGGGCCTGGTTCTCCTCGGCCCGGGCCTGGGTGTACTGCCGGTCCAGCTTTCGCTGGGCAATGGCCTTATGAAGGGCCAGCTGCCCGGTGCAGAAGGTGTGGCGGCGCTGGGTCTGAGCCCGGGCGCCCTCCAGCTGGTTGAGCTCATCGTTGAGCTGGCTGAGTTCATCCACGCTGCGGGCCAGCTCGGCTCGCTCCCCCTCCAGCTGGGGGATGCGGCCTACGCTCTTGTTCACTTTCCGGCGGTTGAGCCATTCCTTGAGCTGCCGCTCCACCTGGGAGTAGGACACGTCCTCCTCCCCGGAGGACACCAGAGCGGCGATGCGGGCCTCCAGCTCCGGAGCGGAGCGAATGGCCAGAGTACCGCTCTGGCCGATGAAGGCGGAGCGCTCATAGACCTCCCGGCCCACCCCCAGCAGCATCTGCCCGCAGGTGTCGGCGGTGAGACCGGGAACGGGCTCCTCCGTCCCCGTATATACGGCGGAGAAGGTGCCGAAGGGCACGTTGCTCCTGGGCCCTCGGCGGATGGTGATGTCCCGGCCCTGCCAATCCAGGGTGATTTCCCCCTCCATGGGGGCGCCGGACCAGGGCTGGTAGTGGTTTTTGTCCGCCAGGTGACCCTTCCGGTCCCGGTCCCGGGTGTCGATGCCGTAGAACATGGCCTTTAGAAAGGCGCACCAGGTGGACTTGCCCCCCTCATTGGGGGCAGTAATCACGTTGAGACCGGGCTCCAGGGTGAGGCGTTCCCCCTGGAGCTTGCCGAAGGTGGCAGTCATGGTCTTGATCTTCATGGGGCTACGTCCTCCCCTCGTTCCAGCGCGGCCAGACCGAAGCGCACCGCCAGCTGCAAGGTCTCATCCTCCGGGTCGGCCTGACAGCGGGCGGCCATGGAGCGGAGAAACAGCCCGGTGAGGGAGTCCTCCTCCCGCCGCGCCCAAACTTCCCGGCGCACCCGGGTGCGGTCCCGCAGGGTCAGCCCGTAAAACCGGGGGGCCAGGACTGTCTCCAGGGCGGTAAGGTCCAGAGGGGACTCACCCCGCTCCCCGGTGAAGGTGATGCGGTAGACGTCATTGTCTGTGTCGGGAGGCAGAACGGCCTGTACCGCCTCCAAGGGGCTCTCCCAGTCGGTGAGGTCCACCGCCAGCTCCTCGTAGCGCCGACGGCCCAGGGACACCAGCTCTCCCTGGCAGCCCCTCTCGTCCAGGGTGAGGCAGAGCACGCCCTTCTCTCCCGTCTCGTCAAAGCCCCGGCCCTCGGGGCAGCCGGGATAGGCCCAGAAGGTGTTTCCCTCCCGCTGGACGCCGCTGTACTGGTGGACGTGGCCCAGGGCAAGATAGTTTAGTCCGCTGGCGGCAATCTCTTCCCTAGAAATGGGGGCGTAGTCGCCCGCCCCGTCCACCTGTCCATGGAGGACCATCAGGTGCATCCTTCCGTCCTGAGGAGCAGAAAAGCCCGCCAGAGGGGAGGCGTCCTCCCGGGAGGTCTGGAAGGCCCGGCCGTGGACGACACAGTTCAGGCGGGGAAACGCTGCGGACTCCAACTTACCGGACGTAAAAATATGTACATTCTCCGGCCAGTCCAGGGCGGCGTAGAGGGAGTTGGCGTGATAATAGTCGTGGTTGCCCGGGGCAATCAGCACCGGGCAGGGGATTTGGCCCAGAGCCTGGGCGAGGGCCTGGGCGGTCTCCCGGTAGGTCTGGTGGCTGTCCAGCAGGTCGCCGGAGAGGAGCACCAGGTCGGCCCGCCGCTGCCGGGAGAGCTCCGCCAGGGCGGAGAGCAGCTCCCGCTGCTCGGCCCGGCGCTGGGACGAGCGCTGGGGGGAAAGGCCGGCAAAGGGGCTGTCCAGGTGGAAGTCAGCCCCGTGGATGATGGTCAGCAAGGTTTGTTCCAGTCCTTTCTATGGATAAGGGGGGTGAAGGACGCACGCAGTGCGTCCGGGAAAATACGGGCGTTCTTTCCAGCGATGGAAAGAACCAAAGATCGCCGGGGGACGGCTCCGATGAGCGCCTGCGCGCAGCGGGCGCTCATAGTCCCCTTTCCCCCGGTCCCCATTTACGGAGGACGCCCTCCTGCTTTCTTGGGCACTTTCATCCGGCGGACAAAACCAGGTCGGACTTTCCTTCTCGCCCCGGGGGCACAGGCCCCTACAACGTGGAAATTTGGAAGCATCTGCGTTGTACGAATACCGCCTAGCCTGGCATAACCGTGGCAGGGGGCTATTCCATACGGAAGGGAAACGAAGTTTCCCACAAAGTTCTTTGCCCAGCTTTCTTACAAGAAAGCTGGTTACTCGAGGAGGTCCACACGCTGGACCTGGACGCAGCGGTTCTTATCCGTGTCGATGGTGAAGCGGCAGGCGTTGATCTTACAGGGCCCCTCCGCCTCCTCATAGCGCCGGGGCAGGCCCCCCAAAAACAGATTGATGGAGTGCTCGGGGCGGATACCCAGCACGGAATGTCTCGGTCCTGTCATGCCCAGATCGGTGACAAAGCCGGTGCCCTTGGGCAAAACCTGGGTGTCGGCGGTGGGCACATGGGTGTGGGTGCCCCACAGGGCATGGATGCGCCCGTCCAGATACCAGGCCATGGCCCCCTTCTCGCTGGTGGCCTCGGCGTGGAAGTCCAAAAGCAGCACCTGGCACTGCTGGGCCTCGTGGGAGCGCAGAATCTGGTTGGCCGCCTTGAAGGGGCTGTCCAGGTTGGAGTTGAGCTCCAGGCGGCCCATCAAATTCATGACGCCGATCTTTAGACCCTTGGGGCCGTCGTACACCCCGAAGCCCCGGCCGGGCACCCGTCCGGCGTAGTTGGCCGGGCGGAGAATGTAGGGGTCCTTGTCCAGAAAGTCCGCAATCTGGATGCGGTTCCAGGTGTGGTTGCCCAGGGTGATCACGTCGGCCCCTGCGTCGTACAGGCTCCGGGCCTGACGGGGGGTGAGCCCCACGCCGGAGGCGTTCTCTCCGTTGACCACGGTAAAGTGGATGTCATGCTCCCGCTGGAGCTCCCGCAGGCGGCGGGCTAGAATGTCCTGGCCCCCCTCGCCTACAATATCGCCAACCGCCAAAATGTTCAGCAGCATTGTGTGTCCTCCTTGGATGGAAAAAGTGTCCTGCCCCATATTATAGTGGATGGAGCGGGAAAGGGCAAAGCCTTTTTCCACGAAGAAGGGCGGACATATTCCGGCCCCGCCCGTCATAGGCTGTTTTACACGCAGCAGTGAGGAGGGGATGGAATGGACTACCGGCAGCGGCGGGAGACAGGGACAGGCTGGAACGCCCGGCGGACCGCAGGGCTGGGGCTCATTTTGGCGGTGGTGGTGTTTTTCCTGCCCCTGCTGACCATGGGAGGAGAGCCAGTGCTGGGCCTGGCCCAGCAGGGCGAGGGGGGCGGCGCCGCCCAGGGAGAGAGCGTCCAGACCCAGGCGGCCAAGGACCGGGGCAAGGTCATCAAGCTCCTCCAGGAGGACGGGACGGTCACCGAGATGACCCTGGAGGACTACCTGTTCGGCGTGGTGGCGGCGGAGATGCCCGCTTCCTTTGAACTGGAGGCCCTGAAAGCCCAGGCCTGCGCCGCCCGTACCTACACGGTCCGCAAGCAAAACAACCCCACCCAGGCCCACCCGGACGCCGACGTGTGCACCGACACGGGCTGCTGTCAGGCCTATGTCACTCGGGAGTCGGCAGAGACCCGGTGGGGGCTGAGTGCCGGGGAGTACAGCCAGAAGATCGCCCAGGCCATTGCTGAGACCGACAGCATGGGCATCCTCTATCAGGGCCAGCCCATCCAGGCGGTGTTCTTTTCCTCCGCGCCGGGCTACACCGTGGACGCGGTGGAGGTTTGGGGCAACCAAGTGGATTATTTGAAGAGCGTGGAGAGTCCGGAGGGAGAGGAAGTGCCCAATTACCACAGTCAGGTGGTGAAAAGTGGCGAGGAAGTGAAAAATGCGGTGCTCTCCGCCTACCCTGGTGCGGACCTGTCCGGCGACCCGTCGGGCTGGTTTGGAACTCCGGCGGTCAACGAGGGAGGGACGGTGTCCAGCATCCTGGTGGGGGGCGTTACCCTGACGGGAGGGCAGGTGCGGACCCTGTTTGGGCTGCGCTCGGCCTGCTTTACCGTGGCCTGGGACGGGACCAACTTTACCTTCTCGGTCACTGGGTATGGCCACGGGGTGGGTATGAGCCAGTACGGGGCCAACGCCATGGCCAAGGCGGGGAGCAGCTACGATGAAATCCTGACTTGGTACTACACCGGCGCGCAAGTATCTGCGCTTTTTTAACCCACTTTTTTAGGTTAAGAAGGTTCCGCCCTGCGGGGCGGCCTACTTTGCCCGCGGCGGCAAAGTAGGCAATGGCCCAGGCCACATTCTCTTGCCCCTTTGGGGCAATTCACCTTGAACGCCGCCGGGGGACGGCTCCGATAAGCGCCTACGCGGAGCGGGCGCTTATAGTCACCTTTCCCCCGGTTCCCCTGTTGCGGGGGCGGGTCACTTTGGGCTTTATGTATGTCCCCGGCGGGTAAAATCAAGATTTGTTTCCGTCCTACTCTCGGGCCACTGTGCCCTTTTGCCATCAAAATTTAAAATCTTTTGCTTGCTAACATACACCGCCTCCTGCATCCCTACCTGTTTGGTGCAGTGGTGGTCGGGGGACCAGCTACCACGGTTTTTCCAGGGTAGGCGGCGTACATACAACGCACATACTTTAAATTTCCACCTTGCAGGCCCCAGTGGGCCGAGGCAAGAAGAAAAGTCCGACCTGGTTTTGCTCGCCGGATGAAAGTACCCAAGAAAACAGGAGGGTGTCCCCCGTAAAACGGGGGTCCAGGGGGCAATGACTGTGAGCACCGCCTCCGGCAAGGTGCTCACCGGAAGCAGCCCCCGGTGTCTTTTTGGTTCCTTTTTGGACAAGCAAAAAGGAACACCCGCCCCCAAAATAAAAAAGGGAGCAGCCCAAGGCCGCTCCCAACAAAAAAGAAACAACTTATTTTCCCACGCAAAACCGCTGAAAAATCCGTGCGGTCACATCTTCTCCCACACTCTGCCCAGTCAGCTCGCCAAGAGCCTTCAGAGCCTCCTCCACATCGGTAAGCAGGGCGTCGGGAGTCATCCCGGCCTCCAGGGCTTGCCGGGCCCGTTCCACGCCCTCCAGAGCCCGCTGGGCCGCCTGGGCCTGCCGGGCGTTGGAAAGAAGTTCGCCATAGGCGGTGTCGCTGCCCTTGGGGAACAGGTTTGCCACGGCCGCTTCCAGATCGGCCAACCCCTCCCCGGTCTTGGTGCTCAGCTCCACCACCGGGGGCAGGGGGGATAGGTTAAGGAAGGGGACCGGGGCAGAGGGAAGGTCGGTTTTTGTGTGGATCAGAATGGTGGGGGCCAGGCTCAGGGCGGTTTCCAGCAGCTCTCCGTCCTCCTGGGTGGCGGGGGCAGAGCTGTCCCACAGTACCAGGATAAGCTCCGCCTCCTCCATGGCCTGGCGGCTGCGCTCCACGCCCAGACGCTCGATGGGGTCGTCGCTGTCCCGGAGCCCGGCAGTGTCAATAAGCCGCAGAGGGACACCTCCCAGCTCCACCTCCGCCTCCAGGGTGTCCCGGGTGGTGCCGGGGATGTCGGTGACGATGGCCCGGTCATAGCCCACCAGGGCGTTGAGCAGAGAGGATTTTCCTGCGTTAGGCCGCCCCACCAGGGCACAGCGGACCCCCTGGTTGAGCCGCCGCCCCCGCTGATAGGTGGCCAGAAGGGCGTTGAGCGCCTGACTCTGGGCGGACAGGTCCTCCTCCAGCTTGGTGAGGGTGAAGGGGTCGATGTCCTCGTCCGGATAGTCCAGCACCGCGTGGAAGTGGGCCATGATGTCTACCAGAGCGGAGTAGATCTGTCCCACCCGGCGGCTCAGCGCTCCGGACAGCCGGCCGGCGGCGTGGCGGGCTCCCTCCCGGCTCCGGGCGTCCAGCAGGTCGGCCACGGCCTCCGCCTGAGCCAGGTCCAGCCGCCCGTTGAGAAAGGCCCGCTGGGTAAACTCGCCGGGCCCCGCCTGGCGAGCCCCCTGGGCAAACAGGGCCTCCAGCGCCAGAGTGAGCACCATGGGGGAGCCGTGGCACTGGAGTTCCGCCGTGTCCTCCCCGGTGTAGCTGTGGGGCCCCCGGCTATAGGTGCACAGGATCTGGTCAATGACCTGCCCCTGGGCATCCAGCAGACTGCCGTAGATCAGCTTGTGGGCGGGGTGGTCCTCCAGACGGTTCCCGGCGGCGGGGCGGAAGCAGGCCGAAGCCGCCTCCACCGCCCGGGGGCCGGACAGGCGCAGAATGCCGATGGCCGAGGGGACGGTGGGGGTGGCAATGGCCGCAATGGTGTCTTGGTTCATGGGAAAGGCTCCCTTCTCAAAGTGGTGGAAAACCGCCGGGACGGCGGGTACTTCCTGCAAAAAACGGATTTGTGGATTTTTTCGCAAAAATAACACTTGACATAGATTTTACATGGGTTTTCGGCGAAAAACTGAGGAAGAAGTTCACATAATAACGTGTGGAAAACTTTGTGGATAGTGTGGACAACCCTTGTCCCCCAAGGAAAAGCAGGAGGGAAAGAGGTCGAAATCACAAATTCGTGCATTTCGATAGAGGTTTCTCCCATCCCAGGAAGAAAGCGGAACGCAGAAAAAATAGGGTGTGCCCAAAAT
>ENA-UPXC01004134-UPXC01004134.1-human-gut-metagenome-genome-assembly--contig:-NODE-4134-length-13674-cov-4.515187_pt1 | contig 13674 bp, 9 predicted proteins | sample MGYA00250047_ERZ773371 | MGnify/ENA primary metagenome ERZ773371 (study PRJEB29103, sample SAMN06111975) | human gut metagenome | biome: human gut; feature: ankylosing spondylitis patient; material... | reverse complement strand
TGCGCTTGAGAATCCATCAAGCGCAAGCTAAAAATTTTTGTCGTGTGCTTGACATACGGGTGGCGGAAGTCGTGGAAACGGATGCGGGGCAGCCCCGCGCGTTTCAGAACTCTTTGCAGCATATGCAGTACGCTGTCCGGGGACATGGGCCCTCCTGTTGGTGACGGAAATACCCACTCGCTGTTTCCGACTTTGCACTTTTGCATTTTCAGAACGCTGATCGCGTCTGCCGACAATGGCAGTGTGCGGTAGGCGTTTTTCGTTTTCAGCGGGGCCTCGACTACTTTGCCGTTCTGCCGTGAAATTGCCCGCTGGATTTTCAGTACTCCGTGCCGAAAGTCCACATCTGTCCACTTCAGGCCCAGCAGTTCGCCCCGCCGCAGGCCGGTGGTCAGGTCGATGTAGTACAGGGCGAACACGCCGCTGTCTCTGGCCTCTTGGAAGAAGGCGCTGAGTTGATCCGAGGTCAGGGTTTTCATCTCCTTGTGCTCGACTTTTGGCAACGCACAGCCCTGCGTGGGGTTGCGGGTTACCAACTTCTGCTCGATGGCAAGGTTGTACGCCGAACCGATCATTTGGTGGATATTCCGTACCGTTTTGGGAGCCAGACCTTTCGGCTTTTTCTTGGCCTCGACGCGGTCTACCCGACCACCGTCCAGCAGGTGCTTGTAGAACCGCTGCAAGTCCAGAGAGGTCAGGTCTGCCAGCGCGATGCCGCCGATCTGCGGCTTGATGTGGTTTTTCAGAAAACCTTGGCTGGTCTTGAACGTGGATGGTCTGAGTTTCACTCTGGCGTAGTTTTCCATCCAGACTTCCAGCCATGTTCCCACCGTGTAGCTCTTGGCCCGCCCATAGTCGATGCCCACGTTTTCCTCAATGGCTTTCTTCAGCTTTTCCTTGACCTCGGCCTGCGTCTTGCCCAACACGTTCTTGATGATCCGTTTTCCAGTCTCCGGGTCATAGCCTGCGGTGTACCGGCCCTCCCATCGGCCATCCTTTCGTTTTCGGATGTTCCCTTCCCCGTTTGCTCGTCTTTTTGGCATGGTATCAGCCCCTTTCGACAACGAACAATACCGTAACCAGCAGAGGAAAGCTACTGAAAAGAGGAATCGTTATCAGAAAGTTATCATCTGCTTTGCATCGCTCTTTTCTTTGCCTATTGCGACGCAATTTTTGCGCTGCCGGGGCGTTCTTCTTTGGTTGGTACAAAATAAGCATAGCACCCGAAGCGTATATGAAGCCTCGGATGCTATGCTTATTTTTGTTATAATGGGAGGGCAATGGATGGACGGCTTCTTTGGAGAGCCAAGCGCTCGGGCTGTAAACAGTCCTCCGCCCTCTTATTATAAAAATTCGATTGAGCCGGTTGCTCCGGCTATTACGAAAAGAAAGCAGCCGAAGGTCTGCATTACATGAATGTGATCGGACACGTCAGCGGGAAGATGACAGCTGTGATCTTCGCTGTCCTCCGGGATGGGCGGCCGTACCAGCCCATTTTGCCAACTGCCGGATGACCCAACCGCATCATTTCAGATGGCCCACTACAAAGGCCTGGTTCTCTACGTCCTTTTCTAATATGCCTCTATACACATAAAATGTAATTTTACCCCTTGACAAATCCATAGCCGACTGCACAAAATCGAACGTTAGCGTCAGCGTTAAGATTGCAGGCAAAAAAGTTGCAAAAACGAATGAGTAATAGTTCGTACCAGCGCTCTTTTCACGAGATATTTGACGGCGAATTTCATCTGTGCCTTTCCAAATTTTTCATCCGGGATAGAAAGCCCACAAATCGAGTTTGTTCGTTGTCACCGCCCAAAGTGGGTACACACTCGGCTCTAACAGAAAAATCGTACACAGCGGCGCACACGAGCGAACAGGGGAGATCGCTATTGTTGTTGTGTAGAGTGTTTCACTCCCGTTCTCCCATTGACCAAATAAAAGCGGGAGTAAGCGGATGCACACCTTGTTGTGTGCATCCGCTTCAGCGTGTCGAAAAAGTCTTTTCTCCCCGCTGAACAAGTTTTCAGAACTTCATAAAAGTTCTGAAAACTAAGGATTTCAATGGCGCAGGACACCCTTCTTGGGTTTCCCGCGCACACCCTTCCTTACCGTTGCGGAGGATTTACCACTTTATCGACAGTCTCAAGCGGATGCACACCTTGTTGTGTGCATCCGCTTACTTTGATACTACAGCTTTGAGGGATTGTATTGCTTTGCTTGGGGTCGTCAGCTATGCTGAAAGATCTGCACCTCATAGATGCAGTTGCGGAAGGAGCGGAAGTTATCCTCATACTCATTGGCCACCACCAGACGCGGCGTTTCCTGATCCCGGAAATAGCGTTTGAGCTCAGGCCCGGGGAAGGGCTCCGCCAGGATGCGGGACTGCATACAGAGCCAATTCCCCGCCGGAAGCGTCATCAGACCGGGATGCTCCGCCGCCGGCCGTTCCCGCAGATAAACGAAATAGTGGGTGGGCACGATGCTCCCCCGCAGCAGCGCCTGAAAGTCCAGCAAATAGCCGGTCTGACGCAGAAAATGCGCCTTTTCAAACGGGGGGCTGTGGCGCAGTCTGGTGAGCCGCTGTCCCGCCGTTCCGTAAATATCCTCTCCGGGCCGGAACGGCTCCGCTAAAATATACAGCTCCGTCTCCCGCTGCTGGTAGGGCAGGCCATTATGGTCATAGTCCGCCGCGTGGCTGTAATAATCCGCATACCAGTCCAGCTCGTCCAGCAGGCCCTGCAGATGGCTGACCTCCTGTCGGATCTGCTCCTGCCGCTGCATCAGCAGCCTGCGGAAGCGGCTCACGTCGTTGGTGTCCAAAGCGTCCCGGATATCCTCCAGCGTGAAGCCAAAGCGCTGAAGGTACTTGACCCGGTCGATATAATGGATCTGGTCATAGCTATAGTAGCGATAGCCAGTCTTTGGATTGGTATAAGCAGGCACCACAACGCCGGCTTTATCATAAAACCGGAGGCTCTGGGGCGACATATTCAGCAGATTCGCCACCTCGCCGATGGTATAACGGTCCTTCATAAAAATGACCTCCCCTTTCCGGTTTCTCCACAGGAAGTATCGCAGAAATTTTCGCAAAAGTCTACACCTGACTGTAAGGTTTCCGGAAAAAGTTTCAAGAAAGCAGACAGATGTCACAAAGCCGGTCCATAGCATTTTGTGGAATTTTACAGAAAACTCCGATTGACTTTACACTGTAGGAAAGGACTATGCTGACATCAAAAGGAATGACCGGTATACGCAAAAGCAGGCCGGCATATTCCAACAGGCATCGTATACGAAAGAGACCGAAAAAAAGAGAAGTGAGGGAGCGCAAATGACATTTATCGACTTTCTGTACAAGCTGGACGGCTGGGTGTGGGGCACACCGCTGATCGTGCTGATCATGGTCGTGGGCATCTACTACATGGTCAAGGGCAAATTCTTTCCCTTTGTGCATTTCGGCCATGCGGTGAAAAACACGGTTCTTGCCAGCAGCACGGAATCCGGCAAGAGCGGTGACGGCAAGATTTCCCCGTACAGAGCATTCTGCCTGGCACTGGGCGGCGCCGTCGGCATGGGCAATATCTCCGGCGTGGCGACCTCCATTGCCGTAGGCGGACCGGGCTCCATCTTCTGGATGTGGGTCTGGGCGTTTTTCGGCATGATGATCAAGACGGCTGAGACCTCCCTGGGCCTGTATTACCGTCACAAGGAGCCTGACGGAAAGTACAGCGGCAGCGCCATGCACTATATGGAGCGGGGCATCAAGGGCGAGATGGGCTGGAAGTTCGGCCGGCCTCTGGCAATTCTCTTTGCCGTCTCCCTTTTCATGATGGTTCTTCAGGGCAGCGGTGCCTACACTGTGGGTGAAACGCTGAGCGCCTCCTTCGGTCTAAATCTGATGGCCGTTGTGATCGTTTATGTGCTGTTCGTTGTATACCTGCTGATCCGGGGCGAAAACGCCATCGGCAGAGTAGCAGAAAAGCTGGTTCCCATCATGTGCGGAGCCTATCTGCTGGCAACCATCGTCATTCTTCTCATGAATATCACCTATGTGCCCACCATGTTTGCCGAGATCTTCAAGGGTGCCTTTACCGGCACGGCTGCCGTGGGCGGCTTTGCTGGCTCCGTGGTTTCCCTGACCATCCGGCAGGGCGTTGCCCGGTCGGTCTACTCCAATGAGGCCGGCAACGGCACCTCTCCCCTGATCCACGGTTCCGCCGATACGATCCATCCGGTCCGGCAGGGCCTCTGGGGTGCTGTGGAGGTGTTCTGCGACACACTGGTCGTGTGCACCTGCTCCGGCCTTGCCATTCTCGCCACTGGCACATGGACTTCCGGTGTCACGGGCGCCCCCTTGGGTGTGCTGGCTTTCACCACGGCTTTCGGTGAAGGGGGCCGGTATTTTTTGGGCATCATGACCGTCCTGTTCGCGTTCACCACCTCCACCACATGGTACCTTTTCTATCAGAATATCCTGACCTATCTTCTGGAGAAGTGGCCCAAGGCACAGAAGATTGCGCATAAGATCTTTACAGTTGCTTTCCCACTAATTATGGTGGGGAACGCCGCTCTGGTATACTATTCCAACTCCGACGCCACGCTGTTCTGGACCATCGTCAGCATCGTCACGGCCTTCCCCCTGTTCTTCAATGTTCTGGCACTGATCGCGCTGCGGAAGAAGTTCTGGGCACTGCTCAAGGATTATAAGGCCCGTTATATGGGAATCGGCCAGGTGGACCCCAATTTCCACGTTTTTGCCGAGGATGACCCGGAAGTGATGGCTAAGATCAACAAGAATCTGGGCAGATCCTGATCCCGCATATCCAACGATTTGTTTATAAGGAGAATCACTATGGCATATTCTTATACAACTGAGGCGCTTTACAGCGGCGAACACGTCCGGGGCATGGACATGACCCCGGAGACCATCCCCTGCTTTATGACTACCGCATTCACCATGCGGGGCTTCAAAGAGGTTCAGGAGACCTACGCTACCAAGGGCTATACCTATGTCCGCACCCGCAATCCCAACCGCACTGCGCTGGGCGAGGTCATCTCCTGCCTTGAGGGCGGCGAATCCACGCTGATTTTTTCCTCCGGCATGGGCGCCATCACCAGCACTCTGATGACGCTGCTGAGCCACGGCGACCATGTGATCTGCAACTCCAATATCTACGGCGAGACCTATTGCGTCATGACGGAGATTTTGAGCAAGTGCGGCATTGAGGTAACCTTTGTGGATTATCAGAACACGGAGGATATCGCCAAGGCCGTTCGCCCGGAGACAAAGCTCATCTACTCCGAGGTCCTCTCTAACCCCACGCTGACGCTGGTGGATTTAAAGGCCGTGGCGGAAATTGCACACAAGAACGGTGCCTACCTCATGGTGGATAACACCTTCACCACCCCCATAGCCATCCGGCCTATCGACTTTGGCGCGGATATTGTTATCAACAGCCTGACGAAGTTCTTAAACGGCCACAGCGATGCCATCGGAGGTTCCATCACCACCACGCAGGCATTGTGTGACAAAATCCAGCCGGTGGCCATGCTACTGGGTACCCCCGGTGACCCCTTCAGCTCCTGGCTCATCCATCGGGGCATCAACACCGCCTCTGTCCGGATGCCTCAGGCCATGCACACGGCGGAAAAACTGGCGGCGACGCTGGCTGCCAACAAGCACGTCAGCCGGGTTAATCACCCCAGCCTGCCTACCTATCCCCAGAAGGAGCTGGCGGACCGGATGTTCGGCAAAAATGGCTACTGCGCCATGCTGAGCTTCATCGTGCCGGAGGATTTGGAGAAAATCGACCAGTTTATGCTGGCGCTGAAGTTCCCCAAGTACGCTCCTACGCTGGGCGGCCTCCACACCACGCTGAGTCACCCTGTCACCTCCTCTCACATGGGCGTGCCCGATGAGACCCGCCGGAAGATGGGCATTACCCCCGGCATGATTCGCGTGTCTGTGGGTATTGAGGACGCCGATGATCTGGCCGCGGACTTTGAAAATGCCCTGAAGGTGTTCGATTGATCCACGCTGTGGAATTTCCCCCTGCACATCCTTGCAAATGATCTTGCGGTATGGTACGATGTAACCTAATCGAAAAAACCGCGGAACCGCCGCAAAGGCGCATCCGCTGAGCACAGCAAGGAGAGATTTACGATGAAAACCGCACTCGTTACCGGGTCCTCCCGGGGCATTGGCCGCGCCGTGGCCCGGGAACTGGCCCATCAGGGCTGGGCCGTAGGCATCAACTATCTGCTCCGGGAGGATAAGGCACAGGAGCTGGTGGAGGAGCTCACCGCTGCCGGTTGTCAGGCCGCCGTCTTTCAGGCGGATGTTGCCGACGGTGCCGCCGTGGCGAGCATGGTCAAGGAACTGGGGGAAACGTTCAGTCCTGTGGAGCTGGTGGTGAACAACGCCGGCGTTGCGGGGCAAAGTCTCTTTCAGGATATTTCCGATGAAATGTGGAACCGATACCTTGCGGTGAATTTGGGCGGCGCCCGCAACACCATCAAGGCGGCGCTGCCCCACATGATCTCCGAAAAGCGGGGCTGCATTGTCAATATCTCATCCATCTGGGGCCAGCGGGGCGCAAGCTGCGAGGTGGCCTACGCCTGCACCAAGGCGGGCATCATCGCCCTGACCCGCTCTCTTGCCATGGAGCTGGCTCCCTCCGGTATCCGGGTGAACTGCGTGGCTCCCGGCGTCATCAACACGGACATGGTGCAGGTTTTGGGGCAGGAAACGCTGGACGAGCTGGCAAAAGAAACGCCTCTCGGCCGCTTGGGGACGCCGGAGGACATCGCCTACGCCGTTTCCTTTTTTGCCTCGGAGCGGGCGGGCTTCATCACCGGGCAGGTCCTCACTGCCGATGGCGGCTTTATTGTATAAGCCCATTATGTTACCGTATTTTCTGAATTTCCCGGGAACGGTCCGCTGAGGCGGGCCGTTTCCTTTTTGCGTCCTGCCGCTGCTTTTGCGCACGGGTCTTGTACCCTTTTCCGGTGCATAGACTGTCCCCAAGGGGGCGATGGGATTGCTGGAGCTGCTGAACGCAATTTTATGGGGGCCGGGAACCGTGGGGCTGCTTTTGGGGACCGGGGCATGGCTGACGCTGCGGACAGGCGCGTTTCCCCAGCGAATGCTGCCGCTGGCACTGCGGCTGTCATTGGGGCGGGAGGCACGCCGAAGGGGGAACAACGGTGTGTCTCCCTTCGGCTCCCTGATGACCGCGCTTGCCTCTACGGTGGGGACCGGCAACATTGTGGGCGTTGCGGCGGCGCTGGTTTCCGGCGGGCCGGGGGCGCTGGTGTGGATGGAGCTGGCCGCCCTGCTGGGACTGACTTTAAAGCTCGCGGAATGTATGCTGGCGGTCAAATACCGCAGCCGCGCACCGGACGGTACCCGCTGGGGCGGGCCCATGGCGGTGATGGAAGCCCGGCTGGGCGTGATTGGAAAGCCCATGGGACGGCTCTACGCCCTCTTTGCCCTGCTGATGTCCTTTTCTATGGGGGCCATGGCTCAGTCCGGCGCGCTGGCCGATACGTTTTTCGCCGCGTTCTCTCTGCCCCGGGCCGAAACGGGGCTGGCAACGGCGGCGCTGGCGCTCGTTATCCTGCTTGGCGGCATCCGCCGCATTGCAGATGTTTCTTCTGTGCTGGTGCCGGTGATGGCGCTGCTGTACATCGGCGGCGCCGGGGCGGTGATTATTGGCAATCTCCCCCGGCTGCCGGGGGCTGCGGCGGAAATGCTCCACTGTGCGCTGGCCCCCTCGGCGGCGTTGGGCGGCGCATTGGGGACGGTTACGCGGCGTGCTGTCATCCGCCACGGCATAGCCCGGGGTGTTTTTTCCAACGAGGCCGGGCTGGGCTCTGCCGCCATTGCCGCCGCCTGCGCCGACACGGAGGACCCGCTGCGGCAGGGGCTTATCAGCATGACCGGCGTTTTTTTCGACACCCTTGTGATCTGCACCCTCACCGGCCTTGCCATCTGCTGCTCCGGCGTGCTGGGGGCGGCGGACGCCGCAGGCATCCCTTTGACCGGCGCGGCGCTGACGCTGCGGGCCTTTGAAACGGTTCTGGGCCGGGGGGCACGCTGGCTCATCGGCGCGTCCTTGGGCTTGTTTGCCTTTACCTCCGTGTTGGGCTGTGCCCTGCAGGGGGAGGTTTCCGCAGTGTATCTGCTGGGGCCGGGTACTGTGCGCCCGATTCGGCTTTTCTACTGCTCGGCAGTTTTAATTGGGGCGCTGGTCCCCATGAAAACGGTACTGGCGCTGGCGGACCTCTCCAACGCGCTGATGGCGTTGCCGAATCTGGTGTGCCTCTTGCTGCTTTCCGGGGAGATCGCGGCGGATTGCCGCAGCTTTTTGAGGAAAAAGGTGTAAACTTTCTGTGACAGCGTTGCTTTTTTTCATTTTGGTGGTATGATAACGATGGTATAAAATTTTAGTAAAGGACTGATACCATGACAAAAATTGATATTGTCTCCGGCTTCCTCGGTGCCGGCAAGACCACGCTCATCAAAAAGCTGCTGGCGGAAGCCTACAAGGGCGAAAAGCTGGTGCTGATCGAAAACGAATTTGGCGAGATCAACATTGACGGCGGCTTTCTGAAGGAATCCGGCATCCAGATCTCCGAGATGTCCGCCGGCTGCATCTGCTGCTCTCTGGTGGGCGATTTCAACAAGGCTTTGAAGGACGTGGAGGCTCAGTTCCACCCCGACCGCATCCTCATTGAGCCCTCCGGCGTGGGCAAGCTCAGCGACGTGATCGTGGCGGTGGAAAACACCGTAAAGGACGTTCCCGAGATGAAGCTCAACAGCTTCGTCACCGTGGCAGACGCCACCAAGGTGAAGGTCTATATGAAGAACTTCGGTGAGTTCTACAACAACCAGATCGAGGCCGCCGGCACTATCATCCTCTCCCGGACTCAGAAGATGACGCAGGAGAAGCTGGAGGCCGCCGTGTCCATGCTCCGGGAGAAAAACGCCGATGCCGCCATTATCACTACCCCTTGGGATGAGCTGGACGGCAAGGCCATCCTCTCCGCCATCGAAAAGGTCTCTCTGGCCGATGAACTGCTGGAGAAGATGCGGGCCGAACATGAGGCCGATGAGCACGAGCACCATCACCATCATCATGACGGCGAGGAGTGCGACGATCCCAACTGCTCCTGCCACCACCATGACCATGAGCACGAGGAGCATGAGCATGAACATCACCATCATGACCATGACCATGAGCACGAGCATGACCACGAGCATCACCATGACCATGACGAGTGCTGCGGCCATGAGCATGAACACGAGCATCATCATGACCACGGCGAGTGCGATGACCCCAACTGCTCCTGCCATGACCATCACCATCATCACCACGCCGATGAGGTGTTCACCTCTTGGGGTAAGGAAACACCCAAGGTGTATACGCAGGCGGATATCGACCGCATCCTCACCGCGCTGGATTCCGGCGAGTACGGCGCCATTCTCCGTGCCAAGGGCATTGTGAACGGCACGGACGGTGCGTGGATCGAGTTCGACTATGTGCCGGAGGAGCATGAGATTCGCGCCGGTCATCCCGACTATACCGGCCGCCTGTGCGTCATCGGTTCTGATTTGAAGGAGGAAAAGCTGGCAGAGCTGTTCGGCCTGTAAGCGAAAATTTTCATGGCTGATATTCCTGTATATCTCATCGCCGGCTTTCTGGACGGCGGCAAAACTGAATTTATCAACGGCATTTTAGAGGATGGCTTCGCCCGGGAGGATAAAACGCTTCTCATCTGCTGCGAGGAAGGCGAACTGGAGTACGAGCAGAAGGCGCTGGACAACGTGACTGTTGTTACCGTGGACGAGGAGAGCGCCCTGACCTGCTCCCAATGCAAGGAGTGGGAAAAGCAGTACAAGCCCAAGCAGGTCCTGATCGAGTACAACGGCATGTGGTCCATGGAGCGGCTGTACCGGGAGGTGCTGCCGGCCAACTGGGTGCTCTATCAGGTCATGACCTTTGTGGACGCGGGGACCTTTGAGCCCTACGCAAAAAACATGGGTCAGATCATGATGGAGAAGATCACCAACGCCGATCTGCTGGTGTTCAACCGCTGCACCGATGAGCTGAAGGCCGCCCTGCGGAAGCGGAATCTGCGGATGGTGAACCGCCGTGCGGACATCTATCTGGAGGACAATAACGGCAACAGCGAGGACTACAACAACGGTGAGGTCTGTCCCTTTGACCTGAACCAAAAGGTCATTGACATTCCGGACAACGATTACGGCGTGTGGTATGTGGACGTTATGGACTACCCCGACCGCTGGGCGGGCAAGACCGTTCACATGAAGCTGCTCATGTGCCATTCCAAGAAGTACCCCGGCACCCACTGCCCCGGCCGTTTTGCCATGGTCTGCTGCGAGGCAGATGTACAGTTCCTCGGTCTTGTGGCAAAGGGTATGGACCTTTCCAAGTACAAAAACCGGGACTGGGTAGAGGTGGAGGCCCGTATGGCCGTGGAAAACCACCCCGCCTACAAGGGCAAGGGCCCGGTCATGCACGTTATGTCCATCAAGCCCTGCGAAAAGCCTGCCAACGAAGTTGTGAGCTTCTGATTTTCCATAAGCCGCAAGGGGCCGCATCTTATAGATGCGGCCCCTTTTTCTTTGCACGTTTTTGTGTACTTGCAAATTTCAGATAAAGCCCTATAATATGAGATATTCTGATATGGGAAAGGAACTGCCGTTTTGAAAGAAAAGCGTTTCCATAAAATTGAACTGCCTCTGTGGGGGAGCTTTCTGCTGGCTGTGCTGCTGGCAGGCTGCATCACACTGCTGGCCCTGTGGTGTCAGCCCAATGCTCTGCGGAGCGTGCTGGCCGTTTTCCGCGGTCAACCGCTGCTTATTGTACTCAACGCCCTGCCCGTAGGGCTGCTTCTGCTGACGTTTGCCTTCCTGTTCCGGAACGTCTTTTACAGCGGGGCGCTGGTGAATTTCTTCGTCTGCGCGCTGTCCCTTGCCAACCGGGTCAAAATTGAGGTCCGGGACGAGCCGGTGTTCCCCCGGGACTTTGCCCTTGTCCGGGAGGTGGGCAGCGCCATGCAGAGCTACGATATCCGCTATCCGGTAACGGCGATCATTGCTGTGGTGCTGACCACCGCGCTGCTCGTGGGCCTTGGCGTGCTGTTCCCCAGCCGCCCGGTGTCCTTTGCCGCCCTGAAGGCCAAGCTGACAAAACGGGACGCAGCGGCCGCGTTCCCCGGCCGCTGCTGGCCGGAACGGATCGTGGGCGCAGTCCTCAGCTTCGGCGTGTTGACCGCCCTGATCTTCACGGTGTACGCCAGCAATGACCTCTACAATTCCTTCCGGGTCAGCAATGCCTACTATGTCCCCTCGGTATTCAACGAGCTTGGGTTCCCCTACTGCTTCTGCCACCAGTTCACCACCTATCCCGTGGATAAGCCGGAGGGCTTTTCCAAGTCCGAGGCCACCGGATGGGAGACCGGGGAGCAGCCAGGGCTCGGTAAGGACGTCAACATTATCATGGTCATGAACGAGGCATTTTCCGACATCACCGATGGCTCCATGTTCAACTGGGCGGAGGGGGATGACCCCCTGCCCAACCTCCACGCCTTGCAGAATGACCCCCACGCCCTCACCGGTCACATTGTTGTTCCGGGCTTTGCCGGCGGCACGGCCAATACGGAGTTCGACGTACTGACCGGGATGCAGACCAACGCCCTGTCGGATACCACCACCTCCGCTATGCGGGTTATCAACCGCAATCTGGACAGCCTGTTTCGGGTGTTTGACGCCGATGGCTACCGCACCTCCTTCTATCACCCCGGCGATGCGTGGTTCTATAACCGGGAGAATGTCTACCGCTGGCTGGGCGCGGAGCACGAGGTATTTGCCAAGGACATGAAAGATCTGGAATACAAGGGCCGCTGGGTCACGGATGACTACATGGCTGGTCTGATCGAGGAAGAATTTGAAACGGCGGTCAGCGAGGGCCGCCCCCTGTTCAACTACACCACCACCATCCAGAACCACATGAGCTACACCGCCGACAAGTACGGCGAGGGACACACCTTTGCTCCTGTTTCCGTAACGGCGGACATTTCTGATGAAACCCGCACCATGCTGGAGGTCTATACCGAGGGCGTCCGGGACGCAGATGCCATGCTGGGCCGCCTGACCGCGTATTTCGCGGAGCGCAGTGAGCCGGTGGTACTGGTATTTTACGGAGACCATCTGCCCTATCTGGGGGATAACCAGAAGGGCTATGCCGAGCTTGGCTCCGAGGTGGCCATTGCCGAAAATGACCGGACGGATATCCTCTGCTCCTACAAAACGCCCTATGTGATATGGACTAACGCTGCCGATGCTCTGGACTGGGAGGCCGCCGCAAAGCAGCTGGCACTGCCGGAGGACGGTACCGTATCCGCCGCGTTCCTTGGCAGCGTTCTGCTGGACCTTACCGGCCGGGGCGGTGAAAGTCCATGGTTCGATTTTCTTTCCTCTGTGCGGCGGCTGGTGCCTGTGGTGCAGAAGAAGATCTATATCCTCACCGATGGTGAGCTCATCGCCAACCGCGACCTACTCGAGCGGACGGACGAGACCGCCGCCGCGCTGAAGGCTGCTATCCGTAAATGGCGCTGCTGGAGCTATTACAAGCTGAAATATGCGGAGGTAGGATAGCCACTAAAGCAAAACAAAAAAACAGCCCGAGGACACATCCTCCGGGCTGCTTTTATTTGTCAGGTTTTCGCTTCGATCTTCGCACCGCATTTGGGGCAGGTGATGACGATTTTTCCCTTTCCCACCGGCACGCGGCACACGGCGCCGCATTTGCAGGTAAAGTATTTATGCTCCTTGTCCGCCCGGCGGGCCTTGGCCCCGGCAGCGCTGTTCCGGGTTTTCCAGACCCAGCTCATGAATTTCTGGTTTTCCTCCCGCCGCTTCGGCAGGTTTTTGGAAAACATCCGGAACAGAATAAACACCATCAGCACCCAAAGGAGGGATTCGCAGATCCGGGCGGGGATCCATAGCCGCAGAAGGCTGAAAATCAACTGGGCCACCAGAATCACCAGATAGCCCCGCAGAAGAGCCTGATTCATCTGATCCATGCCGTTCCGGCCGTACATGAACCGCGCCACCGCGCATCTGAATTTATAAAACATATATCTGCTGCCTCTTTTCATCGGCGCGGAGCGGCGCCGTATCTCGTTACCACTGTATTTTAGCGGAAAGGTCAGGGAAAGGCAACGGTTTGACTGTGAAGTTTACAAAAAAGTAATTTCTTTCTTCGCTATCCGTGCTACAATATACTCGATATTAAAATACACAAAGGAAGTGTTCTGTTCATGGCAAAGAAACAGTTCAAGGCGGAGTCCAAGCGTCTGCTGGACTTGATGATCAACTCCATTTATACCCATAAGGAGATTTTTCTCCGGGAGATTCTCTCCAACGCCAGCGATGCCTGCGACAAGCTGTGCTACCAGGCCCTGACGGATGACAGCGTGAAGCTGACCCGGAAGGATTTCAAAATTGACCTGTCCGTAAATAAAGAAGGCCGTACCATTACCGTTACGGATAACGGCATCGGTATGGACAAGGAGGATCTGGAGAACAATCTGGGCGTCATCGCCTCCTCCGGCTCCTACAAGTTCAAGCAGGAGGTGGGAGAT
>ENA-UPXC01004123-UPXC01004123.1-human-gut-metagenome-genome-assembly--contig:-NODE-4123-length-13708-cov-6.598929_pt1 | contig 13708 bp, 5 predicted proteins | sample MGYA00250047_ERZ773371 | MGnify/ENA primary metagenome ERZ773371 (study PRJEB29103, sample SAMN06111975) | human gut metagenome | biome: human gut; feature: ankylosing spondylitis patient; material... | reverse complement strand
GGCGGCAACGATGAGCGGGAGCAGACCCTGAACCAGCTGCTGACGGAGATGGACGGCTTCGACGATAACTCCGGCGTGATCATCCTGGCGGCCACTAACCGGCCGGAGTCCCTGGACCCCGCCCTGACCCGTCCCGGCCGGTTTGACCGCCGGGTGCCGGTGGAGCTGCCGGACCTGAAGGGCCGGGAGGAGATTCTGAAGGTCCACGCCCGGAAGATCAAGCTGGCGGAGAACGTGGACTTTTCCACCGTGGCCCGGATGGCCTCCGGCGCGTCCGGCGCGGAGCTGGCCAACATCGTCAACGAGGCCGCCCTGCGGGCGGTGCGGGACGGCCGGAAGCTGGTGACCCAGGCGGACCTGGAGGAGAGCATCGAGACCGTCATCGCCGGATATCAGAAGAAGAACGCCATCCTCACCGACAAAGAGAAGTGGATCGTATCCTATCACGAGATCGGCCACGCCCTGGTGGCGGCCCGCCAGACCCACTCCGCCCCGGTGCAGAAGATCACCATCATTCCCCGGACCTCCGGCGCCCTGGGCTATACCATGCAGGTGGAGGAGGGCAACCACTATCTGATGAGCCGGGAGGAGATCGAAAACAAGATCGCCACCTTCACCGGCGGCCGGGCCGCCGAGGAAGTGGTGTTCGGCTCCGTCACCACCGGCGCTTCCAACGACATTGAGCAGGCCACCAAGCTGGCCCGGGCCATGCTGACCCGGTACGGCATGAGCGACGAATTCGGCATGGTGGCCCTGGAGACCGTCACCAACCAGTATCTGGGCGGCGACGCCTCCCTGGCCTGCTCGCCGGAGACCCAGACCAAAATCGACCGGCTGGTGGTGGAGCTGGTGGAGCGCCAGCACCAGAAGGCATTGCAGATCCTGCGGGACGACCGGCAGAAGCTGGATGAGCTGGCCAGGTTCCTGCACGAAAAGGAGACCATCACCGGCGAGGAGTTCATGAGCATCCTCAACGCGTGAACCTGAAAAAGAGAACGCCCTGCCGGGGGCGTTCTTTTTTTGCCCCCGGGCGCATACGGTGAAGAAAAAACGGGGAGGGGTTTGCCATGAAAAAGCTGCTGGGGACACTGCCGGTGCTGGTGCTGCTGCTGACGCTGTGTCCGGCCTGGGGGGTGGAGCTGCCGGTGCAGGCGGAGGCGGCGCTGCTGATGGAGAAGGAGACGGGACAGGTGCTCTACGCCAAAAACGAGCACCGGGCCCTGGAACCGGCCAGTGTCACCAAGGTCATGACCCTGCTGCTGGTGATGGAGGCCATCGACCGGGGAACCCTGGCCTATGACGACGTGGTCACCGTCAGCGACTATGCCGCCTCCATGGGCGGCAGCCAGATCTTTCTGTCCCCCGGGGAGCAGATCACCGTGGAGGACCTGCTGAAGGGGGTGTGCGTGTCCAGCGGCAACGACGCCGCCGTGGCCCTGGCGGAAAAAACGGCGGGGGTCACGGAGCTGTTTGTGGAGCAGATGAACAACCGGGCCCGGGAGCTGGGGATGCAGGACACCCATTTCGTCAACTGCACCGGCCTGCCGGCGGAGGGCCACGTCACCAGCGCATGGGACATCGCCGTGATGTCCCGGGAGCTGATCGTGAACCACCCGGACATCCGGCGCTTTACCACCATCTGGATGGACACCCTTCGGGACGGACAGTTCCAGCTGTCCAACACCAACAAGCTCATCCGCTTTTATGAGGGGGCCACGGGGCTGAAAACCGGGTCCACGGACTCCGCCAGATACTGCATTTCCGCCACGGCGGAGCGGGAGGGCATGGAGCTGATCGCCGTGGTGCTGAAATCCCCCACCGGCCAGCAGCGGTTCGAGGACGCCAAGACTTTGCTCAACTATGGGTTCTCCACCTATGGCCTGGTCCATGCCGCCCCGGAGGAGCCGCTGCCGCCGGTGCCGGTGACCTTGGGGACCCGGGATGCGGTGCAGCCCATGGTGGACCCGGCGGAGGGCCTGCTGCTGGCGGAAAAGGCCCGGCTCCAGGGGCTGGAACAGACGGTGACCCTGCCGGAATCCGCAGCGGCCCCGGTGCGTCAGGGGGACGCGCTGGGGACCCTGACCGTCACCCAGAACGGCGAAACGCTGCTGGAGGTACCCATCCGGGCGGCGGAAACCGTGGAAAAGCTCACCTTCGGGGAGATGTTCCTGCGCCTGGCCCGGACCATGTGCTTCTGCGGGTGATCCTTGGCGGAAACTGAACAGGAATGCTATTGCGGCACAGAGGAAACAACGATACAATAAAATATAAACTCAGGATAAACTCAGGAGGATAATCATAATGCAAAATATTCTTCGATATCTGACCCCGGAGATCCTGGCCTGGGAGAGCGGCAATATCCAGGAGGTCCGGCCCCTGGGCAGCGTTCTGTGCCTGCCGGACGGGCGGGAGTGGTACGCCTTCGGCTTTACCCGGGATGCGTATTACGGCAGTCTCAGCCTGCTGATGGCGTCCTCCCGGAGGGAGTGCGGAGAATGGGCGCGGGCCAACAGTCCGGCGGCTATCCGCTTCGGCGCGCAGCGGTATCTTATTGATACGACCGCCTATAGGATGTTCAGCGGCAACGACGATCAGCTGTTCCGGCTGCCGCTGCTGCTGCGGGACCGTCCGCCCATGCCGGACTGGCTGAGAAGCACGCCGCTGCCCCGGCTCCTGATGGTGGACGCCCGGGTGGACCGGGCCCCGGAGCACATCCCCGGCGGTCCGGCGGAGCTGCTGCTGCGGGATGGGCGCGGCTGGGACCTGACCGCGCCCCGGGCAGAGCTGCGGACCATGTGATCGGATAGGATTTTCACCGTTTCGACGGGAATCCCCTTGTATTTTCCGGGAAAACGCGGTAAGATACGGTGTGATGAAAAATCCGATTTACACAGGAGGTAATCCCTATGATCCAGGTGGACCTGACCCATATGCGGCGATTTATCGCCCTGCCCTATGAGGCGGCGCTGGCGCCCCGCCTGCGCATCGCCCACAACCACTTGCAGAAGAACGATGGGGCCGGAGGCGACTTCACCGGCTGGGTGCGCCTGCCCCAGGAGTATGACCGGCAGGAGTTCGACCGCATCCAGGCGGCGGCCCGGCGCATTCAGAGCGATTCCCGGGCCCTGGTGGTCATCGGCATCGGCGGCTCCTATCTGGGGGCAAGGGGCGTCATCGAGTGCCTGTGCTCCCCCAACTATAACCTCAGGCGCAAGGACACCCCCAACATCTATTTTGTGGGCAACGGCCTGTCCGACCGGCAGCTGCGGGAGACCATGGAGCTGCTGGAGGGGGAGGACTTCTCCGTGAACGTCATCTCCAAGTCCGGCACCACCACGGAGCCTGCCGTGGCCTTCCGGTTCTTCCGGGAGCTGCTGGAGAAGAAATACGGCCCCGACGGCGCGGCCCGGCGCATTTACGCCACCACCGACCGGCAGAAGGGAGCCCTGAAGTCCCTGGCCGATCAGGCCGGGTATGAGACCTTCGTGGTGCCTGACGACATCGGCGGGCGCTACAGCGTCCTCACCGCCGTGGGCCTGCTGCCCATCGCTGTGGCGGGCATCGACATCCGGGCCCTGATGCAGGGGGCCGCCCGGATGCAGGAGGTCTGCACCGCCGGAGATATGGAGCAGAATCCCGCCTGGCAGTATGCCGGGGCCCGGTACCAGCTCTACCGCGCCGGGAAGAAGATCGAGATCCTGGCCTCCTATGAGCCGTCCTTCCGGTTCATGTCCGAGTGGTGGAAGCAGCTGTACGGCGAGTCCGAGGGCAAGGAGAACAAGGGCCTGTTCCCGGCCAGCGTGGAGTTCACGGCGGACCTGCACTCCATGGGCCAGTATATCCAGCAGGGGGAGCGCCATCTGCTGGAGACGGTGGTGCGCTTCGATCCGGAGGAGCAGGAGAGCACGGTGCCCTTCGACGCCGCCGACGGCGACGGGCTGAACTTCCTGGCGGGCAGGACCATGGACTTTATCCGCACCCAGGCCATGGACGGCACCCTGCTGGCCCACGAGGAGGGCGGCGTGCCCAACATCATCCTGCGGGCCGGGGCCTTGAACGCGGACACCCTGGGGCAGCTGATCTATTTCTTTGAATATGCCTGCGGCCTGTCGGGCTATCTGCTGGACGTGAACCCCTTCGATCAGCCGGGGGTGGAGGCGTATAAGAAGAATATGTTCGCCCTGCTGGGCAAGCCCGGCTATGAGGACATGGGCCAGGCCCTGCGGGAAAAGCTGGGCCGGTAAAAAACCGTATATTTTCCCATTGCCATTTCCGTCAAGTTATGGTATGGTATACATATATGCAAAAGGAGTGATCTCTTATGGTTAGATTGATTATGGGCGACAACGGCGCGGGCAAGACCAAGCAGCTCATCGAGCTGGTTCATGCCTCCGTGGCCGAGGAGGGCGGCTGTGTCGTCTGCATCGAGCCCGGCGCGGACATGACCTACGACATCAAGTCCTCTGTGCGCCTGGTCAACGCCGGTGAATACCACTTGGATTCTTTTGAGTGCCTGCGGGGCTTCATCAGCGGTCTGTATGCGGGCAATTACGATATTTCCCACGTCTATGTGGACAACCTGTGCAAGATCGTACATAGCGAGGACTTCGCCGCCGTGGAAAAGTTCCTGCACTGGCTGGACAAGTTCAGCGATGCCAACACCGTGAAGTTCACCGTGACCCTCACCGCCGACGCTTCCGTGGCCACCGAGGGCATGCGCAAGTATCTGTAACCGAATCAAGTAAAAAAATCCGCAGGGCTGTGCCTTGCGGATTTTTTATGGAGCGCAGAGAATCAAAGGTTCTATGCAATAGCCCCGGGACGCAATAGCATCCCGGGGCTTGCTGTTACCTTACGGAACCCTTGCGGAAAGGGGTCAGCTCAGGTGCTTTTTCTTGCCCAGCAGCAGGGCGGCGGCAGCCAGCAGGGAAACGGAGGCCGCAGCCAGCCACAGAGCGGTGTGAGCCTCGTCGCCGGTCTTGACGCCGGGATTCTCGGGCTCAGCGGGCTTGTAGTTGGGGTCGGTCTCGCCGCAGTTGGTGCACTTGCCGTCCTTGTAATCGTGGCCGGTAGCGGGGATGACTTCGCCCTTCTTCACGACCTCTTGGCACACGGTGCACACCTCGTCGCCGGTGTAGCCGTCCTCGGTGCAAGTAGCGGCCTTAGCGCCTACCAGCTGGGTCTTGTGGCCCAGAGCGGGGATAACCTCGCCCTTCTTCACGACCTCCTGGCACACGGTGCAGACCTCGTCGCCGGTGTAGCCATCTTCCGTGCAGGTAGCCGTCTTAGCGTTCACCAGTTCGGTCTTGTGACCCAGAGCGGGGATAACCTCGCCCTTCTTCACGGTCTCCTGGCACACGGTGCAGACCTCGTCGCCGGTGTAGCCATCTTCCGTGCAGGTGGCGGCCTTGGCGCCTACCAGCTGGGTCTTGTGGCCCAGAGCGGGGATAACCTCACCCTTCTTCACGGTCTCGCCGCAGACGGTGCAGACCTCGTCGCCGGTATAGCCGTCTTCCGTGCAGGTGGCGGCCTTAGCGCCTACCAGCTGGGTCTTGTGACCCAGGGAGGGCAGGGTCTCGGTGCGGGTGTCGGTATAGTTCTTGCCTTCCAGGGTCACGGTGGCGGTATAGGTCCGGACGCCCTCGGTGGAGCAGCCGGGCTGGGTGGTGACCTCGCTGGTGATGCTGGCGGGCAGGACCTTCACATGGCCGGCATCCCGGGCGCAGGCGAAGGAGGCCTCGGCGGCGCCGCAGCCGGTCCAGGTCCACACAGGCTCGCCCCAGGCGTGGCCCAGGGAGGGCAGGGTCTCGGTGCGGGTGTCGGTATAGTTCTTGCCGTCCAGGGTCACGGTGGCGGTATAGGTCCGGACGCCGGTGCTCTCGCAGGAAGCGGGGGTGGTGATCTCGCTGGTAACAGCGGCGGTGACCTCCTCCACATGGCTGGCGTCACGGCTGCAGGTGAAGGTAGCCTTGGCGGACTCGTAGCCGGTCCAGGTCCAGGCGGGCTCGCCATAGTCGTGGCCCAGAGTGCTGATGGTCAGGGCCTCCAGGGTGGTCTCGTTCTTGCCTTCGGCGTCACTGAACAGCTTGCCGCAGACGGAGCACACCCAGTGGGCCTTGACGCCGGTCTCCTCGCAGGTGGCGGGGACCTCAGGTACCGCGGTGAGAGTATGGCCGTCGGCGCAGGGATCGGTGGCGCCGTAGGTCATGGTCACGTTGTCGATGGCGAACATGGCGTCGGTATCGTCATAGCCCCGGTTGGCCTTCTTATAGAAGTGGAAGGCGAACTGGGCATTGTCCGTGCAGAAGGCGGCGGGAACGGCAACGTTGGCCGTGCCCATGAACCAATAACCGCTTACCGGCTCCAGATCGGCTGCGGTCCAGATGGTGGTCCAGGTCTGGCCGCCGTCGGTGGTGGCCTCCACGGTCACGGAGCAGTAGTTGCCGATGACGGACTTGAACAGCAGGTAATCGAAGCTCAGCGTAGGCGTCTTGCCGGTGAGGTTCACCACCGGGGAGATGAGATACTCATCCTGCAGCTTATCGCTGCCGCCTGCCATAGGCAGCAGAGGCTTGCGGATGCCGCCCACGCTCCAGCCGCCGCCCCAGGGATCTTCATAGTAATCCATGTCGATGCGGGCCTGCTTGGTGGTGTTGAGGTTTCTGTTGGTACCCTGGTACCAGGTATAGGGGCTGTCGCTGCGGGTGGACTGGAGGGTCCAGCCGTGGCCGGGGAAGGTCTCGGACTCGAAGTCGTTGTCGAACTGCACGTCGGAGGCCGTCTTGGTGAACAGGGCGGCGATGGTGTGGTTGGCGGTGACATTCTCAAAGGTGTAGCTGTCCACCGCGCCCACGCTCTGGCCGTCCACCAGCACATCGGCGATGGCATAGCCCTCCTGGGCGGCGATGGCGAAGGTCTGGGACGCGCCCTCCTTCACGGACACCGCACCGGCAGGGGTGATGGAGCCGCCCTCACCGGCGGTGGCGGTGATGGTGTACTTCTGGGCTACGGGGCCGTCCTCCACCGCCATCAGCTTCACATTGTCGATGGCCAGCTGGCCGGTAGTGTCCTCATTGGGATGGACATAGCGGAAGGCAAACTGGACGCCGTCCACATTGTACTCGGCGGGCACGGGAACCTCTGCGCTGCCGGAAATGATGTAGTTGCTGGCCTGCTGGCCGGTATAGCTGTCTTGGAAGTTCCAGATAGCGTTCCACGTCTTTCCGCCGTCGGTAGAAGCTTCCACCGTAGCGGTGAAGGTCTTGTTCTTGATGCCGTACTCGCCGTAGGCGAAGTCGAAGGTCAGCACGCCGTCACGGGTACCGGACAGGTCCACCACCGGGGAGATCAGGTACTCATCCTGTGCACCCTTCCAGTCGTTGCTGATGTAAGCGTGCTTGGAATCATTGCCCTCATTCTTCCAGTTGTAATAGGTATACTGTTTCCATGTGCTGCTGGTATCCTGCACCTTCACGGTCCAGCCGTGGAAGGGGAAGCTGTCGCCGGCCACGTCCTCGAAGTCGTTCTGGAACATCACCACGGGGACGTCGGGAATCTTCTCGAAGGCGGCGGACACGGCATAGCTCTGGTCCATGACCAGGGTGTAGGCGCCGTCCGTCACGTCCACGGTGCGGCCGTTGACCTTCACGGAGGCCAGCTGATAGCCGGGGTCCGGGGTGAAGGTGATCTCGGCGCTTGCGCCGGGGGCGTATCTGGTCTGACCGGCGGGGGCCACGGTGCCGCCCTCATTGGCGGTGGTGGTCAGGGTGACGGTGTCGCCGGACTGCTGGGCCTTCTGGAAGGTGGCGGAGATGGTGTGGTCCACGCCCACCCGCTGGAAGGTGTAGTAGCTGATGGGGCCGAGATCCGTGCCGTCCACGTTGACGTTGACGATCTCATAGCCCTGGGCGGGAGTGATGTCGAAGGTCTTGCTGGTACCCTTCTTCACCAGGGTCTGACCGGCGGGGGTGATGGTGCCGCCCTCACCGGCGGTGGCGGTGACGGACACATAGTTGTCCCGCTCCTCGGCGTACAGCTGGACGTTGTCCATAGACAGGGTGGAGCCGCCCTTACCGGTGTAGACAAAGGCGAAGCGCAGGTCCTTGCTGTTTTGCAGGCTCTCGGGGATGGTCACCTTGGCCTGGGTCTTGGTCCAGGCGGTGAACAGGCCGGAATCCCGCTGCAGGTTCCAGATCTCCTGCCAGTTCTCGCCGCCGTCGCCGGAGGCCATGACCTGCAGGTTGCAGTGCTTATACTCCACGGTGTACCAATAGGTGGTGTAGAAATCGAAGACCATGTGGACCTCGGTATCCACGCCGCTGATATCGGTGGTGCGGGAGATCAGCCACTCGTCCTGCTGGTTGTCGTCGTCATGATCCACGGCGGCCATGTAGTCCTGGTCGCGGTACCAATGGTTCATGGAGCTGCTGTGGCTGACGGTGCTCCAGTCATCGGGGAGCCACTTCTCGTTGAAGTTCTCGGTCCAGAGGATGTTGGTGGGGGTGATGGTGCCGTGATCGTCGGGGTTGCCGGGAGTGCGGACGGTATACATCTTGGAGTTGCCGGCGTAGTCGTGGACGATCATGCCGAAGGTCTCGCCGAAGCCGGTGATATCATACTCCTTGATGTGGCTGGTGACGCCGGGCTTGTCCTCGCCGAAGCCCTGCATACCGTAGAGCATCTCGCTGTTCTTGATGTTGTAGAACACCACGGCCGCCACATACTGGTTATCGGACACGTCCAGGTTCAGATAGTACCGGCCCTCGGACTCGGTGACCTTCAGGTTGTCGGCATGAGGCTCCTCGGTGTCGATGGTGATGGGGAAGGACCAGGAGTGCTTCTGGTTGGTCCCCACGCCGTCGCCATAGGGCAGGGTGGCCTCGATGGTCACGGTGGCCTTGGTGTTGTTGGGCAGCTTGGCGTTGTGGGCGTCGGTGCCGTACCAGGGCTCGATGCCGTCATATTCGGCGTCCACACCGGCGGGCACAATGCGGTAATAGTCGTAGCTGTAGATGGACTTGCCCACATACTCGCAGTCCTTGCTGTAGTACACCTGGCCGTTTTCGCCGGTGATGGTATACTTCAGGCTCTTGGTGTTGCGCAGCAGGCCGGTGTAGATACCGGTGAGGCTGTCCATGAAGTCATCGTTGTTGGGGGAAATGGCGTTGCGGTCCGCCAGATACGGCACGGTGGTGTAGTTGTTGTCGCCCAGATAGGTATCCACCGTGTTCTCGCTGGAGGAGGAGAAGGCGGTGTTCATGTACGCCTGGGCCTGGCTGGCGGAGCCGTCCAGCGTCTCCCAGTAATCGGTGGAATCCATGATGGGGGCCTTGGTCCAGTCGCCGTAGAAGGCCAGGAACGGAAGGCCCAGGTCAATGGGGTCGGTCAGGGCGCTGCCGTCGGCAGCCACCTGGGTCAGGGTCACGAAGCCCTCCACATAGCTGCCGTTGGGGAACTGGGCCAGCATCTTCCGGCCCTCGCCGGTAACGGTAACGGTGACGGTGACGTCGGCGGTCTTGCCGGGAGCCACGGCCACCCGGTTATTCTTGCAGTTGGTGGTGAAGGTGTGGGGGAGCAGCCGGGAGCTTCCGCTGATGGTGGAGAACTCCTGCCCGCTGCCGTTGACATAGGCCTCGGTGGTATCGGTCAGCACCAGGGGGGTCACGTCGTAATACAGGGTGTCGCTGCCGGTGTTGTGGACGGTGAAGTTCATGGTGTACACGCCCTTCATGGCGGGATCGTCCTTCAGCTCCAGCTTGGGACGCTCCATGCCCTCCACGGACAGATAACCCCGGGTATTCACGGCGTCGTTGATGCTCATCAGGCCAGCGCCCTGCTTCCGGGGGGAATAGGGCACGCCGTTGTCGTCATAGATCACATGGGCGGTGCTCATGAGCAGGGTGTCGGTCATGTGCTTGCGCTGGGCGCCGGTCATGCTGTTGCCCCGGGCCTTCAGGGCCTGCTGCACGATGGCCATGCCGCCGGCCGCGTGGGGGGAGGCCATGGACGTGCCGTCCATGCTCTCATAGCCGCCGGGCACGGCGGCATAGATGCCCGCGCCGGGGGCGGTGATCTCCGGCTTCAGGGTCAGCTCAGGGGTAGCGCCCCAGCTGGAGAAGTCGGCCATGCCATAGGTGGGGGATTCCACCAGGGCGTCGGCGGAGGCCACGGACAGGGTCTTGGTCTCCTGCTGCTTCATGTATTCACCGGCGGCCTGGGAGATAAACGCGCAGGGGATCTTCCAGTCGGTGATGGACATGTACAGCATGCCGGGCACGTTGTTGTACACCAGCATGCCAATGGCGCCGGCGTTGGCGGCGTTGCGCTCCTTCTGCTCATAGTACATGCCGCCGCCCCGCTGCACCAGGGCGATCTTGCCGGTCAGGTCCAGGCCCGCATAGTCCTCCTCCGCGCCGTAGTTGGGAACCACCACATACTCGATGGAGCCCCGGGCGGACAGACTGCGGAAGGGCTTGGCGTTCTCGTCCTCGCTGATGGTGGCGCTGTCCTGATAGGCCAGGTTCTTGCCGCCCACGGTGACATAGGGGCCCTTGACCATGCCGTTGGACACGGCGGCCACGGACAGGGACTCGCCATAGGTGGAGGGCTCGCTGACCAGGCCGTAATCGGGGTTGGAGGCCAGGGCCTTGCCGCCGAAGGCGTCGCCATAGGCGGCGTTATAGGCGTTGCCCGCGGCCACAGCCAGGGACACGCCGCTCTCGCCGGTGCGCTCGAACACGTCCAGCAGGCTCTTGGTGAAGGCGTCCTCGCTGTCATAGTCGATGTAGCCGCAGTCGGAGCCAAGGCTCAGGTTGGCCACGTCCACGCCCAGCAGGATGCAGTCCTCCAGAGCGGCCAGAATGTCCGCATAGGACGCGCCGCCGGTGGACTTGAACACGTTCATGTTGATGATCTGGGCCTGGGGAGCCACGCCCATGGCGGCCTCGTTGACGCCGGTGTTGCCGGCGGCGGTGGAGGCAACGTGGGTGCCGTGGCTGCCCTTATCGCCGGGCATGCCGTCCTTGTCCCTGTCGCCGTAGTCAAACTGGAAGGGGATCTTGGCGCTGTAATACAGGTCGGACACGCTGATGCCCTTGACGATGCTCTCCACCTGGAAATCATAAGTCTCCAGCATGGACTGGAGCTTCTCCCGGGTCAGGGAGGGGCTCTTGGGGGCGGTCTTGAAGATCTCGTGGCCCATGTCCACGCCGGTATCCAGAATGGCCACCAGCATCCCCTCGCCGGTGAAGCCCGTGGTATTATAGATACCGCCGCCGATCATTCGGTTGCTGTTGGCGGTGTCGGGCAGCAGCTCAAACGTGGGGGAAATGAAGGCGGACTGCACGCAGTCCAGATTCCGGATGGCCTTGTACTGGCCATAGGTCACTGTGGCGGAAAAGCCGTTGAGCAGGGTGGTATACTGCCGCTGGGGCTCCACCTGCCCGTCAATGGCCCGGTTGATCTGAGCCAGGGCGCTCTTCTGCGTGCGCAGCAGGGCGTTGACCTGGGCCCGGGAATCCGGGTCGGCCACGGAGTCGTTGACCACCACGATGATCTCGACTTCGTCGCTGTCGTCGAGCTTCGCGGTGTTCTCCATCTGGATTTTTTCGCCGTTTTTCTGGCCGCTGCGCAGGACCTGGCGGGCGATATCGTTGGCGATACCGCTGACCGTGGTTTCCTGCAGGGAGGCGTTGACCTCCTGCTCAGCTGCCTGGGCGAATGCCGTCACCGGCAGGGCGGTCAGGATCATCAGAACCGCCAGAGCCAGTGCGCAGCACCGTTTGATAGCTGTCATCTCGTTCCTCCTATAAAAAATATTGTCCGCCGCTGCATAAAAGTTCAGCGCGATTTACATATTATACCAGCTTTTGGGCTTTAATGCAATGACGTATCGGCATAAAATGCCAAAATATTTTCCAAATTTTCCGGCATTCTCCAGTCAAAAAAACGGCCCCGGGCCAGACACCCGGGGATGGAGCTTTCCGGCGCGCTGCAAGGCTATGCACTTGCGGACCGTCCGCGGCTCCGTCCGACGGATCGCGCGGGAAATGCCCGCAATTTCGAAAAATCCCTTGCGCAGCATAAAAATACGGCGCCTGCGAAAAATCCCGCCGGGAATCCGAAAAAATCGGGCTCCCGGCGGGGTTTTATGTTGACAAAGGGGCCGCGCCTGTGGTACAATAAGACGCTATATTGAGAAAATGGGGCCTGATGCCCCATTTCAAATCTGCTGTTATGATACCAGCTTTCCCCCGAAATTACAAGTGGGCCCGGGCGAAAACAAACAACTGGGCCGAGCGTGTCAAAATCCCGGGAGAGCGGTTCCCAAGGAAAAGCACGGAGAAAATGCGAAAAGAAAGGCGTGAGTATTGAAGATGGCCAAGGACAAGTATTATGGCAAGACCCTGCGCAAGAACTTTGCCAGACACGAAGAGGTCATGGCGATGCCCAACCTGCTGGAGATCCAGAAGAAATCCTATCAGTGGTTCCTGGACACCGGCCTGCGGGAGGTTTTTGCCGACGTGGCCTCCATCGGCGACTATGCCGGCAACCTGGAGCTGAGCTTCATCGACTACAGCATGGACGAGAAGCCCAAGTACGACGTGGAGGAGTGCAAGGCCCGGGACGCCACCTATGCCGCCCCCATGAAGGTCAGCGTGCGCCTGCACAATAAGGAGACCGGCGAAATCAAGGAGCAGGAGATCTTCATGGGCGATTTCCCCCTGATGACCCACTCCGGCACCTTCGTCATCAACGGCGCCGAGCGCGTGGTGGTCAGCCAGATCGTCCGCTCCCCCGGCATCTACTACGGCAAGGAGATCGACCTGAAAACGGACCTGCCCCTGCTGACCTCCACGGTGATCCCCTACCGGGGCGCGTGGCTGGAGTATGAGACCGACAGCAGCGAGGTGTTCTGGGTCCGCATCGACAAGAACCGCAAGCTCCCCATCACCTGCCTGATCCGGGCCCTGGGCCTGAAGACCGACGGCGAGATCCTGGACCGCTTCGGCGACGATCCCCGCATCGTGACCACCATGGAAAAGGACACCTGCAAGTCCTATGAGGAGGCCATGCTGGAGATCTATCGCAAGCAGCGCCCCGGCGAGCCCCCCACGCTGGACTCCGCCGAGAACCTGATGCAGGGCCTGTTCTTCGACCCCCGGCGGTATGACCTGAGCACCGTGGGCCGGTATAAGTTCAACAAGAAGTTGACCCTGTGGACCCAGGCCAAGGGTCAGAAGCTGGCCGAGCCCGTGGCCGACCCCGCCACCGGCGAGCTGCTGCTGGAGGAGGGCCACGTCCTCTCCGGCGACGACTGCCGCACCCTGGACGCCATCGGCGTGGGTATGGTGAAGGTCCGGCTGGAAAACGGCGAGGTCATCCGCATTTTCACCAACCGCATGTGCGACATGAGCCGCTATGTGGACTTTGACCCCAAGACGGCCTGCGGCATCAAGGAGCGGGTGCGCTTTGACGTGCTGCAGGAGCTGCTGAGTCAGTATCAGGGCGAGGAGCTCATCGAGCAGTGCCGCCTGCAGGCGGACCGCCTGGTGCCCAAGCACATCATCATCGACGACATCCTCACCTCCATCAACTATATAAATGTCCTGGCCCACGGCCTGGTGCAGAAGGACGATATCGACCATCTGGGCAACCGCCGCCTGCGCTGCGTGGGCGAGCTGCTGCAGAACCAGTTCCGCATCGGCTT
>ENA-UPXC01004117-UPXC01004117.1-human-gut-metagenome-genome-assembly--contig:-NODE-4117-length-13733-cov-4.079892_pt1 | contig 13733 bp, 7 predicted proteins | sample MGYA00250047_ERZ773371 | MGnify/ENA primary metagenome ERZ773371 (study PRJEB29103, sample SAMN06111975) | human gut metagenome | biome: human gut; feature: ankylosing spondylitis patient; material... | reverse complement strand
GGAGTGTAGACTTGCAGAGGTGCGCAGTAGAAGTATGTCATGCAATTGCATGACGCGCACCTCGCAGCAAGAATGCCAAGGCATTCTTGAATTTAAAATTCAAAAACTGCTACCCCATACGGCGGCAATTTGTATCCAAATGAATATGGTCTTCCATCACATTCTTTCTTCACGGCATGATAAATGTTCTGTCTCTTCTCGCCATTTCCGCCATATTTCACATCGTCACTGTTCAGAATCAGCTTATACTGCTTCTTTCTAGGAACGCCTACACGATAATCTTCTCTTGCCATTGGTGTGAAGTTGATCACGAACAAAAGGTTATGCTTTCCATCTTTAGAATGGCGAATAAAACTGTAAATGCTTCTGTATGCATCATCTGCATTGACCCACTCGAATCCTTCCCATGACTGATCCAGTTCATAAAGCGCCTGTTTCTTTTTATACATGTGGAGTAGATCACGCATCCATGACTGAATTGCCTGATGCTCCGGCTCCTCCAACAGATACCAGTCCAGTTCACGTTCCTCTGACCACTCGCGAAGCTGTGCAAAATCCTGTCCCATGAACAACAATTTCTTTCCGGCGTGTCCCATCATAAATGCATATCCTGCTTTCAGGTTCGCATATTTATCAAATCCAAGTCCTGGCATCTTATTGATCATGGAACATTTCAAATGGACAACCTCATCATGCGACAGTACGAGAATGTAATCTTCGCTGTACGCATAACTCATGGCAAATGTCATCATATGATGATTGTCTTTTCTGAAATACGGATCCAGCTTCATATATTCCGTAAAGTCGTGCATCCACCCCATATTCCACTTAAGGCTAAATCCAAGACCTCCGTCTTCTACATCTCCGGTTACCTTCGGCCATGCCGTAGACTCTTCCGCTATCATAAGTGCACCCGGATTTCTTCCAAGTACAACTGTGTTCAGATGCTTGAAGAAATCTACTGCCTCCAGGTTCTCATTACCTCCATACTGGTTCGGAACCCATTCTCCGTCTTTCTTTCCATAATCCAGGTACAGCATAGAAGCAACTGCATCAACGCGAAGTCCATCAATATGGAAATGCTCCACCCAGAAAAGTGCATTGGCAATCAGGAAGTTCCTTACCTCATTCTTGCCAAGATCAAATATCTTCGTCCCCCAGTCCGGATGCTCCCCTTTTCTTGGATCTGCATACTCGTAAGTTGCTGTTCCGTCAAACTCGGCAAGTCCATGCTCGTCCTTTGGAAAATGTGCCGGAACCCAGTCCATAATGACACCGATTCCATTTCTATGCAGATAATTGATCATCCACGCAAAATCTTCCGGTGTTCCATAACGGCTTGTCGGCGCATAATATCCTGTCACCTGATATCCCCATGATCCATCAAATGGGTGTTCTGCGATTCCCATGATCTCCACATGCGTATATCCCATATCTTTCATATACTTTGTGATTTCTTTTGCGAACTCACGATAAGTATAGAATCCCTCGTCCTCTGTGCCTGGGTGTCTCTTCCAGGAACCCATATGAACCTCATATACAGACATTGGTTCTTTTTTGTGGTCCCATTTTTCCCGTGCAGTCATCCAGGAACTATCGGTCCATTTCAAATTCTCAATATTCGTTATTCTTGATGCTGTACCCGGACGAAGTTCTGCATAATTGGCATACGGATCTGCCTTCATATGATACTCCCCCGTAATCGTCTCAATGCAGAACTTATACATCATGCCTTCTTTTACTCCCGGTACAAAGCATGTGTAAATTCCGATATATTCTGCCCTTGTCATAGGGTTTCTTGTGCGATCCCAGTCATTGAATTCCCCCACTACAGACACTGATTTTGCATTCGGTGCCCAGACAGCAAAATAAACTCCTTTCTGCCCTTCGTCATCCACCATATGCGCACCCAGCTTCTTATAAATTTCGTAGTGATTTCCCTGTCCGAAAAGGTACTGATCTAATTCTCCGATTTCATAAGCTTTCCATTCTTTCTCCATAAACTTCCCTCACATTTCATCCGGATTTCAATATCTTAAGTATACCTTAGCAGAACACAAAATTCAATCTATGTCACTCGATTCCAGACAAAAAACAGGGATACAATTTTCTACAATTGTATCCCTGCTTCATCACTTACATTCACTATATCATTAAATTTTAAAATCTTCTTCCTTCAGAATAATGCGATCTGACGAATCCGTAGATTTTCCAAATACACGTCTTGCAAGATGCTTTACATTTGCTTTCTGTGAATGTTTTATTGCTTCATCCATGATTTCTTTTACTTCCGCAACTGTAACCGCATGATCTTCACGCTGCATTACATCAATTCGGCTGTAAAGTGCCAGAATTCCCATTTCATCAAGCTTATATCCATTTTCCTTCGCATAAGTCTGACCAAATGTTACTAACTCATCATTGATGAATACCGGAAGCTCAAGCTTAGAAGTGAATTTCTTTTTGAAATCCGGATTAGCTGTCATAATTCTCTCCAGAGGTTTTCTCTGATCTTCAAGAACAAAGAGAAGCTCTCCGGTCTTTCTTGACATCAATGCATTCAGTTCCTTGATTGTTCTGGAATTCAACTTACCAGCCTTTTCGATGATGATCGCTCCACCGCGAAGCTTCTGGATAATATTGCCAAGTTCCTTCTTATTCAGCGATTCACCTGTAACAATAGCAACTTTACCCTGTTTCAGATTTCTTTGTTTCTGGATTGCTTTTACAATATCTACTGCAAGGACTGTTTTTCCAGATCCTTTACGGCCAATGATCATTAAGTTACCGGTTCTTGAAGTTCCCTCTCTCTGGGCACGTCTGTCATTATCAAGTACTGCAACAATCTGTTCACTCATTCCTCTGACCGGTACGAAGTAAGAGAATAATTTCTTCTGCTCCTCTGTCAGTCCGGCTTTCAGTCCAATCTCACTGGTTGCACTTAAGTCATATCTTCCTGTTACAACAAATCCGGTATCAAATGGAACTCCGCTTCCTTTTGACTTCTTAATTCTGCGCTGAATCTCTTCCTCAGATGGTTCTTCAATTTCCAAGTCTCCTTCAAGGTCTTCCGGATCCGGAATCTCAGGAAGCTCATCTTCAAAGTCGTCTTCCTCAAAATCATCCTCTTCTTCGAAGTCGTCCTCTTCCTCGAAATCGTCTTCCTCGAAGTCGTCCTCTTCCTCAAAGTCATCGTCTTCCTCAAAGTCATCCTCTTCGTAATCGTCGTCTTCTACATAATCATCTTCATAGAAGTCATCCTCTTCCTCAAAGTCGTCTTCGTCCTCAAAGTCATCCTCTTCCTCAAAGTCGTCCTCTTCCTCGAAATCATCCTCTTCCTCGAAGTCGTCCTCTTCCTCGAAATCGTCCTCTTCCTCGAAGTCGTCCTCTTCCTCGAAATCATCCTCTTCCTCGAAATCGTCTTCGTCCTCGGATTCATCTTCCGGGAATTCATTCCACTCTGCATCGAATTCCTCTACTTCTTCCTCATCTTCCTCCGGGAATTCATCTGCAAAACCATCTTCGTCAAAATCGTCTTCGTCGAATCCATCTTTCTCTTCAAAATCATCTTCTTCGGATTCCTCGTCTTCGAAATCATCCTCGTCTTCAGAATTGTCTTCCGAATCATCCTGGTTTTCTGTTTCCGGAATTTCTTCATCTTCTTGTACTTCTTCGATTTCTTCTACAGCGTCGACTTCATCTTCTGCTTCAAACTCTTCGTCCTCACCCTCAAAGTCTTCGTCTTCAAACTCTTCCTCTTCGAAATCATCTTCATCCTCAGAATCCTCGTCCTCCGTCTCCTCTTCTTCCGAAGCTGCTTCGACAATCTCTTCTTCAGGTTCTTCTTCAGACTCTTCAGGTTCTTCCACAATATCGTCCAGCTCTTCTTCTGAAATAAACTGATCTACAATTTCTTCTTCAACAGATTCCCCTTCTGCTTTTGCAAGCTCCAGTTCCTCTTCTATATCAAAATTTTCCTCTTCTTTCTCCTGTGCTGTCACACGATCTTCCAGCTCTTCCACAAGCTGTCTGATATCATCAGAAAGCAACGCCTTTCTTCTTGCTTCCTCTGCCTCAAGACGAGCCTTCTCTTCCGCTTCACGACGAGCCTTCTCCTCCGCTTCACGACGAGCCTTCTCCTCTGCTTCACGACGAGCTTTCTCTTCCGCTTCACGGCGGGCTTTCTCTTCTGCTTCCTGACGGGCTTTTTCTTCTGCTTTCCGTCTTGCTATTTCTTCTGCCTCGCGTCTCTCTGCCTCAAGTCTTTCTGCCTCACGGCGGGCTTCCAGTGCTTCTCTCTCTTTTCTAAGTCGTTCTTCATCGGATGCTTTTTGCTTTGCGATTGCCTCAGCATTTACCTTCTGCTTAGCTTCCCATTCCATCAAGATGTCTTCAATCTTCATCTGACCTTCAATGCGGAGTTCTTCTTCTCGTTCCTCCATCTTCTTCTGGTCTTCCGGATTAATTCCACTCGCCATAGCCACTCCATTAGCCAGTGCTTCTTTAAGTGTCGCACCCTTCACAACTGTCGTAATAGACTTTTTTGGTCCTTCTGCCGCATGCTGAAGAATTCCTTCTAACTCTCTGACATTCCGAGCTTCTTCCGGAGTTTCCTTTCCGATTGGTTCAATGACTGGTGCTTCCATTTCTACAACTTCTGGTTCTTCTGAAACAGCTTCTTCCGGCTCCAGGACTGGTTCCTCAGCTGGTGCTTCCGGCTCTTCTGAAACTGGTTCTTCTGAAACTGGTTCTTCTAAAACCGGTTCTTCTATCGGAACTTCTTTGTCTGCCTTGGCATTTTCTTCCATTGCCTTCAATGCTTCTCCAAGCTCTGCTGTCGGAATTCTTCTCGTTGCATCCAGACCATCCACCGTTTCTGTTGTATTGGCTCCTGATTCCTGCTGTTCTGCCTCCGCAGCTTCTGCTGCTTCCTGCGCTGCTTTAATCTGTTCTTTTGGAATTGATACAGTATCCTGTGGAATACTCTTTACATCCTTAAGCACAGCTCGATCAGGTTTTTTATCCACTGCTTTCTTAGGCTCTTTTTTCGGTACACCTTTATACTCATCGTACTTTTCCTGTTGGAGTGGTGTCAGTGGTTTGTACTTCATCTTCAATTCCATTGCCTGATATACATATTTTCCTTCGCTGAACCACAAGATCAAATCGTCACATTCTTCCAGGCACTTTGAGGTCATGCCTGCTTCATGATATAGCTTTGCGAGCTCATACGCCCATTTTTCAATATATTCTGCCTTTTTAAATTCTTCCAGTGCCGAAATCTGTTCTGACAGATCGGACCCTTGTGCCTTCAAAATCCGATATTTCAAAATGAACTGATTCGGATCTCTCGGTGCCAGTTTTACAAATTCCTCATAACAGTCCGAAGCCTCATTCAGATCATTCAATTTCAGGGCAAGTACTGCCAGACGATACACAACCTTTCTGCTGGACGGTGCTCTGTCAAATGCGATCATAAGCGTATCACGGCTCTTCTGAAACTCCCCGTTATTCTCGTAGATTTCGCTTACTGTATTTAACATTGCCGGGCTCTTCACCCTTCTCCAGTCTATTGTATCTGCAATTTCCATTGCTTTTCTAAATTGTTTCTTTTCGTAATGTTCGAGCATCTGCTCGGTTTTTACCCGATATTCATATTTATCCAATATTCTCACCTCAAATTTTTTGACAATTCTACAGATACAAGTTTATCATACACTAGTCTTATTGTCAAAAACATACGAGATTTTGTTACAAAAATGTTACAAAATGATATCGTCCACTTTTTTGAAATCTTTCAGGCTATACGCTTCTATAATATTTCCCTGGATAACATAAAGCATATCTTCTATATAAATACCTCTTGTGATCCTCATATTATTTCCATTGATTTCCTCATGCATCGTACATGTAAATCCTTGTTTTTCGTCGTAAGAAAATGTATAGTACTCCCGGCCGCCTTCGCTGTCTGCAGCAAAACCAATCAGATTTTTCTCTGCATCTACTAAAGCTGCCTTATAATCATAAGAAACATCTGTATAGTACACATTTTCAATGACATAAGTCTGCTCCTCTTTCACATTTTCCGGATCAGAAATATCGAACATCGTCAATTTCACGCCATCTGTTGACATAGTCTTTTCATCAACATTCATCCCAATACCCAGAAGCTTATTTTTCCCATACGGATGCAGATAATCTGAAAATCCAGGTATCTTCAACGCTCCTATAATCTTTGGATTTTTCGGATCCGACAGATCAACGGAAAATAACGGATCCGTCTCTTTAAATGTTACAAAGTATCCTGCCTTTCCCATAAATCTTGCGGAGTACACCCTCTCATCTTCTGCCAGACCTTTGATGGAGCCGGTTTCTTTCAGTTCTTGATTCAAAACATAAACACTGTTCGTGTCGCCATCGGTCACTACAACTCTCAGATATCCATCATATTCATCAATAGAAAATGAATCATTAATATAGCCGTCTATTTTGCACTGTGCCCCAGCCGTCAATTTCCCACTTTCATAAGAAACTTTTCGGATTGTCGTCACATCTTTTCCGGAATATTGCCACACATTTTCATAAAAATAAATATTATCGTTGCTCACATATAAATTGCCACCGTCTGCCAAAAGGGCCTTACTGTGCGCTGTCTCATCTGGATTTTCCAGAGAAACGGATGTGATGATTGAATACATATCTGCCTTTGAAATGGACGGAAGACAGATATCTGTTTCTTCGATCAGATTATCGTTTACAAGTGGTATATAGGACTTCGGATTCTTCGCCGTTATACCATCAAGTGTTACATAATAATCACTGAATAAGTATAAGTATCCATCTGCAATTCTTGAAGAATTGTAATATCCACTCTGACTGACCCTGCCAACTTCTTTTGGATTTTCCCGGTCTGAAATGTCATAAGTTACTGCGGTCGTATTAGCCCTCTGACCATATCCATAATCATAATCATCATCATTCCATTTGCCGCCCACATAACCGTCACACACTGCGATTAATTGATTTCTCTCAATGTCCAGATACATTTCCTGGATTTCAGAAACATCTTCCACTGTTATAGTAGCCGTTTGCTTCATCCGATTATCGCGGGTATCTATAATGGCAATCTGATTGCTCTTATCTTTTAACACGTAAAGGTATGTTCCATCTGTTTTAGCTGTATCCCCCTCGTCCACACCTTCCTGACGTACATTTGTCTCAGAATAAGAACCGCTTGCCATTCCGGTGTCCGCTGCTGCAGTACTGCTTTCTTCAATATTCTGTGCTGCATCTCCACTTGCCTTACTTTCAGCTGATTCATCGACTCTTATATCATTCAATGATCTTGCCCAGCTTGAAGTGTATGCACTGTCTCTTTCCTGATCTTTCTTATATTTTTCCAAATATGCATAGACATCCTTATATTCCGCCGCACTTTCTACTTTCGTACTGTCACTGATTGTCACATCACTGCCTGCTATCTTATCATCTCTAGTCGCGTCTTCCATTTTAAAATAATTCTGGCATACCATCACTCCCACGATCAACACCAGACATGCTGCTACCAGCCCACCGATTCTCGCCGGAGTCCACACTTTTTTCTTCTTTCCTGCAAGCTTTGCTTCAATCTGTCTCGGTTCAAGCGCTTTCGGCACCGGAACCTGTTCTGACTTTTCCTTTATTTTCCGAATCATGTCCTGCTCATTCTTATTCATAAAATGTCCTCCCATCCAACACACACTGCATCTTCTCCAGCGCCCGGCTTCGTTTTACCCGGACAGTTCCCGGCTTCAGGCTTAGGATCTTCCCGATTTCTGTGCTGTTATAACCGCCAAACACTGACAGCCCGACTATCATTTGCTCTTCTTCTGAAAGAATAAAAAATGCATTTCTCACATCCATCGCAAGTCCCACATCTTCTTCATGAATTCCTTCCACCTGTCCTTCCGGAAAAAAATCTTCTGTCTGCTGTATTCCTTCTTTCGCCACCTGTTTCAATCTTTTCTTACATATATTTGACAAAATTGTAAAAATCCAGCTCTTGAAAGCTTCTTCTTTTCGAAGTTTATGTATATGTTCATAAGCAGATAACACTGCCCCACTCACCGCGTCTTCTGCCTCATGCGGATCACGCATCAGACAAAGCGCGTAGCGATAGAGGTCTTGATAGACCTGCTCATATAGCTTTGAAAATGCTTTTGCATCACATTTCATTCTTTTTCCTCCTCAATTTGTTTTTCTCAAGAAGTTCTCCACACTCCTCCATTGACTTATCCCATTGCCGTTTTCCAATACCCCGTGTAAAAAGTATTATTACTTCTTCTACATATAAGAGTCCCAAAATATCCCAAGTGTTACAAAAAGGCGTCACTTTTTTTCATAAGTGCCGCCTTTTATTTACATTCGTTTATTCAATTATATTACCGCCGAAAATACTGCGCAAGATAAAATTCAGCGTAATTCCCAGTGCAACGGGACATAGAACGTGAATTTTACCTATCGGATTATTTAGCCCTTATAATAATTAATCAGACAACCTTTGAGAATAATCTCTCTTTCTGCGTCTGTCATATCTCCAAGTGTAAATGTGACTTCTTTCAATGTATCTCCGACTACATAAGCTTTGATCTCTGCATCTTTGTTTTCCACTGCTTTTCTGATTTCCGGTACAAAGATATAATCGCCATTTTTGAAGCTTAATTTCTTGTCGTCTTCTTTTGTGATAAATGGAAGCATTCCCCAGTTAATCAGATTGGAACGATATCTTTTTGTCGCATATTCATTTGCAATATTCGCCCAGCCACCGAGCACCTTCTGACAGGAAGCTGCCTGCTCTCTTGCTGAACCGTCACCCGGTTTTACTGCAAAGATCGTACTTCCGACTCCGATATTTCCTTTTCCTGCTTCCGGATATCTCTCCTGGATCTTTGCCATAACCGGTTTTAATTCTTCCAATACCTCTAACGGACATTCGCCTGCTTCGATTGCTTTCTGTGCTTTCTGTACTTCCTTTGCACGTCCTACATATGCAGGATCTTTTCTGGAAAGTGCAAACTCTGCCAGTCCAAGTGGATTGGATCTGTAAGAAGATGTTTCTCCAGATGGGATCAGCTCATCTGTTGTTGTAACCGGATCGTGAATCTCTGATACAACTTTCAATACCAGATTCTCCGGAAGTGCTGACATTGCCGGCCAGTCTTTGATATTCGGTCCGAATTTGATCTCCACGGACGGATCTGCTACACCCTTACTGTCAAATACACGATTCGCATAAATGCTGGAATCAAAATGATATTTCTGTCCTTTATATTCCACATCCATCGCCGTTGCCGGAGTCAGGAATCCTTTGTTTGCCGCCGTTGCCGCGATCGAACGTGCATCCATAAGCGCTACGGACGAAATCTGTCCGCTCTGCAGCTTGGATCCCTCACGGTTCGGGAAGTTTCTTGTCGAGTGACGGATGGAAAATGCGTTATTTGCCGGGGTATCTCCAGCTCCAAAGCATGGTCCGCAGAATGCTGTTTTTACAATTGTTCCTGCTTCCATAAGATCCGCAACTGCACCGTTTTTCACAAGTTCCATATAAATTGGTGTACTTGCAGGATATACACTAAATGTAAATTCATCTGAGCCAATGTAATGACCTTTTATGATGTCTGCTGCTGCGCAGATATTTTCAAATCCACCACCGGCACATCCTGCGATGATTCCCTGATCCACATAAAGTTTTCCATCCATCACTTTATCCTGAAGTGAATAATCCACAGCACCATCCAGGCTCACCAGTGCTTTCTGCTCTACATCGTGAAGCACGTCTTTCAGATTCTTACGCACTTCGTCGATCGTATATACATTTGACGGATGGAACGGCATTGCGATCATCGGACGGATCTCGCTTAAGTTCACATAGACCATACCATCATAATATGTAACTGCACCAGGATTCAGTTCTTTGTAATCTTCACTTCTGCCGTGGATCTCATAGAACTCCTTAATCTTATCATCCGTTTTCCAGATAGAAGACAGACATGTTGTCTCCGTTGTCATAACATCGATTCCGATACGGAAATCAGCACTTAACTTCTCCACACCTGGTCCGACAAATTCCATAACTTTATTGTTTACATAACCGTTTGCAAATGTTGCACCTATAATTGCCAGTGCCACGTCCTGTGGTCCGACGCCTTTGACCGGCTCTCCGTCCAGATAAATTCCAATCACACCTGGCATCTTAATATCATATGTCTTATTCAGGAGCTGCTTTACAAGTTCCGGTCCACCTTCACCCATAGCCATCGTTCCAAGTGCTCCATAGCGGGTATGGCTGTCGGATCCAAGGATCATCTTGCCGCCACCTGCCAGCATCTCGCGGGCAAACTGGTGAATAACTGCCTGATGAGGCGGTACATAGACTCCGCCATATTTCTTCGCACAAGTCAGTCCAAACATGTGGTCATCTTCATTAATCGTTCCGCCGACCGCGCAGAGTGAGTTGTGACAGTTCGTCAATACATATGGAATTGGAAACTTCTCCAGTCCGGAAGCTCTCGCTGTCTGAATAATTCCGACAAATGTAATGTCATGAGATGTCAGCTTATCAAATTTGATCTGCAGTCTCTCCATATTGCCTGATATATTATGAGCCTCTAAAATTCCGTAAGCCATTGTCTGCGTTCTGGCTTCCTCCTTGGATACCTCACGACCTGTCTTTGCCTTTACTTCTGCTTCGTCCGTAATGATCTGTGTGCCATTTACCAGATATGCACCACCGTCATATAATTTCACCATGTCTAGTCCTCCTGATTACCTGTAATTATATTCTTCTGAGTAATTACCTTTATTTCCAGATTGTATACATGTATATATTAGCACATCACATGACATATGTCCAACCATTTATTCGCCCTTTTTCAAGAATAACTCTGTTGCTTTTTCAATCTCTTCTCCTGTCGCTTTCAGCAGCCTTTTTGCATCATTCATCGTTCCATTTCGCAGGCATTCCGCAATTGTTTCTAATCGTCCCGTCTCTATTCCCTTTTTCATTCCCTTTTTCATTCCCTTTTCTTCAATACCTTCTGATAAATTACACATATCATTCAACTCCTCCCTGATTTTTTCATCTACTGGAATATCTAACTCTTCATCTAAAAGCCGCACCTTTTCCTCTCCACTTAGTTTACTAGAAAATAATATATTTAAGAATTGATGTAATTCGCTCTCAGTTTTGCTTTGAGACAGCTTTTGACTTGACTCGCAATCCAGTCCAATCATAATGAAATTAAATAAATCTTTCTTTCCTGGCCACTTATAATTTCCAACTAATGCATCATCTGTTATATGAAAATGATTCAAACAATTTTTATTTACGCCTGGGCAAATCCATATAGAATATACCTTTACCATACCATCATAATTAGAATTTGTAAAATCTCTTTCTTTTTGTGAAGAAATCATTCTACAAGTGTAAAATATAGCCCGATTCATCAAAGGATAACCCGGCGAACTATTCTTTTGAGCTTCTATATTCACAATAATCTGAGAAATTCCATCTTTCATTCGAACATAAAAAATAATATCAAAGCGAATAGCCCCTTCTTTTGTTTCCATATTTTCCGTATTACTACCTTTAATTTTACTTTTCGGATTTTCCAACACTTGATTAGTCATTCCCGGTTCTACCGAAACCGTAGATACATATGGTTCTCCTTCAATCAAAGATATGATATCTCTTGGATTCGCATCTTTAAATTCCGTTACTGTTCCTTTTAAAATATGTGCCAGAAAAATTTTGTTACTTAAAAGCTTTTTGGCATTCTCGTCATACTGCGCTTTCATGCCGATGGTTCCAATTATTTCTTTTGTATGTTTGTTCAATAATTATACTCCTTCCTGTACTCATAGTACAAACAACTTAATGTAGTAACATTTTTTCTTCATGTCGGATTACTGTCTCGAAATCTGAAACACCGAAATGAGATACCTTACGGCTTAGAACTTTTTTAAATATAGAATCTTTTCTAAAAGTATTCATAGGATAACACAAAAGGAAAGATTTCGCAAGTGTTTCTCACGTAACCTTTCCTCTATTTTCTAAATAAATCTCTTTAAATACTGACTTCCTTCTTTTCCAAGCAGATCCACCAGCTCTTTTGTGTTAATACGGCTGCTGTTCCTTTTTCAAACTTGACTTTCTCTTTTATTTTACACCATCACTTTTCGTTTTCCCAATAGTGCCATTTCTTCCACATTTTTTGTAGCATACAGTATCGTAACTCCGGTTCTCTCCTGTAATTCCACCAGCTCCTGAGTCAACTGATTATGAAATTTGGGACTTACATTGCGAAGCGGCTCATCCATGAGGATTACATCTGGCTCCAAAATCATGGCACGCGCCAGCGCGGTCCGGTGTTTCCACAGATCTGACAAGTTTTTTACTTTTGCAAATCGGACTTCTACAAGATCTAGAAGTTCCATCACTTCCAGTGTTCGTTTTCCTATTTCTTTTTCATCTATGCCGCGAAGTCTTAAGCCCAGTTCTACATTTTCCAGAACTGTCATTCGTGGATACACAGTATAATTCTGAAAAATCATAGCAATTCCACGCTCCTCCGGTGGAAGACTGTTGACCAACTTGTCTCCAATCCATATCTCTCCGTTTTTCACTTCATCAAGACCTGCGATCATGCGCATAACAGCACTTTTTCCACTCCCGGATGGGCCAGTCAATATTACAAATTCTCCGTCTTCAATCTGGAAATTTAAATCCTTTACTGCCTCATATCCATTCGGAAATGCGCGATCTACATGTTTTAATGTCAGACTTGCCATCTGATCAGCCCCTTTCTTTGTCTTCCCCTGACTACTGTAATTCAGGCTTTTTATCCATCATTACTTTTTTACAATAACGCCTGGTAAATGTCTCTCTTTCCGACTCCCCGGTCTTTCGCGACCATTTTCATTGCTTCTTTTTTCTGAATCCCCTGATCCATATAATAATCCATATGTTCCTGAATGGACATTTCTTCCCATTTCTGGCGTTCTTCTTCTATCTGTTCCTGACGGCTCTTACCCTCAATGACAAGCACGCATTCCCCTTTTGGTTCCTGCTCTTTATAATATTCCACTGCCGCACTGATCGTTGTTGCAAAGACTGTCTCATGCTTTTTCGTAAGCTCCCGGCAAATGCGGATTCTTCTGTCACCCAAGGTCGCAAGCAGAAGCTCTAATGTCCGGACCAGTCTGTGCGGTGCTTCGTAGATAATCATAGTTCTTGTCTCTTCCGTCAGTTCGTTCAGCACTGCCTGTCGTTCTTTTTTATCTGTCGGAAGAAATGCTTCAAACGCGAATCTTCTTGTGGACAATCCGGAAATGGTCAGCGCTGTGATGCAGGCTGCTGCCCCCGGAACTACTGTCACAGTGATTCCTGCTTCCTGACACATTGCCACCAGCTCCTCACCCGGATCGGAGATTCCCGGCGTTCCCGCATCCGTGATCAGTGCAATATCTTCACCATTTTCCAAGTGCTCGATCAACGTATGCGCTTTTGCAATCTTGTTATATTCATGATAACTGGTCATCGGTGTGTGAATATCAAAATGATTCAAAAGCTTAATGCTATTGCGGGTATCCTCTGCTGCGATCAGATTAAGCTTTTGAATCATTAGATCGGAAGAGCACACGTCTGAACTCCAGTCACAGTCAACAATCTCGTATGCCGTCTTCTGCTTGAAAAA
>ENA-UPXC01004116-UPXC01004116.1-human-gut-metagenome-genome-assembly--contig:-NODE-4116-length-13734-cov-17.866222_pt1 | contig 13734 bp, 15 predicted proteins | sample MGYA00250047_ERZ773371 | MGnify/ENA primary metagenome ERZ773371 (study PRJEB29103, sample SAMN06111975) | human gut metagenome | biome: human gut; feature: ankylosing spondylitis patient; material... | reverse complement strand
TCTCCTTTAGGTGGATTGGTTAATTAGTTTCTAGGCAATTCTATTTTACCATAAACCTTGAGGAGATATTTTATTTTTAACAAGAAAAAACGTGTTTATGCGGCTTTTGGCGTTTCGCAAACGCCTAAGTAGCATTCGAAGGTTTGAAAGGAGAAAAAACCAAAGGGTTAAAGGCAGCTCTTAAATTTGCGAAAGAACATGATATGTGTATGACGGAAGCACAGATTCAAGGTGCCAATAACATGTAAATTTCCAGCCTGAGATGCTTTTAGGGCTATTTCGGGCTGGAAATTAAGGTTCACGCTGAAAGTTCACATACTCTGTTGCATGATGAAAAAGACGGATTTAAAAATACCATCATATATAAGTGAAAATGAATTGTAAAATACAATTATATATCTTGACCTTGCCTATATCAAATGGTATAATATAGACAGCCTAAAAAGTGCGGAAAGAGTGGTGGTTGTATGTTCAGAAAAAAATTAACAATCCCGAAAAAGTTTCTAGCCTCCAGGAAACTTTTGAAAAACTCATTACAAGTAATGGAACCATTAAGAGTCCTTCGGCGGTTCCAATATCGGCAAGTTCCCTCGGCCTGATTTTTTCGGGAAGTACGATTGGAGTTCAGACTTCTATTTTTTACGTATTACTTGGATTTGCAGTGGTTGGAAATTTTTTGTATTATGGGTACGCTATAATACAGATAATATTAGCTTATCTGTTACAGAGAAAGCAGCAGAAATATGATCATTCAAAATCCAAAGAAGATGCTGATCAGTACACAATGATAATGAAGCAAAAGGAATGGGATCATGAAAAAGAAATGAAACAGATGGAGTGGACTCATGAAAAGGAAATGAAAGAGATGGATGCGTATCATGAAGAAAAGATGAAGCAACTAGACAATGTAAGAGTTTTGGGCAATATTAAGAATGATATCAATAATATGATTCCACCTGTAAATGCAGCAGAGTCTCCAAGATATGATAATTGATTCTGTAAAAAGCAAGCTTCCGCTACTTTGCATTGCAGATATTTAAAATATTAGAAGCGAGGAAAAAAATATGATGGATATTGAATAGAAAGTGATAACAGATTATCGAATAATTTGTTATCACTTTTGTTTATAAATGGTATAATGGGGAAGAAGTGAATATTTAGATATATCGTATTAGATTAAAGGTGATTAAAATGAATAAAGAGATATATAATATAAATAGTCAATATAGGGATGCTTTAAATATTATAAGGTGTAAACCGGGAATTGAAAAAACAGTTCTGGCTAAAAAGTTAGATTTAGCATATAAGACATTAGTTAAACAACTTGAAGAATTAGGAGAAGCTGGGTTTATATATTCCGAACCAGAACTTAGAATTAATGAAAATAGATTCTATATGTGTGGCATTAGTATAGGTGGTTCCCATTGCAAGGTAGTAATCGTGAATTCAGGGTATAGGATTATATCTAAAGAAATATTTGACAAAATATGTAAAAAATATGATGTATTCCAACAAGAATTTTTTTCAAAAAAGATTAATACCACAGATTATGGATATAAATATTTTGAAACACCAGATAATCGAACAGAACTTCAACTGTACATAAATTATATAATTAATGATATTATAAAATTACATGACTTATCACAAAGGGAGAATGGGGACATTCCGCCAATACTAAGTATAGGAATTGCGTTGACAGGTTCAATAGATACAAAAAAACAAGTCATTGTCAGGTCTCATAATATTGATTATATGAAAAATATTTCTCGTGATATGTTATTAGAATTAGATACAATACAGAATTTAAAACAACGAGGAATAGAAGTTGTTATAGATCATAATGCGAAAGCAATGGCTGTATGTGAAAAGTTCTCACTTTATCACGATGATAATGATAATTATGAATATAGAAATAAAAAAAATATTGCTTGTTTGTATTTGGGTTCAGGAATTGGATGTGGAATTATATTAAATAATAGGCTAATAAGGGGCTGTCGTAATTTCAGTGGTGAATTAGGTCATATTCAAGTTCCTAGATATCCAGGTTTAGATGACAATATTGATGAAGCCTGCACTTGCGGAGGTAAAAATTGCTTGGAACATTTTATAATACATGATGTATTTGAAATGAATAGAAAAGATTTCAAAAAAGCGACTTCTGAACAAATACTTCAGAAGATAGAGCGTATTGAAAAAGAGGATAAGAAAGAATATATAAGAAAGATGCAAATACTAGGTTATTATATTGGATGGGCAATTGATTCAGTGACAAAACTATTAAACGTAGGTTTGATTATTTTTTCAGGGAAAATGACATGTTTTATAACAAAGGCATGGTCATATTTGGAGCCAACAGTAGGCGATATGAATTATGCATTTTTAGATTGTCAAATGATATTATCTAAATATGCAGCACTTGCACCGTCAATAGGTGCGGCAATATTATCAACTTATCCTGCGGATGAGGTAATAGAATGGAAAATATAGAAACACTCAATTATTTCCATAATCATGAAATAGAGTAAAGACAACTCCCAAAAAGAGTGTTAGTGTAAATTCTGTTTAAATGGTACGGTTATTTCGTTAATTTGGTATGGGGATTACGAAACTACCTAGACGAAGAGGGGTATTGACTCTTGACTACTCTTAATCAAGTCTGGGTTATACAGTCAAGAGCATGAGAAAATGGCTCAAGCGAGCCCTTGACAGGTTAGAGTAACCCTGATATTTACCAGATTGAGAAATATCTCGGAAATGACGGACCCATAGTACCGATAGAGTGAAATAGCTATACCGATGATTTTGGGACGAGTGTACCGTTCGAATAAAATTTGCGAGTACTAGCTCTCTTTTTCGGTAGATTTATATGTTGCGATAATATTTTCGATGAATGAATTAATGACATTTATTAAAAGAACTGGCGGGAAAACAAAAACCATTACATTTAAAGAAATCACAAAAGGGGAATAGATATGGAAAAGACAACTGTATTATCTGAAATTGAGGAATTAATTTATGAGGGTAAGGAAAAAGTTCTTTCAACAAAGTGGGATTTTTCAGGGACAGATATTATTGGGTTTGGTACATATGTAGATGGTGATATATTTTATAGTTGGAGAATGAAAACACTTTCGTTTTTGAGATTATTTTTGCCACATGACCACGAGTATGCAAAAGTATTTGAGGATTTAACAGAAAATGATTATTCTAATGCTTCTTCTTGCGTTCAGACTTTGGAAAATATAAGAAATTATTTGGAAAAAGGTTATATTTCTCTTGAGGAGAAAAAAGAGATTGACGTGGATAGCATTCTGGAAAGAGTATTTTCTCGTTTTCATAAAGTAGCAAGACAGTTAAGGGATAGATACAATAATAAGCCGACTCTTGAAATAGAAGATGAATATGATGTGCAGGATTTACTTCATGCATTGCTGCAGTTATACTTTGATGATATAAGAGCGGAGGAATGGACACCTTCATATGCCGGTAAATGTGCAAGAGTGGATTTTCTTCTAAAAAATGAACGGGTTGTTATAGAAGTTAAAAAGACTCGAAAAGGACTAGAGGACAAAGAATTAGGCGATCAGCTTATTATTGATGTTGACAGATATAAAGTACACCCGGATTGCAAAAGACTTGTTTGCTTTGTGTATGATCCAGAAGGCCGTATTGGAAATCCTAATGGGATTATGGCTGATTTGAATAAACAGCATGAAGGATTTGCAAAGGTGATAATTGAACCAAATTTATAAATGTAAGCCAGTGGAAGGGGGCTACTTGAGTATTCCAATGCAATAGTGCATGCTTTCCAAAGATTCAGAGCACCCTTTTCCGGAAAAATAGTGCATATCTTTCCGGAGCAGAGTGCAGTCATTTAGTTAGTATTCATGTAAACTTCCAGTGAATTTATGACTAAAATCGATTTACCCGCATAAATACTGGATTTTCTGTGAAAATATAGATGAACCAGTAGTCGTAAATACGCATTAATAAAATTACACCATATTCCCAAAAAGCTTGAAATTATGGGATATTTATACATTTAGTTGTACAAATCAGTGGAAGTTCACAATTCATCAGGAATAGTTATTCCGTGTTCTGTAAGAAGTGCTTGTAAACGGTCAATATATTGTCTTAAGTGCTGGATTTCTATCCAATTATCATGACACAGTTCATCGGCTTCCTCTAATTCGTGGCGGGTTATTTCATAATCCGTAAACTTGATGCATTTATGGTCTTTGCTGAAGGAACAAAAGTCAGTCATGGACAGCTCCTTTCCGGGAAGCGTTAATGCCATGGCGTTCCCTCATGGATACACGGCCATCAATCATCACTTCATAGGAAATTATGAATGATTCGGTCGATGATTGCTTCACAAATAGTGGAATCACATTCATTTCCAATGCGGTTGTACCAGCCTTTTGGTTCAAACTGTGTACAGAAAATCACAGAGCCCTTCACACTACGAGCGTAAACGGTAGAACCTGAGTACCTTTTTATTCACTTCAAGTTATGCCATAATCATACTCAACAAAATAACATAGTCAAAAAAGTTTAGTACTTAACTTTTTTAACGTAAGTGCAAAATAATTCGACGGATTGTGTTGCCCTAAAAAATATCCCATAATAATCAATAGAGAATGCAAGCATTTTACTTCATCTTTTCTTGCTAGAAATGATAGATGCGAGCATTTTACTCTATTAAAGTTATGGAGGTGTGCTCATGAGAAGCAAAAGAATACCTGTCGAAGAACAATACCGTCTCATCATGGAATGCCGTCAAAGTGGATTGACAGATCATCAATGGTGTGTGGAACATGATATCAAGCCAGGAACTTTTTACAACTGGGTAAAAAGACTGCGTCAGAAAGGTTGTGTGGATTTGCCGGCGTCAACTGGACGCACCTATCGCGCACCAGAAAGCCAGGAAGTTGTCAGAGTGGAGTTTCATGATACTGACCCGATTCCTTATGAACAGCCATTAAATGTAATTCCGGCAGCTACGGAAAGGAATAACTTTTCTGTAGCAGAGTCAATGAAGCTGTCTGTAGGCAGCTTTCATCTAACAATACCAAATGGAACAGATCCTCAGCTTCTGGCTCAAACGCTTCGAATTGTGAAGGAGCTGGAATGTTAGGGGATATCACAGCCGCCGATGAAATCTATATCGTAACAGGCAGAACGGATATGCGGAAATCCATTGACGGGCTGTGTGCTATTGTAGAGGATCAACTCCATATGGATCCAAGGCGAAGTGCCCTGTATCTTTTCTGTGGAAAACGTTGTGACAGGATCAAAGCTTTGCTCTGGGAATCTGACGGATTTGTGCTGCTGTATAAACGTATGGAAGTTCAGGGCAGGTTTCGCTGGCCCAGAAATCAGCTGGAAGTAAAACAATTGACCTGGCAGCAATTCGACTGGCTCATGTCCGGGCTTGAAATCGAACAACCCAAGGCATTCAAACCTACGGAATGATCGCGTAAAACATCTATGCCAACCAACAGAAACGGAGGGGCTTCTCACCCTGTATCATGTCTGAAATCCCTTGTAAATGCTGGGTTTTCTGCTTCTTTTTCATTGCTTTTTATGGTATAATAAGAGCAGTGAAAAAGGAGCAGAAAACATATGGCTGGCAATTCAAAAGATTCAAAAATCCTTGCGTACAAGGACATGATCAACCAACTGAATAAGACGATTTCCACACAGACAGAACGGATCCAGTCTTTACAAAAAAACATTGGAAGCAGACCGGCTGGAAAAAGAAAACCTTCGTCAGCAGATTGAATATCTCACGAAGAAACTTTTTGGTACTTCCAGTGAAAAACGGAAAGATATCGATGGCCAGTTGAATCTTTTTGATGAAGCCGGGCAGGAAGCAGATCCGACATGGGAACAGGAACTTCCTGATGACATCACTGTTCCGGAACATAAGAGAAAAGCAAGACGGACACATGCTGATCTCTTTAAAAATGTTCCTTCCTGCGACGAGATCATTTCTCTTCCGGAGGAGGAGCGAAACTGTCCAACCTGCGGAACGCAGATGGAATGTATTGGGAAAGAATTCGTCCGCCATGAATTTCGTTTTACCCCTGCCAAGGGAAAAGTAGTAAATATCTATCGTGAAACCTATAAATGCCCGGAGTGTGCCATATCAGAGGAACATCCGGATGATCAGACATTTGTCAAAGCCCCTGTTCAGGAAGCATTGATCCCGGAAAGTTATGCATCGGAATCCGTTGTCGGATGGGCAATGCACCAGAAGTACCAGAATGGTCTGCCGTTAAACAGGCAGGAAGAGGACTGGAAGCAACTGGGTGTCCCATTAAGCCGGGCTACGCTTGCTAACTGGATCATTTACTGTGCCGAGAATTATCTCCGTCATGTTTATGATTATTTTCACCGTCAGTTACGGATGCGTAAATATCTGATGGCAGATGAAACCCGGGTTCAGGTACTGAATGAGCCGGAGCGTAATCCTGAAACGGATTCCTGGATGTGGCTCTTCCGCAGTGGAGAAGATGGACTTCCGCCGATCCTGCTCTACCATTACACAGAGACAAGGGCAAAGTTCCATGCAGCATCTTTCCTACAGGGGTTCAGCGGATATCTGGAGACGGATGGATACCAGGGTTATAATAATCTGCCGGACATCAAACGCTGCTCTTGCTGGGCACATGTGAGACGTTACTTCACAGATGCCATACCGAAAGGGAAAGAGTATGATTACAGCCTTCCGGCAGTGCAGGGAGTACAGTTCTGTTCCAAGCTGTTTGATTGTGAGCGGTACTCAAAAGCAAAAAATCACACTGCGGAGCAGAGAAAACAATTTCGTCTTGAAAAGGAGAAGCCAATACTGGAGGCATTCTGGAATTGGCTGGATCAACAGCGCCCAAACAAAGGAACCCGTTTGGCGAAAGCGGTAAACTATGCCCAAAATCGGAAAGGCACCCTGATGACTTATCTGGAAGACGGTCATTGCAGTTTGTCCAATAATCTTAGCGAGAATGCAATCAGGCCATTCACTGTCGGCCGGAAGAACTGGCTGTTCAGTGCCAGTCCGAAAGGAGCTGCCTCCAGTGCTATTGTGTATACAATGGTCGAGATGGCAAAAGCGAATGATCTGAATACCTATAAATATCTGACATATCTCTTATCACAGCGGCCAGACGATAAAATGTCAGATGAACAGTTGGAACAGCTTGCCCCATGGAGCGAGACTGCGAAAACGAACTGTCAAAACTAAAATAGAGTAAAACGCTTGCATCTATCATTTTGGTGCAAGCGTAATTCATGAGTAACGTAGCAATATTTTGCGCTTACTGATCAAGTTTCTGTTCGTAGGCTCAAGAACTTTGCTACACCACTTCCTCCATCCATACCGTTACTGATACCGACTTGTGATTCGCTACACTTGACGGTAAATACCCGTGACTGGACTTGCACCAGCAAGATTAGTGCCATGCTCGGCACACAAAATGACTGCCCCGCCTGCTCAAATGCAGGCAGAACAGTCATCTGATCTTTTTATTCACTTTTTATGAAACAAATTTTCCAACGATCAGGCAGATTACAATCGTAATCACCATATCCGGCAGAGTGTTTCCCAGCGGCATGTCGATGTTCATCAGAATTCGGTATACCACAAATCCAATCACCCAGATGATCAGATTCGGAATATGTACGGCCAGGCTGCTCTTGTCCCGTTTCAGCAGGAAAAAGTCGGCAATCTGAATTGCGATCATCGGTGCAAAGACCGAGCCGATCAGATAGAGGAAATCTGTGATGTTGTCCATCGGATATACAATCGCTGCGACGGTTCCAATGACGGTGACAACGATGGCCACATGCTTTCCGTTCCATTTGCTTACAACGGTCTCGCTGGAAATTCCTGCGGAGTAGGCATCCAGAAATGTCGTTGTTACTGTTGAAAATACAATAATCAGAAGGCCCGCAATGCCAAGGCCTGCCTTCAGCATGATCTGCGCGATGTCATATTCTCCGGTGATGATCGCTGCTCCCATTCCAATCACATACATCCAGCAGCTGACGATTCCATAGACAACCGCGCTGATGGCCGTTGCTTTGACCGGTTCTTTTGCTTCTCTTGTGTAATCGCTGATCAGCGGCAGCCAGGATAACGGCATCGCAACCGCAAGTTCTACTGCTGCACCGAATGTCATACTGTCATCCGATGGTGCTCCTGCTCCGCCTCCGGCAAAGATGACCTTGCTCAGGATCAGGCTAAGCAGAAATAATGCTGCCATGGCAACCGTGTTGATTTTACCAAGATTCGTGATTCCGATCACAATCCAGAGAATAATCAGGACTCCGATCACAAGGCACCAGATCCATCTGCCCGTATGCATTACGCCATCTGCGGCAAGCGCTCCGTCATAGATCATGATGGCGGTCCAGCCAACGAGCTGCAATACATTCAGGACAGCAAAAAGGATGCTTCCCTTCTGTCCAAAACTCATTTTTACGGTTTCCATGGCACTTTTTCTGACCCTGCCGCCGATCACGCCCGCCAGAAACAGCATCAGGCATCCGATGATATGGCCGATAAGAATCGCTGCCAGACCTTTTCCCATGCCGAGCGGTGCAAGGTAGGTTCCGGTCAGGATTTCGGCAATCGAGACACCTGCCCCAAACCAGATCAGGCCATTCTCGAACAGGCCGGTACGTTTTTCGTTCATTTTCATGTTCCTCTCTTTGCTTAAATTTTCATACCGGAAACCATTTTAGCACAGAAGGGAAAATGCGGCAATGAATTTACTCTATCCGTTCATCTGACTCCCAATCTTTCTCCAATCATCCCAGCTTTTCAGACCATTCTACTTCCTTAAAGCCGATCAGCACGGTATCACCATCGATCAGCAGCGGGCGTTTCACCAGCATACCATTCGTGGCAAGAAGCTGCAGCTGTTCCTCTTCGCTCATGGCAGGAAGTTTGTCCTTCAGTTTCATTTCTTTATAAAGAAGGCCGCTGGTATTAAAGAACTTTTTAAGTGGAAAGCCGCTCTTAGAATACCATTCCTTTAACTCACCGCAGGTTGGATTCACATCCACGATGTTGCGCTCGGTATATTCTATTTTCTGTGCATCTAACCATTTTTTCGCTTTCTGGCAGGTTGAGCATTTTGGGTAACATATAAATAACATTTCTCCATCTCCAATCAAATATAATTTATCCATAATCCTGTATCTTTTGCCGGAATCATTTCAGCACAGGAACGGAGGATCGGCAATTATTTTCCTTCTTCCAAGATCAATTCCAGCACCTTCATCAGCTTCGGAATCCAGCCCATCTATCTTATATAGACGAGCTGTTTGAGCTCTTTTGGTCTTTCCTTTTTCACAATTATGCAATAATAATCTATAACTTTGCACATACCAAATCATAAAAAGCACTCATAAGTTCTTCCCCGTTCCGGCATTCTGCGACCATCGAAATAACCGCATTCTTGTCCGGAAGGATCATAGAAATCTGAGAATATTTTCCATCCGCCCGGTAGGAATTGTATTCTCCTCTCCAGAAAAGATAACCATAATTGTCTGTATCGGATGCTGCTGTACTTTCTTCTATCCATTTTTCGGATAAAATCTGTTTTCCATTCCATTTTCCCTTATTCAGGTAAAACAATCCGAATTTATGAAGTTCAGAAAGTGTAAGGAACAATCCACCTGCGCCAAAACTGTTTCCAAGAGGATCTGTCTCCCATGTCGGCCGCTTGATTCCAAGATGTTTAAAAAGCCTTGGTGTAAGATAAGAGACCAGATCGCATCCGGAACGTCTCTGTACAAGAATGCCTGCCAGGTAGGGACCAACATTATTATATACAAAATGTGTACCTGGCTTATATTGAAACGGAATTGCCAAAGACATTTTTACCCAGTCATCCTCCTGGTATAATGGACGCTGTTCTCCCATAAGGCTGCCCTGTTCCTGTCCTAAACACATCGTAAGCAGGTCTCGAACCGTTGCCATTTTCAGATTATCATCGATCACATCGGGTAAATCTTCGGGAAAGGCATCCGTCAGTTTTTCATCTAAAGACAGTAATCCTTCCTGGACAGCAAAACCAACTGCACAGGATGTGAAGCTCTTCGTTGCAGAATAGATATTTCTACGGCATTCGGGTTCGCTGTACCATTCATTTATGAGGTCGCCATCTTTTGTGACCTTTATTCCAAGGACGTGAAAGGTTTTTGCAGCTCCTATAAAATCAGATATGTCCATAGCTAGGTTCCTCCTTTATTTTTACTATAATAATTTGTAGTATCTTTGCCATGTTGTCTTTCTGAAATTTTTATAAACCTATGTATATTTCCTCCTCATCAACCACTTCTGATCAATACATTTCACCTCACCATTAAACCGAATATGAAGATGCACCCCGCCTGATCTCAGATTAATCTTTTCTACGATTCCATCTCCGAATTTCGGATGTGTGACATTGTCTCCAATTTTATATTGAACAACTTCATCCTTCTGCTTCTGTGCTTTCTGCTGGCGCTGATACGTATCTCGAATCGGCACTGTCTTATCATGAATCCGGCTTTTTAATACTTTATCATAGTTATGATCCAACAGCGCCTCTCCTGCCTTATAATAAGGTGTCGGTTCTGCACCTATAAGAGAACAACAATATTTCCACGCACTTCCATGTGTTCCAGCCTGCCATTTATACTTCTCAGGTATCCGCATATTGTACTGCATGTAATGCGCATATTCATGCTTGAATAAATCGATACGGTCCTCTTTTGACAACGGATTGTTGACTCCATACGCAACAAAGAGCAGGGAAAAATGAAAATGTTCCTTTTCATGAGCACTCTGCCTTGTATAGGATCCCAGAGAATCGGTCTCAAATCCAAATGTTACCGGTATTTTTGCTCCATTCAAATGAAATTTCCGGTCCAGTTCCTGATATAAATTCTGAATTAATGCTGTCAAAATTGGGATTTCTTTCTGCAGCCGCTGGCGTAAAAACTGGTTTTCTTGATCATAATAAGTCATTCTTTCATGTTTCCTCCCAGCTTTTCTATTGCCACTTCTTCCATATCTCCGGCTGATAACCGAGCGTAGAAAGTTTTCCATTTCTGACCACTGGTGTCTTAATTACAGATGGATTTTCCATCACTTTCTGAAGCTTATCCTCATCAGCAATGTATTTAATCAAAGCTAATAAATCCTTGTCTTTGCCATCCCAATTAATCATATTTTCCAGTCCGCCATTTGCCTGAGCTACAGAATTAAATTCTCCTTTGCTCATGCCTTTTTCCTTCATATCTACAAACTGATACTTGATGCCGCGCTCTTTGAAAAAACGCTCGGCTTTCTTTGTATCGTTGCATTTCTTTGTTCCAAATATTTGTATATTCATTGTAATATTCCCTTCTGGAGCCAAAATTGCCGTATGCCATAATCTTGCGTATTATCTTACATACTTTCTTCCTTGATTATACAAGATTTCAGTTCTTACTTTTTAATTCCGACCTTTTGAACCTTTATCTGCCTAGAATCAGCTTTACTGCATCAATCAGATCCTCACTAAATCCTTCGAGCTCATCCATCTTAATAACTCCATCTCCGACTAAATATGCAATATCCCAAATTGCCGTAGATTTCCGAAGTTCAATCAGAACTCCTAGATTTTTCTTGTCCTGCCTAATGCGCTTCTCAAGTGTCCAAAAATGATCTGATGCATTTCCCGTGTTCGCGGGGTCAGGTACCTGTTGCAGATGTCGTCTTGTATAGGATCCCAGAGAATCCGTGTCAAATCCAAAAGTTATCGGGATTTTTGCTCCGTTTAAATGAAACTTCCGGTCCAGTTCCTGATACAAATTCTGGATTAATGCCCTCAAAATCGGGATTTCTTTCTGCAATCGCTAGCGTAAAAACTGGTCTTCTCGATTATCATAAGTCATTATTTTATGTTTCCTCTTGATGTAAGGCGCTGACCCCAATGCTATGAATCTTCTATGTTCTCGGTCACTTAATTATATATTTTGTTCCTCTGCCTTTTCCTTCAACTGCAACCACACCCTTTTCTCCCATGGTTTTAAGTAAATGTGTTGTTTTTGATTTTCCAAATGGGACATATGGTGCAATTTCACTTATTGATTTTAACATCGTCTTACTTAATAATTTGTAAATTACTTTTTCGTCCTCAGTCAAATTAACATTCGTTTCAAATAGCGGCAGCACAATTTTTATAGCATTTTCTGATACCTCAAAATCTGGTTTTATCAGACTCTCTGTATACAGTTGTTTTATTCGTGTAATTCCCGTTCCAAATATCTCTACAAATCCCAATCTGTAAAACACATTTGCAAGATTTCTATTCCTTAAAACAGAAAGTTTACCTGATAAATATTCTTCGGCTGTTATTCCAGCTGGCAATCCACCAGGAGATACAACCTCTATTCTATCATCAAACATAGAAACTCTGATGTGTGAATCAATATCCCATACCCTATGAATTAAAGCATTTGCAATTGCTTCTCTGAAAGCTGCTTGTGGTATTTTCTCCATCGTTTTTCTATCAGCGCCCTGTATGACTTCATATTGGTAATAGTCTTTAAATACAGCAAGTGTTTTTTCATATACATCTAAAACTGATACATTTTCAAAGGTTACTCTTTTTTGAATAATACTGATGTTCTCACCGAACTTAACAAGATCAATTCCGGAAAAATGATTTTTATCTGCTAAAAGTCCTGCTGCATTATTAAAACCATTTACATTGTCATACAGATTCAGTGTCTTTAAAGTATCCTGATTAAAACTTTCAATCTGAATATTTTCTTTTAGTTTATGCTGTAAAAAATCAAAAGATAGCTCCTGATCTTTACACTGTAATTCTTCAAAGCTAATATTTTTTCCTTCTAATACAAGCCTTGAAAATTCAAGTGTGTCTACCTCTATCGTTGCTGTATCATTTCGTTTGTATGCTTTCGATTTATATAAATATGGCTTCTGAAGACCACTTTTTACAGTAAGTTTTATCGTTTGATCATTGTTCTGTAGTTCAAGCATATAATTTGGCTGAGGCGAAATACTGTCATTGATTTTATTTTCGATATCCAGGCAAGCCTGCTTTACATCTGGCAAGCCTTTTACATTTCCATCATCATCTACGCCAAAAAGAATCATTCCGCCATTATAATTCGAAAAGGCACTGACTGTTTTCAAAAAAGTATTCGTAATCGTTTCCTTGAATTCCAATATTCTTGTTTCACGCATAGCAATCATTTCCTTTCCCAGTCTTAATGGTTATATTATATGTTTAAATACGCGAAAAATCAATCGTAACTTTTTACGATTGATTTTTCAATTGATTTTGAGTGTGTTTTTCTGTTATTCTTCTTCATTTCAATTCACGTCTTCACGGGAGACGACCAATGCCGCTTCACTTTATAGTAAGTGTTCTACCGGTTGCGATTTTTCTGGGCTGGTATAATTTATTTATCTTTTTTTTAGATTTTTTTATTTTCTCTTTCGAGTCCCAGACATCCTGACAAATGCTTTCATCATTATTTTTATTTTTTTCTTTCCTGAAACCTGGAACTTTAAATATGCTTTATAAGTTTTTTCCAATATTTTCAAGTTCTTTTATAGAATCCTTATTTTTTGCAAGTTCATCACTGGCTGTTGCATAATATGATTTTTGGAAAATCATATCCCATGAAAGATATTTCGCCATGCAGTCGAACTGTTTGTCAATT
>ENA-UPXC01004107-UPXC01004107.1-human-gut-metagenome-genome-assembly--contig:-NODE-4107-length-13764-cov-4.502740_pt1 | contig 13764 bp, 6 predicted proteins | sample MGYA00250047_ERZ773371 | MGnify/ENA primary metagenome ERZ773371 (study PRJEB29103, sample SAMN06111975) | human gut metagenome | biome: human gut; feature: ankylosing spondylitis patient; material... | reverse complement strand
CATATTATTACCAATACCACTCTGCGTCAGAAGATTGCTCTGTGGCTGATGGACAACAGCCTCGATCAGAAGCAGGTCATTATGGATATGAACCGGGAAGAACTGGCAGATTATCTGGGAGTGACCAGACCATCTCTGTCCCGAACCATGATGGAGCTTCAGAAGATGGGACTGATCAAAGTAGATGGATGTAAAGTATGGATCATGGATATGGAAGAACTTGGAAAGATAATGGAAGATGAATGATGAAGAAAAATGAAATCTTGGTGACCTATGGAACGGACTATGTAAATATGACCGAAGAACTGCTTCGTGAGGCAGGGCTTGCGGAGCTGATCGGTGACCGGAACAGACGGATCGGCATCAAGCCCAATCTGGTGGCACCGGTGCTGGCAGCCGAAGGCGGAACCACCCACCCGGAAGTGGTGGAGGGACTGATCCGGTATCTGCAGGCAAATGGATTTCAGGATCTGACGATCATGGAGGGCTCCTGGGTGGGAGATAAGACAGAGGAATCCTTTGAAGTCTGTGGCTATAACGAACTGGCAGAGAAATATCAGGTAAAGCTGATCGATGCTCAGAAGGAACCTGCAGTAACCATGGATTGTGGCGGATTGGAACTTCATATTTGTCGTTGTGCCACGGAAGTGGACTATATGATCAACGTGCCGGTGATGAAAGGACACTGTCAGACAAAAATCACTTGTGCATTGAAAAACATGAAAGGCATGCTGCCTAATTCTGAGAAACGCAGATTTCATGCCATGGGTCTTCATGATCCTATCGGTCATCTGGCTCTTGGTATTTCTCAGAATTTTATTCTGGTGGACAGTATCTGTGGAGACCTGTGTTTTGAAGATGGAGGTAATCCATCAAAGATGGACCGGATATTTGCGTGTCTGGACCCGGTATTATGTGATTCCTATGTGTGTCGGCTTCTGGAGTATGACACTAAGGAAGTGCCTTATATAGGGATTGCGGAGCAGATGGGAGCTGGATCCACAGATCTGTCTCAAGCCAGGATCAGGGAGCTTCATGCACCTCTTCATAAGAGAGAAGAGTCAAGACCGGATAAGGAACGTATGGTACGGCTGGCGGAACTGGCAGAAGATGTGGATTCCTGCAGTGCTTGCTATGGCTATCTGATCCCGGCACTGAATATGCTGGAACAGGATGGATTGCTCAAAGATTTTAAGGAAAAGATCTGTATCGGACAGGGATATCGCGGAAAGAGTGGTAACCTGGGAGTTGGTAACTGTACAAAAGCATTTACACACAGTCTGAAAGGATGCCCGCCAACGGAGATTGAGATGTACGAATTTTTGAAAGCATATATCAAAGAAACGGGGAGACGGGAAGAATGAGAGAAGAACAGAAGGAGCGAGCCCTGCTTCTTGGTGTAAAATTAAATGACGGGGAAGATTTCAAAAAATCTATGGAAGAACTGGCAGCTCTGTCGGAGGCCTGCGGTATGGAAGTGGTGGGGACCATTACCCAGAATATGGATCGGCAGCCACATGCGTCCCTGTATATGGGCAGAGGAAAGCTGGGAGAAGTGCAGGACTATATGCTGGAACATCCGGTGGATGTGCTGATCTTTGACAGATCATTGACGCCATCTCAGATGCGGAACCTGCAGAATATTCTGGACTGCCCAATCCTTGATAGGACAACCTTGATTCTTGAGATATTCGCATCGAGAGCAAGAACCAGGGAGGCCAAGCTGCAAGTGGAATCTGCAAGGCTTCAGTATGTATTGCCAAGACTGACCGGCATGCATAAAGCTCTGAGCCGTCAGGGCGGTGGAAGCGGCGTGGCGAATAAGGGAGCCGGAGAGAAAAAGTTGGAACTTGATCGCCGGAGGATTGAAAAGAGAATATCGGAACTTCGAAAAGAACTGGATAGAATTGCAAAAGAGAGGGAGACCCAGCGACAGAAGCGCCAGGGCAGCGGGATTCCAAGAGTGGCACTGGTTGGTTATACCAATGCAGGAAAATCCACGCTAATGAATAAACTTCTGGATAAATATACACGAGATGCATCTAAAAAGGTACTTGAAAAAAATATGCTCTTTGCCACTTTGGATACCACTGTTCGGAGGATCAGCATGGGAGGCGGCAGAGATTTTCTGCTGTCTGATACGGTTGGCTTTATCCATCAGCTTCCGACAGCACTGATCAAAGCATTTCGTTCCACCTTGGAAGAAGCAAGGGAAGCGGATCTTCTGCTCCATGTACTGGACTATTCTGATGAGTCCTGCCGGATGCAGCGGGAAGTGACAGATATGACTTTGAAAGAACTGGGAGCCGGAGATATCCCGGTAATCTATGTATATAATAAAGCGGATCTGGTAGAGACAGCGGATGGAGGGAAGCTTCCAAGGGTAATTGATCATAAAATCTATATGTCTGCTAAGACCGGAGAAGGCATCCCGGAGCTGGTGGAACTGATATGGAATATGTGTGGGAGGAAGAATAGATGATAAAAGCGGTTATATTTGACATGGATGGGGTACTGATCGATACTGAAAAATATTTATTTCGATACTGGAAACAGGCGGCAACGGAAGCAGGCTATGAATTGTCTGATCAGATTCTGTTGGGAATGCGAAGCCTTGCATCAGAGTTTGCGGTTCCCTATTTTAAGGAATATGTAGGAGAACATGCAGATTATGCAGCTATTCGCAGTCGCAGAAAAGAACTGATGAGTCAGCATATTGCAGCAAATGGAGTGGAGAAGAAGCCAAAGGTAGATGAACTCTTGGATTATCTGCATGCACATGGATATAAAACAGCAGTTGCAACAGCAACTGATCCAAAGCGGGCAAAACAGTATTTGACCAGTATTGGTATCTATGAGAAATTTGATCAGGTTGTATGTGCAACTATGGTTCCACATGGCAAGCCAATGCCTGATGTATATCTGTATGTATGTGAACAGATTGGCGAAAAGCCAGAGGAGTGCATTGCTATTGAGGATTCTGATAATGGAGTACTGTCCGCATATCGTGCAGGATGCAACGTAGTGATGGTGCCGGATCTGGCAGGACCAAAGCCAGAGACAGCAGAACTGCTGACAGGTTTTGCAGAAAATCTCGCAGAAGTAATTCCAATTCTGGAGCGAATGCAGGGTTAATATTGAATATAAGAAAGAAGGATCATCATGAGAGGGAAGAAGAGAGTTATCAAAGTAGGAAATGTACCGGTAAAAAGCCGTGAACAAATTGAGGGTATCCGTGAAAGCGGTAAGATCAACACGATGGTGCTTGACTATGTGGAAGAACATATCAAAGCAGGTATCTCCACCCAGGAGATCGATGACTGGGTACGGAAAGTGACCACAGATAACGGAGCCATCTGTGCACCCTATCATTATGAAGGATTTCCTAAGAGTGTGTGTACCTCTGTCAACAGTGTGATCTGTCATGGAATTCCGAGTAAAGATGAGATCTTGAAGGAAGGGGACATCATCAATGTGGATGTGTCTACCATTTATAAAGGATATTTTTCTGATGCATCCCGTATGTTCTGTATTGGTAATGTAAGTGCGGACAAGAAGCGACTGGTGAAGACGGCGAAGGAGGCTATTCAGGTAGGATTGATGGAGGTGAAGCCTTTTGCACCTCTTGGGAATATGGGGCATGCGATCCATATGTATGCAAAGAGCCAGGGATATACGGTTGTCGAGGAGATCGGGGGTCATGGTGTTGGACTGGAATTTCACGAGGATCCTTTTGTCAGCTATGTATCTCCAAAAGGAAGCGGACCTGTCATGGTGCCTGGTATGGTATTTACCATTGAACCAATGATCAATATGGGAAGTCCTGAGTTTTATGTAGATGCAAAGAACGGCTGGACTGTTTACACTGAGGATGGTATGCCATCTGCCCAGTGGGAAGTGACCGTAGCAGTTATGGATGACGGTTACGAAGTGCTGACCTGGTAAATGAAGACAAACAGGGCGGACAGGATTTATGCAGCATGTATATGTCAGGCAAAAACATATTGAAATATATCTACCTTTGGTGTTAATATCTTAATACGTATAATTGACAAAATACAAAGGCAGCGAGAATTTATGAAAAGCAAAAGAAAAAACGGATTTACTTTAGTAGAGCTGACAGTAGTGCTTGTGATATTCGCCATTATCATGGCAATCGCGTCTCCATTTTTTATACGATACTGGAGAGCAGCAGAGTTTCGCAAAAATGAGTCGAATGCAAGAACCGTTTATCTGGCAGCTGAATCAAAGCTCACATGGTACCGCACATCCGGTCAGTGGGAGCAGTTTAAAAATGAAATAAAAGAAAAAGGGATCACCGGAGGGTTCCAGGATGACCCGGATCTGAAAGACCGGATCTACGCCATTACCCTGGACAGCAGTACTTACGGTACCGACCAGGCGTCAGGTAACCCGGTCCTGGAGCTTCTGGATGATGCCACTTATGATAAAGATAACTTACATGCGGCCATCGCCATTGAGATTGATATCGAAACTGGCGAGGTCTATTCTGCGTTCTACGGAACAAAATGTACGGGACTCAATTATGACCAGGCAGACAGTAATAATCGTCTGACCATGAATAAGCGTGACTATGACAGCCGCCGTCAGCGGCTGCTTGGATATTACTCTACAGAAGATACAGTGAACGTGGTGGAGCTGGATCCGGTACGTCTCCGGATTATGACCATCAGTCTTCTGAACAGTGAAAAGCTGTCCCTGAACTGGTCCAGCAACGTGGGAAGCAGCAAAGCTGTCAGCTACGTGATCACATTTTATAAAAAAGATGACAATTCAACGCTGTTCAGTCTTACCATGTCCCCCTATGATATGACGACAGAGGGATGGACCGGTAAGAGCGGTGAATCTGGTGAACTGGCTGTCTTGACGCTGAAGGACAGTGCAGAACAAGATAAAGGAAACTGGTGTTTCCCGGTAACTTACAGCGATAACAAATATTCTCTGGTACTGGATGCCATGATGTCTGCCAAGACCATGGCTGCTCTGAATGCCAGCGCGAATAAAGCAGAGCTGGAGAAGACAAGCAGCACCAGCATCTGCCGTCTGAGAGCAGTGGCATCCGCACTTGCAGATCCGCAGAATGTGTATGCAACGGTCAAAGCGGTCTCTTATGCAGGAAATAAGAAGACATCCCAGACCAGTGCGGATTTCCAGAAAGAATACCGTGACAGTGAACCGGTATCCTCCAATGTGGCCAATACCATGTATGGGGATGAGACCAAAGAAACGAATGTGGAGATCAATACCTTCCGCCATCTGTCCAACATCCGCTATTACGAAAAAAATAAAGCCGGAACTTTTATGTTGACAGCCAAAAATATGGACTGGAACTCTGTAGGAACCGGACTCTACGATGCAGATGATGTTACGCAGACGCCGGGACAGCAGCGGTCTCCGCTCAGATGGCAGGAGAGCAGTACTTCGGAGCTGGATTTTCCGTCCGTATCTATGCTTGACACGAAGCAGACCCTGAAGGGAAATGGCAATAAGACACTGATTAGTAATCTCCGCTTGGGAGAGACTTCCGTGATCAGCGACAATGTGGCACATAAGGTCGGAATAGACAAAGATAACTATTCTGAGTATCTGGGTCTTTTCAGTGAGATTTCCGGTAATGTACAGAACATTACCCTGAAAGATTCGTCTCTGAAGCTGACCACTTCAGCAGATACCATGTTTTCCAGATTAAAAGGAATCGGTATTCTGGCAGGAAGGATCGGCGGTCAGAATGACACAGGGAAAAATGTGGTTTCTGATGTGACAGTTACCGTATCAGCGGCAAAAGCAGATGAGAGCACCGTAGATGTAGATTTGTCCAAAGTCGCATTGACTCCCACAGACAGCCGGACCAGCGTGGGTGGTATTACAGGTGTTCTGGCGTCCCGTGTGGAAACTTCCGGATACCAGTCTCTGCAGGGATCATTGAAAAATGCGACCATGGAAGGAAGGGTCGTTACAAAATATGCAGCTGTGGACAGCAGCTTTCCCGATGCACCGAACAGGGATTCTAACAAGGCAACAGTAGGAAAAATCAGCGCGACCGGTGGTATCGTGGGTTATGCATGGCTCAGTAATCACAATGACTCTTCGGACAGCGGAAAACTGGATGGTTGTGTGAACCATGCATCCGTATCTTCCAATCTGTCATCTGGTGGTATTGTTGGATTTTCTGAGGGTGAATTCAATTCCCAGTCTGTGTCAGGAACAGATAATGCTTCTTTCTATACAAAAGTGTCAGACCTTCTGAACTGCAGAAATGACGGTCTGATCCTCAGTACAGCAGATGCATCCACGACAACTCTGGAAGGAAAATATTTTGGCGGTATCACAGGCTATGCCCGCAATACAGTCATCTTCAGTGCTACCAGTGCGTCCGGACGTGCAAAAGGATTTTCCTAGGATTCCACGAAGGAGAAGTTACTGAAAGGCAATTATATAGGCGGCATCGTAGGCTACGGTGACCGGACTGTGATCAACAGCTGTTCCACGGAGAAGAACGGCTACGTGCTCGGCTCTGATTATGTGGGTGGCATCGCCGGAGGACTTGGAAATGATCTGGCAGAAGCCATCCGTGCAGACGACAGTGTGTCTGTCACCACCAACGGCAATTATGTAATAGGAAATAACTATGTGGGTGGCATCACCGGTATCAATAACACGAATATCATCCTGAAAAACTGCGTGAACAACGGTGTGGCAGCCAGCTACCAGAAGTATGCGGGTGGTATTGTCGGATACAATAAGTATGGTGCAAGGATCCTTGACTGTGCCAGCTACCTGTCCGATTACGATAACTCTGTATTTAACATGATCGTGGACAAATGGAAAGCAACTGGAGATTATGCAGGTGGTATCGCCGGTTACAACGATGGAAAGATCGAGTTTACAAAAGACAGCGAAGCGATCACTGTTAAGTCTGTCTCCAGTATCATCGTCGGCAATAATTATGTAGGCGGTGTGGCCGGATTCAATGATGTAAACGGAGAGCTGGCTGTCCATTACACACTGATCGGTGGTCGGGTCTACGGATATGAGGATGCAGTAGGTGGGTGCTTCGGACTGAATGCATCGGAGAAGGTACTGAATAACGAACTTGTCATCAAACCGAGAAGTGTGGAAGGACGGTATTATGTGGGCGGCGCCATCGGTGCCAATGTGGTTGATCTGTCCCAAAATGTGACAATGGATCAGTACCGGGCGGAGAACAGCCTTGGTTCTATCAAGGGTACTGCCTTTGTAGGCGGATTGATCGGTTACCAGAGAACCTATACTTCTGGTCAGCTGACAGCAGCTTCAGATAGATCCATCCGGGAATCGCTGGAAGCAAACCGTAAGAAGAACAGTGACAGTGACCGGATCCTGCCGACTCTGGACAAGAATCTGGTTCCGGCTGTTACAGTAAAATCCACGAATAAAAAGAAACTGACTATCACAACAAAAGATAATGAAAAGTCTTTTGACACAGCGACCAACAACATCCCGATCCAGGCAAGTCTCTACGCAGGCGGTATCGTTGGCTACTGTGAAAAAGACAGTGATCTGGTCATCAAGGACTGCTGGAACAAGGGAAGTCTGTCCCTGGTCTTTGGCAGCACAGACGATGTAAAACTGGCAGACTTTATTCACAGTCAGGAAGTTGGAAGAAATAACCTTCCGTCTGACACAGAGAAGATCGAACTGCATTTCGTGGGCGGTGTTATCGGTGTCAATCTGGAAAATCAGGTGGTGGATCATTGTGCCAACACCGGAACCATGTCCGGATTCGCCGGTATCGGCGGTATCGTCGGACTGAACAGCGGTCTGATCTATAACTGCAGTCTCAATGACAACTTTGGTAATGCGGGATTGAGCTATCTGGGTGGTATTGCGTCGGTCAATATCAGAAGCAATGATACAGATGAGCGGACGTATGGAACAAGTGTGACCTATCACACCGGTACCATTGAAAAATGCAGTACAGCAAAGAATAAAACCGTTTCCGGCAAGGCTACCATTGGCGGTATCGTTGCCTGGAATATGCTGGACGGAACCCTGAAACAGAACAGCAGTCTTGCAAATATCACCGGCACTGGCAATTATGTGGGCGGTGTGGCAGGACGCAACAGCGGAAGTATCGAGATTAAGGATGAAAGTAACTATTCTGTAACGAGAACCATCCGAAGCAACAACGGATCCGGTATCGGCGGTGTAGTCGGCCTTAATGAAGCTGGTGGTACGATCCTGATCAATGGTACACCGAATGCCAAAGGAGAACTGACCGCAGTAGGCACCGGCGTGACCGTGATCGGCTATGAACGGGTAGGCGGTATCGTCGGTATCAATCAGGGCTCTCTTGGAACAGAAGGTGACGGCCCGAAGCTTGCCAGCGATGCAAAACAGATACGTGCAAGTCATGGCTATGCAGGCGGTGTGGTAGGTACAACCAGCGGTAATCTGATCAATGCAGTGAACCGCTCCGACCGTGTCAGCGCAGATGCAGGAACCGCAGGCGGTATCACCGCGCTGAATGACACTGGAAAGACCATCAGCAGCTGTACAAACTATGGAAATGTCAGCAGCAGTAACGGTCATGCAGGCGGTATTGTTGCAGAAAATAAAGGAACCGTGACAGACTGTACCGTAGAAGGAGAGGATGCAAAAGGTCTTACCATCTACAGTCGCGGCGTGGACGAGACGGGTGCGGTCTGTGCGGTAAATACAGGAAAGATCACTGGCAGTAAGGCAGAAAAAGGAGTAGAACTTCAGAGTTCCGCATCTGTCTTCGGCGGCGTAGTTGGTATCAATAAGTCTGGCGCGACCGTGGCTGAGGCAGAACTTACCTATATGCCGACGATCAACAGCAACAGTGGTAAGTCACTGACCGTGGGCGGCGCTGCAGGTCAGAATGACGGAATCATCCAGCATATTACGACAGATGGAATCGCTTTTGAAGGCTTTACCAATTATCAGTATCTGGGCGGAATCGCCGGAACCAACGGTCTGAATGATGTGTCCGGAACTGCCAAAGCACAGATCACAGACTGTACCTTCTCCGGTACGATCAAGGAAGCGAGAGGCGCAGCCGGAAACTGCTATGGTGGTATTGCGGGTATCAATGGAGCCATCCTGCAGAACTGCAATGTTGGTTTGATCAGCATGAACATTCAGGGTGTCTACACAGCGACCAGCACCAGTACGGCAGAACAAAAAGAGTCTCTTGCCAGCCATATGGGTGGTATCGTTGGAAAGAATGAGACAACAGGTTCTGTGGTTCGCTGTGTTCTTGCAAATAACGAGAAGAGCTTCCTGACAGCAGATAATGGAATGCTGGGCGGTATCGCAGGATTTAATAAAGGAAGTATTACAAATTCCGGAAGCGATCAGGCAGATACGGTGCTGAGTGGTGTTGATGATCTGAAGAATGCAGCTGCACTTGAGATAATCAATACAAATGTGTCAAATGCAAAGCTGGCTCCAGATGCATCATATATTCGATGGAATGCTTCGGATAATCAGATTGAAAATAAGACATATTCGTCATCCGGGAAAAATGTGACATCTGGTTGTCTTCAGATCAAGATGAACAGTAATGGAAATCTTGGCGGCATCACAGCTTATAACAGCAAAGATGGTGCTTTGGATCATTGTGTATCCGGAAAATGGTTTTTGAACAATAAATCAGAGGCAATTGGTGTTGGTACCGGTGGCATCATTGGTATGAATGAATCAGAGAATGATCTGCAGTATCTCGTGAATGGTGCTTTCGTAGGCCGACAGATCAAGGCAGGAACTACCAACCGTTTTGCGGGAGGAATTATCGGAAACCAGAATAATTCTACCAGTACAGACTGGACAATCTCGTATTGTGTAAATTATGGAATGGTATATTGCTACAATTCCCACTATTCAGGCGGAATTATGGGACAGTGGACCGGCACAGGAGGGACCATTGAAAACTGCAGAAACTATGGAATCCTTCAGACTACTTATGGAACAGACTGGGTAGGTGCATCCGCAGGTATTGTGTCACAGCTTTACCATGCAATGGAAGGGTATGAATATAATATCATTGGCTGCGGTAACTATGGAAGTATATATACGAGAAACGGTGAAGAATGGGGTGACAGGTGTGGTGCAAACGACAGTGCCGGTATCCTTGGAAACATCACCAATTACAAAGTAATAGATGCATCAAAAGCTACGGAATATACGGTGCAGATACTGGACTGCTTCAATGCACCGGGCGTGAAGATCTATTCTGGTTCCATGGCATCAGGTATTTTTGGATTTATTTCTTCGGATGATATTCCGAGCAACTTTGCACAGGCAAAAACAAGCATTCAGAACTCAACTGCTAAAACAATGATCCGGGTTGAGAGATGCCGTAATTTTGCCAATGTATTAAAAGGGTACAACTATTATGGCGGTATCTTTGGTGACCGGTATGGTTCGGACTCCTGGAAGAATTATACGATAGTAAGAGATTGTATTTCTGTAAATCTTCCAAATACAAATTATCGTTCTGCACAGAATAATTCCAATGGTTATCCGACATATGCTTATGGATTGCATATGGGTTCTCCGGCTGATATGCAGAAAGAGAATAGAATAAGGAATCTATATCTGGAAGGAAATGATCAGTGGGGGTATCCGAGTGTAAAAATTGGCCATGAGACTGTATCACTTGGAAAAGGAAGTGGAGTAACAGGAGACGGTTATAACGAAGCCGATATTAATGGAAAATATACGCATTCCCTTTATTTCTTATATGATATGGATGAGCAAAAATATTTTGCAGCATATTTGAAAGAAAAAGTAAATGGTGTATATACTCAGGTTAATGCAAGTCAGTGTTACATTGATGATTATGGAAATATCATGGGAAGCGATGGACAGAAAAAGGGTGAAGTATTATATTATGTCGAGAATGAACCTTATAATAAAGATATTTTGAAAAATACGATCACAACAACACCTGATCATATTGCATTTGTGAATGCAAGAGACAGTTACCGCAGACTGGAAGGAGTGGAAAATGGAAAACTCCGTGCTCCGGAGAGTATTTATGCATTGATCGAAGATGGAAAGGTAAATCTGAATATCACACCTGCAGAGCTTCCAGGTCCGACAACAGGAGAGAAGAGTGATCCATTCATCTATCGTGTGAAATTGTCCAATGGCAGCCAGACGGTATATAAGGATGTCTATACGGAGAATGCAAGCTTTGATATTCCAGCTGAGATGACAGGTACGATCACAATCAAAGTACAGTCTGTCAGCATGTATGATGATGTGGAAGCATCTGACTGGACAGCTGCAGACGCCCATGAGATCAGCACGATCTTGCCGGATCCGAATGTACGGATAGAAGTTGTAGCTGATTCTACGGACAACAAGAGCTATCATGCCTATCAGGTATCACTGAACAATCTGGATGATTATAACAGGCTCAAGGAAGACGGAAGTTATATGTATTCTGACTGGTCTGTGACTGTAAGGGTTCCAGAAATTCAGACAGAAACAGTTACACTGACAAGAAACACTCCGACGCAGAATATGCATATGATTGGCAACGGTACGACAAACATGATCTACCAGTTGACGGCACAGGCTACGTCAACGAATACAGAACTTCATGCATCACGTACCATATCCATGGCCGTTGCATTGCATGATAATTACCAGCCGCCAATCACCTTACAGACTGGGACTCCGCAGCTTACAAAGACAATCACTGTAAGTGGTGATTCGGTTGATAATCTGGCTTTTAATGTACAATTGGATGCCGGATCCAACCGAATGGATACTCCCCCTGTCTATCGGGTTGAACTGCTCGGTACATGGAGAGGAAATCGAGATATTGTACTGGCAAAGGAAGATGTTCTGACCGTATCCCAGGGAGTAGCATCTGCTACACTCAGCGGATTTGACGATTATATTGGTGAAGCCACAGATCTGAAAGTACGCATCTGGTATGCCGCATCTGGACTGGGAGAAGTATATACTTATCATGATACAGATATCCCGACAGAAGCCAACATTCGGGAACTTCTTGGAGTGGATGATGAGGATCAGCCGATCTGGCAGTATACGAAGAGTGCTGTGATCGAAAATTATAGGAATCACTTTGATAATTATATGTATACACAGGACTCCCTGTTTACCTGGCTGCCGGCACCGGTACTCAATGATGTGGGTACGGTACTGACACCGATGATCTATGGAGCAGACGATACGATCAGCTATAAGTTTACCTGGGATATCGGCACGAATTATACCGACGGTGCAAGATATAAAGTGACATTGACAGGTATTGATGAAAATGATCGGGAAGTCGTGATCACAAGCGAACAGGAAGTGGATACGAACAGCTTCACGATTGACGCTACATCCTGGGATTATCAGAATGTGAAGCTCAAAGTTACCAGGATCGGAGATGAGGCGAGCAAGCAGATCGGTCGGTCCAGCACCGGTACTTATCAGATCCGTCCGCGTCTGGAGACCCCGGGCTCACCGACAGTTACGATCACTGATGAGAATGAGCTGATGTACAACCTGACATGGTCAAAGATCACATCGGAGGCTGGATGCAAGAGCTATCAGCCGTACATCCGAGTGTACGATGGTGACACACTGGGTGGTGCAATCGAACTGGGTGATCCGGTGCTTGTTGCCGAGAATGTCAACGGAAGCTACACGGTGCAGAGAGACCTGGAGGATTATGCAGGCAAGAAGGTAGTCATCTATGTGGTTGCAAAAGCCACAGCGAATGGCGCTTATCTGGACAGCCTTCCGGGTATCACCACGGAGATCACAGTACCTGACCGACTGGCAGAGCCGAATGTCACCTGGAGTAAGAACTGGGAGCATAACGGAGATCAGTCACTGTCAGCCGCAGACTTCAAGAATGATGGCATGAGAGTGAGCCTGAAAGCAGATAATGCGAGCATCCCGCCTGGAGGCAGTACCTACTTGCTGAGAGCCTATATTTATAATGACCAGGATATAGCGGAAGAGGATGCGAAGACTTCTGCTCCGAAGAATGCGGTCGCAGTCTACCCGCTGACTTATTGGGATGCCGGAGTACCGGCGAAGATGGAGATGCAGAATGCGACCAATTATTACCACAATCTGACTGACATGAAACTTCAATATGCCGGAAAGTGGATGGTATTTTACGCAAGAATTTCATCCGGAAGCGGCAGTGTAAGTTCCAGATGGACGACCACTGGTCAGGTATACCGGCTGCCTTATGTCAAACTGGATGAACCGGATCTTTCATCGTATACAGAAGATACAGATCTGACCGTAAATGTGTCCACTACTCCGCATGTGTCGGGTGTTGACGAGACCTGGGCGGCAGAGCGGACAGCAGTCAACTGGCAGAGTGTGGATGGTGCAGATCTCTATAAGATGGATCTTACGGGAACCGTAAAAGGCAGTGGAAGCAGTGCAGATCCATTTAAATCCTCTGTCCGGATCAAAGAATTGAAGGATTCCGTACAGGTAGAGTACCTGAAAGGTGGAAACTGGATGTCGATCAGTTCCGAGGAAAATGATGATGGCAGCAGCACCTATGTGATCCCGGATTATCAGGTAGATATTAAGGGTTCCTATGGTGCAAAGTATTACACATTGACGCTGAAAGCAGAGCTGATCGTCATAAACAGACCGCAGGGTCCGTATCCTCATTTTTTTCAAGCAGAAGACGGCATACGAGATTGTTGACTGTGACTGGAGTTCAGACGTGTGCTCTTCCGATCT
>ENA-UPXC01004086-UPXC01004086.1-human-gut-metagenome-genome-assembly--contig:-NODE-4086-length-13828-cov-16.501564_pt1 | contig 13828 bp, 13 predicted proteins | sample MGYA00250047_ERZ773371 | MGnify/ENA primary metagenome ERZ773371 (study PRJEB29103, sample SAMN06111975) | human gut metagenome | biome: human gut; feature: ankylosing spondylitis patient; material... | reverse complement strand
TCTAATAATAAAAAAGTTGCAAAAGTAACTGCTAATGGCATTATAAAAGGTATAAAACCTGGCACTTGTTACATTTACGCTAAGGTAAATAAGAAAAAACTTAAATGTAAAGTAACTGTAATGACGCAAAAAAGCTTTAATGCAAAGCAGTTTTATCTTTTCGTTCGTAAAAAGGGTAAGAAAGGGAAAAATAATACACGAATACTTTCCAGAGAAATCCTTTATCCAACAGATGAATTGCATATGACTTATATTGTGGCATATCCTCAGGTTGGAAAGATAAGTTTTATGTATAATTTTTATCCTTGTAACCAGAATGCTAACTATAAGACAACTATAACTATGAATATAATATCTGGGCAGGAGGGGACCGTTTTCTCTAAAATTTCCAATTGGAATCCTAGCTCTACTGTAGAATCAACTGGAACGATTACAATGAACTATGATGGAAAAAGTAAAGGATTTTCCTATACAAAAATAAACTCACATTTTGAGGCAGATTATGAAGAAGATAATTACGATTATATTGGACCACCTTCTTCTATAGATATTCCTTCTTTTCTTTCGAGTATAAACGATACCTTTAATTTTTGTAATACCCTTATGAAAAAGTCTGGTTATAACATGAAAAAAATAGGATTTGTAAAATGGAAATATACAAAATAATAGAAAATGGTGAGGTAAATACAAAAAAATCTGCACGATGGTAGATACATTTATTGAAGAAGGATTCAATTATTTCGATACAGCACATGGTTATTTAGGCGGAAAATGTGAAAGGATATGCCCACGGCATTTGGAAATCCGCAATCTGTTAACAGATGTAGCCGCAGAATTTCTATAGAGTTTTTATTTCCTTCATGATATAATTTTCATATAAACTGACGATTCGAGATCTGTACCTTTTTATCAGCAAGGAGGGATACTATGAGAGTTCATTTAACACCTTTTCTTAAAAGAATGACTAATTACTTTTTCAGTATTTTGCTCATTAGTAGTTTATTGTCTATTTCCGTTTTTTCCCCAACAACTGTACATGCTGCATCGAAAGTTAAACTGAACAAAACAAATATTACTCTCGTAAAAGGCAAGCAATCTAAATTAAAAGTCAAAGGAACAACGAAAAAAGTCAAATGGCGTTCTAATAATAAAAAAGTTGCAAAAGTAACTGCTAATGGCATTATAAAAGGTATAAAACCTGGCACTTGTTACATTTATGCTAAGGTAAATAAGAAAAAACTCAAATGCAAAGTAACCGTAATGACGCAAAAAAGTTTTAATGCACGAAAGTTTTATCTACTAGTCCGACAAAAGGGAAAGAAAGGGAAGAATAATACCCGGACTCTTTCCAGGCAAATTATTTCTCCAACAGATGAATCACACTTTACCATTATTACCGCATACCCTCAATATGGAAAAATAAGTTTTGAGTATGATTTCCATCCAGATTACCAGAACGTTAATTATAGTAGGATTATAACTTTTAATAACATAATATCTGGTCAGGCAGGGACTGTTTACTCCAAACTATCTGGTTGGGACCCTACTTTTACTGAAGAATCAACTGGAACGATTTCTATGAAATATGACGGAAAAAGTATGGGATTTACTTACACAAAAATAGATTCACACTATGAGGAATATAACGATGATACAGCTTATGATTATACAGGAACTCCTCCTAAATCAAATATTCCTTTTTTCCTTTCAGCAATAAACGATACCTTTAGTTCCTGTAACAAACTTATGAAAAAATATGGTTATAGCATGAAAAAAATAGGATTTACGAAATGGAAATTCTGATTGAACAAAATCGCTGCGCAATGGCTTGCGAAAGCTATGTGCAGCGATTTTTGTTTATAAAAATAAAAAAAGCAGTGACAAAAACATCCTACTTCAACATTGTTTCTTTCACAATTGTTGATTTTATTATGGAGATTAATTACTATGCATGAAAAGAGAAGCTATCTCCCTGTTGTCCTTTCCCGCTCTGAGATGGAGGCCATCATTGATTCCACCTCTAACTTGAAACACAAAGCTATGATTGCTCTTATGTTAGACATTTTTATAATCGGCAGTTACCTGAATATTCGCCAGAATGCGGTCCTCTGCTCTGATTATAGGTTTCTCTACAGAGGTGTCTCCTTGCCTGCGGCAAATCAGAATCTAAAGTTTCGCTATTATTTCCCGTTTATATGCAAGGAATTCATCTGTGAGGTAAAAATCCTCCGCCCGTGGTTTCTTTTCTTTAATGATAATCTCATCTCGAATTTCTCCAGGCTTTCCATTGAGAATATAAATTCTGTCTGAAAGAAGGATTGCCTCATCAATATCATGTGTTATAAAAATTGTAGATAAATCAATATGCTGCATAACTTCAAGATACCATCTGTGAATTGCTGTTTTCGTAATGGTATCCAGTGCACTAAATGGTTCATCAAGAAGCGCAACTCCATTGGAAGAAAGATATGTTCTAAGCAGAGCTGCTCTCTGGCGCATACCTCCGGACAGCTGGGAAGGATATTGGTACTCTGTTCCTTCAAGTCCAAAGTCTTTGAAATACGTCTGTGCTTTTTTTCTTGCTTCTTTTTTGTTCATTCCATGAAGAACCAACGGTAATGCCGTGTTGTCGATTATTTTTTTATGTGGAAAAAGTAAATCTTTTTGGAGCATATAACTAATCTGTCCCGGCCTGGAAGTAATATCTTCACCATTAAGCAATACCCTTCCCTCCTCTGGAGTTGTCAGTCCAGAAAGGACATGGAAAAGGGTTGTCTTTCCAGAACCGCTGACTCCGAGAAGTGAAATAAGTTCTCCTTTATGCAATTCGATATTAATATCTTTGATTATAGTTCTTCCACTATATTTTTTTGTAATATGTTCAGCCTTTAAAAGAACCATTATATTATCCTTTCTCTAATAATTTGCCACAGACAAAGTTGACGAAAAGCGAATCGCCATATAGCCATATCTGTGGTCTGGGAGCAAGTGTTGGATATGAGCGTATAAGCGAATATTCAACGCGCCGCGACGAAAATCACAGATATGGCTATATGGCGATTCGCTTTTCTGTCTTTGGCGGCTCGTCTGTCTGTTCGCCCATCCCTGCAAATTATTTAGGAAGATAGTCGTTTGAGAAACCTTTTCCTGTGAGGTCTTTTGTAGTCAGTTTATTCTCTGCGAGCCATTTGTAGAAGTTATTCCATCTTGTCTCGTCAATAACTCCCCAGTTGTCTGCATCTGCTACATACTGTTTAGAAAGCCATTCCTGACTCTTATATACTAAGTCTTCAGAACCTTTTAAGGAACCTGTGTCATCTCCTGCGATAAGAAGGTCTGCTGCTTTCTTTGGATTATCAATCGCGTACTGGTATCCTTTTTTGGTTGCTGCAAGGAATGCTTTTGCCTCATCTGGTGAGTTCTTTAAGAAGTCATTGTTTGCGATCATAACTGGTGTGTAGTAATCAAATACAGAGTCGATATCTTTGAAGTTCCAGTAGTCACAGTCAACGCCTTCTACTTCTGCGTTGATTCCACCCCATCCGTAGAATACCCAGATAGCGTCTGTCTGGTTTGCTTTTAATGCAGCTGGCTCATCTGTGATGTTGTTAGGGATTAATTTTACTTTACTGAAGTCTGCTCCCTCATCTTTCATAACTGTTTTTAAAGTAGCCTGCTCGATTGGAGATTCCCATGTGGAATAAGTCTTTCCTTCAAGTCCTTTCGGGCTGGTAATTCCATCTCCTTTTCTGGAAATGATTCCTGATGTATTATGCTGAATCAGTCCTGCAACGGCTGTGATTCCAAGTGGGTTATCGGAATCAAGTGCGGCTGCCATTGTATCCTGTGCTTCGATGGCGAACTGAGCCTGACCAGATGCGCACATGGTTGCTGCTCCATTTTCCGGTGGCTGTACGATTTCAACATCAAGCCCGGCATCTTCGTAATAACCAAGTGCCTTTGCTGCGTAAATTCCTGTGTGGTTTGTATTTGGAGTCCAGTCAAGGCAGAATGTTACTTTTGTAAGCTTCTTTTTACCTGCTTCTGTACTTGCACTCTCGCTCTTTGTGCTAGAAGAACCACATGCAGTTACAGATAATAACATTACTGCACTCAAAGTTCCTGCAACAATTTTTTTCCAGTTTAACTTTCTCATAATTTCCTCCTGCAAATTTTCAGATACTATTTGTACAAAATCACATAGATTCTTTTAGATATTATTATGTGTACTCATATGGATTCTTTTAGATATTATTATATATGCCCATATGGATTCTTTTAGATGCTATTATATATCCATATAGATTACTTTGAATGTGATTTTAATATAGGATATTTTAAACATCCAAATATATCTTTTTTTATTCCAAAGCTTCCTTTTTCTCCACTCTCACCCACGGCAGAGAGAGTGTTTTGATGAGATTGACCGCTCCCATTAAAAGAAGACTGATAATGACAATAAAAATAATAACTGCAAACATTTTATCAAAAGCATATGCCTTTGAAACTCTTGTCATGTAAACACCAAGTCCCTCAAATCCCCCGAGCCATTCAGAAATAACCGCTCCTACAACTGCGTAAGAAGCAGAAATCTTTAAACCAGAAAAGAACTGCGGCAATGCAGTCGGAAACTTCACATGGAAAAATATCTGTATTTTGGTTGCTCCCATTGCCCGCATGAGATCAATGGAATCCTTATCCACGCTCTTGTACCCGTCAAGCAAGCCTACTGTAATTGGGAAAAAAGTTGTGATTACAACAAGAGTAATTTTCGGTGCCATGTAAAATCCCATCCACAACACAAGCAATGGTGCGATAGCGATTGTCGGAATCGTCTGTGTGATAATCAGAATCGGATACAACGCCTTGTTAAGTATCTGAAAATGATCCATTAATGTCGCCATAACAAATGCTAAACCAACACCGATACACAGTCCGTAAAAGGCTTCCTGCAACGTAACACTGGCATGTTTTAATATCGTTGGCAAATCAGTCACTAACGCTTTTATCACCTGCACGGGAGAAGGCAGCATGTATGCCGGAACTGCCCCACTCTGGCATAAAAACTGCCAGAGCAGAATCAGAAGGCATAATGCTACTACTGCTGGAAGCTTACTGGTGATGCTTTGTAACCTTTTTGTCAATGGTCAGCACGTCTCCTTCCGCCTTGTAAGAAATCTTAACATAAGTGTTCATTGCTTTGCATCCTGCTTTTGCTGCCACTAACTGGCAGTTCTTTACGATTTCCATTAAAGTATCATAATCGCCTTCAATTGATGTCTCACATGGTCCTACATAATAGTTTAATCCTGTGGATTTGATGTAATCAATGACCTCGTCTACGATACGGATTACTTCTTCTTCATCCTGTACAGATGGTAAAACCTGAATTGCTACACTTGCATTCATTCTTCATTCCTCCATATATCTTGTATAAATATTGTATTTACGCCGCATAAAAAGTCTGCTATTCTTTTCTGATCTGCAATCTGCCATTGGCTATATCTAAAAAAGAATTTATGTCTTCTTATTAAAAGTTCCTGCAGATAAAAAAGAAAAAGGCCAGCAAATAATGCTGACGCTGCTTTTAAAATCTTCCTGATAAACTTTTTATTGAAAGTTCTTTTGCAAACTCTTCCACGCTGGCATTATCCAAACAGGTTCAAGGGTCTAAGGCACAACCTTACTCTCAGCTTCCTAAAAACGACAAGCTCCCCTGGAGCGTGTTTGAAAAATCATTCCAGCAACCTGTACGTCGCAATTTGCAGAAAGCATTTTTCAAACACGCTCTGGTCTTATATTGAACTTTTTACAGTATAAAACAAATTTCAAAAAAAAACAAGAGTAAAACTCTTGCGTTCTTTAATAAAACAATGGTATAATCTTTACTTTAGTAAGCTAAAGGGGGACTGTACTAATGCTAAAAACAATAGAAGCCGTTAACAGCGCTGTTAACAACTTTATCTGGGGTATTCCAGCAATGGTCTGTATCATTGGTGTTGGACTTTATCTCAGTTTTCGAACAGGATTCATTCAGATTCGAAAGTTTCCTTACTCTATCAAAAATACTTTAGGACGGATTTTTGATAAATCAGAAGCCGCGGATGGATCAATCACTCCGTTTCAGGCGGTATGTACCGCACTTGCCGGAACCGTTGGAACAGGAAATATTGCCGGTGTAGCCGGTGCGATCACAATTGGCGGTCCAGGCGCCGTTTTCTGGATGTGGATATCCGCCCTTCTTGGAATGTGTACCAAATATTCTGAAGTAACACTCGCTGTACACTTCCGTGAAAAAAACTCACAGGGTGACTGGGTTGGCGGTCCAATGTACTATATCAAAAATGGACTTTCCAAACACTGGCACTGGCTTGCTTTTCTCTTTTCCCTTTTCGGTGTTCTGACCGTATTTGGTACAGGAAATGCAACACAGGTCAACACAATCGTAACTGCAATTGATTCACTGATGCTCAACTTTAACCTTGCTTCATCAGGCAGTCTTTCTACCATCAACCTTGTAATCGGTATTGTTATTGCTATCGCTGTTGCCTTAATTCTTATCGGTGGTATCCGCCGAATCGGAAAAGTAACAGAAACTTTAGTTCCATTTATGGCGCTGCTTTACATCCTTCTCGGACTTGGTGTTGTTATTTTAAACATACAGCAGATACCGGCTGTATTCCAATCTATTTTTGAAGGAGCATTTCATCCGGCAGCATTTACCGGTGGAATGGTAGGGACTTTATTCACCAGTATGAAAAAGGGTGTATCACGAGGTATTTTCTCTAACGAAGCGGGTCTTGGTACCGGCTCCATCGCTCACGCAACAGCAGATACCTCCCAGCCTGTAAAACAGGGATTATTCGGTATCTTTGAAGTATTTACAGATACAATCGTTATCTGTACACTGACAGCCTTAATTATTTTATGCAGCGGCATCAATGTTCCTTACGGACAAGCAGCCGGTGCTGAACTGACCATTCAGGGCTTCACTGCAACTTATGGCGGATGGGTATCCATCTTTACAGCCATTGCACTTTGCTGTTTCGCATTCTCCACTACAATCGGATGGGGACTTTACGGCTCCCGCTGCATCGAATTCCTTTTTGGGACAAAAACAATTCGTCCGTTTATGATTGTCTACTCACTTGTTGCGATTCTCGGAGCAACGGTAGACTTGGGATTATTATGGAGTATCGCAGAAACATTTAACGGACTTATGTCCATACCGAACTTGATTGCTGTATTCCTCTTATCGGGAACAGTTGTAAAGCTCACCAAAGAATATTTCGGAGCAAAAAAATCCTGATTTGCCGAGCTGGCGAAGCAGACGAACTCAGGGAGATAAATAAAGCATATTTGTGACTTTAGTCGCTGCGGTTTGAATGCTCGCTTTACACGCTCGCATCCAAACCTTGCTCCGAGGCCACAAATATGCTTTATTTATCTCTCTGAGTTCTGCTCGTTGGCAGCTCGGGAAATCAGTTGGAGAGATTTGAGGAAGAAGACAGGAGTTCAAGAATGCCCCACTGATACTGATTTATATCTACAGAAAGGCTATTTTTTATGAAGAAAACATTTTTCTCCCACGATAAAAATTTTTACGCGGCATTATTTCCTCTGCTTATTATTATTTCATTGCAGAACCTTATTTCTTATAGCGTGAATATGGCCGATAACATCATGCTTGGAGCATACAGTCAGAATGCTCTTTCTGGTGCGGCGTTGGTGAATCAGGTATTTTTCCTTATCCAGCAGGCGGCAGTTGTTATTGGTGATGGGCTGGTTGTTATTGCCTCGCAATATTGGGGACAGAAACGGATGGAACCAATCCGGCAGATTACGGGAATGGTTTTAAAGATTGCGTTAGGACTTGGGATATTTTTGATTATTTTATGTTCACTGTTTCCAGAAGCAATTTTAAGATTTTTTACGTCTGATACGGCGATTTTGTCTGAGGCAGGAAGTTATTTGCAGATTATAAAGTATACATTTCTTTTATATCTTGTAACACAGGTTCTTCTCTCGGCACTTCGAAGTGTAGAAACAGTGCGGATTGCATTTGTAATATCATGTGTGTCTTTAGTAGTAAATGTAAGTATTAATTATACTTTGATTTATGGACGTTTTGGATTTCCTGAGTTGGGGATTCAAGGAGCCGCTATCGGTACAATGATATCGAGATGTTTAGAATTCCTTATTGTATTTATTTATGTGATAAAAATAGATAAAAAGTTAAAGTTATTTTCAAACAAGGCAGTATTTCACATTGATAAATTATTGCGTTCGGATTATGTGAAAGTGGCTGTTCCCGTTTTCATATCCGGCATGTTATGGGCGATTTCCGTACCGATGCAGACAGCGATTCTCGGGCATTTGAGTTCCGATGCAATCGCTGCAAATTCGGTAGCAAGTACATTTTATCAATATATGAAGGTCGTTGTTCTTGCTATGTCCTCCGCTTCTTCCGTTATGATGGGAAAAGCAGTAGGCAAAGGAGATTTAGACGAGGTAAAAGCTGCGGCAAGAACACTTTCTGTACTTGATGTAGGCATTGGAATGATTCTTGGTGCCGTTCTTTATTTCACAAAAGATTTCCTTTTGGCACAATATACATTAAGTCCAACTGCTTCTCAGCTTGCAGAGCAGCTTATTATCATTATGGCTGTAATCATGGTTGGTATGGCATACCAGATGCCTGTTGGTTCCGGAATCATCCGCGGAGCTGGGGATGCAAAGTTTTCACTTTATGTAAATATGATTAGTACCTGGGGTATTGTACTTCCTCTGTCTTTAGCCGCGGCTTTTTGGTGGAAATGGCCGATTCCTGCGGTAGTGATCTGCCTGCAGTCTGACCAGATATTTAAAGGACTTCCGATTTTCTTGAGATTCCGAAGCTATAAATGGATTCACAAGTTAACAAGAGATAAATAGTGATTTGTAGGGAGGAGGAACAAACAGACCAGCCCGCAGCGACGAAAGTCACAAATATAGGTTTTTCTTTTTCTAGTGGCGTCTGTTCTGCCTGCAGTAACTCAGATTTTCAATACTTCCATTTTGAGGATTCCATCTGCACCTCAATTTAATACGCTTATATTTCTTTAGTCTTTATGATTTTTCTTCTCCGGTTCTTTTTACAGAACCTCAATTTCAAGAACATTCTGCCAACCGGCATAAAAATACTGTTGAGAATTTTTTCCAACAGGCTGTGATTTGATTTTCTGGTTTCTATTCGTTGGTACTGGAGCAAATGCCGCCAAAGACAGCTTCCTTGCCTGTGCTAATTACTATTTATCCCAAATTTTTTTAGGTCTACTTTCCCGTTCTTTACCTCTACGCCGTCTTCCTCCAAACGTTTCGCCTGCTCTCCTTCTCCGCCAAATGCAAATGCTCCTGCGAGTTCTCCTTTAGAGTTTACAACACGAAAACATGGGATATTTTCTGGATCAGGGTTTTTGTGGAGGGCATTACCGACTGCTCGTGACATTTTCGGATTTCCAGCCATTGCCGCTACCTGTCCATAAGTTGCAACGTGTCCTTTTGGAATCTTTTTTACTGCCTCATAGATTCTCTTTGTCGGGCTGTCTGTTACAATATCGTAACTTTCTGTAATCATTCGTTTCACTTCTTTTTCCGGTATCGTTCCGTCAAGGATAAGCGTATTCCAATACTTTTTATTCTGGTGATACCCCGGAATAACTGATGAATACACCTCTCTCCAGAAGTCTCTCCACTCCGGCTCTACTTTCACATTCAAATGAATGAATCCATCCTTTTCATAAACCCACAGAAATGCTCTCTTACTTCCCTTCACCCGTACAAGCTGCCAGTTCTGATCACGAAATGGTGCTTCTACATAGGTATTCGCAAAGGATAAACCATATTTTATTGCTTCTTCTCTTGTATTCATAAACTTCTCCAATGTTTTTTCTTATCTGGCAGTCTGCGGATTATCTCGCTCTGCGGGCATAATACTTGAGCGAATCCAGTCTCCCTTACCTGCTACGACCTCCTATTTTATCTTAAAAGCCGCTTTACCATTCTGTTTCACATTATATAATGCTACGTCAGCACTTCTGCACAACGAGATAAAGTCTTCTCCCTGTTCAGGGAATGCCGCGCCTCCGGCACTGGCTGACAAATGTACCTGCTCACCTGTTGCAAGAGTCAGATCTGCAATCATTTTCTGGAATTTTTCCATATAAATATATACAGATTCTTTTGTAACATCTTTTAGATAAACCACGAATTCATCTCCACCATATCTGCCAAGTATACTTCCTTCCGGGAAACATTCCTGTATTGCTTTGGCGAAGTGTTTCAGGCATAAATCTCCGTTATTATGTCCGTAGGTGTCGTTATAGGATTTAAAGTTATCTACATCAATAAATATGAAAAATCCCGGTTCTTTTTTACGGATTTGTCCCTCTAATTCTACCTGAAATGCTCTGCGGTTTAGGATTCCTGTCAGGGCGTCTGTGCTTGATAAGCCTATATAACGCTTCTTTTCTTTTTTCTCCATAAGAAGAATCGTTAACATATACAAAATAGTGAATCCAACCAGTATGCTTCCATAGACACCACCCCATACGGAGAAATGCTGGGTAATATCCGAAATATTTTTATTGGTCAGTTCAACGACAACATACCAGCCTGGCATTCCTGAAATACTGCGATAGGATATAGTAGAGTCTTCTCCTTTAATCTGTGCAGCAAATCTTCCTTCTTTCTTAGCAGAACGCATGTCTTTTATCCATTGTTTATAAGAATAATTTTCATCGTATTTAAAGTATTTCTGCTGCAGTAAAAGATTATTCCAGCCATTGGCTGTCGTATCCTCATTACTGCTGATGCAGGTAATAAAGTTTTCTGAATCTACTTTTAACAGATGAACACTGATTTTTCCCTGCAATAATTCATAGACCCCAAACTTCCTGAGCTGCTCTATCATAATGGATACATAGAGAATACGTATCTGCGAGTCATCTGCTACCGGAACAAATACGGTCATGATCATATTTCCGGTTTCGCTTGACTGGTAAGGGTCAGAGTTAAAGGAAATTGCTGAACTTAATGCCTGCTTATCAAAGTTCTTCTTTTTGATATCCGCGACGGCACATTTACTGCCATACACCTCTCCATTCTTTAAAATGAATCCGACATTGCAAAACATTTTCTGATTCAGGTTCTTTTCTAAACGTTTCTGAATCTTTTCCGGCTCCTTATTCTCCATTGCCTGAATCATTTTCACATCTTCTTTTACATAGTTTTGAAGATATTCCATTGATTCATTCATTTTTTCTGCATACAGTCCGGTAATCAATTCCAGATGCTGCGTATTAAAATTCTGTGCGATCCTGCTCAAGTGAAAATATGCGGACACAATAATCGCCAGACAAACTGTCAGATATAAAGCAAGCGGCACCCCTCTTTTTTTCATATTTTTTCTTCGATTTTTCATGAAACACCTTTCTCCATAAGATAATCAGAATCAATCATAATAACCCCGGTATCAAAATATTTTTGCTCGGATTTTTTTCCATTGATAAGGGAATTCAAAGTCCCTATTCCCAGATATCCCATCTGGTCTTGTTTTTGCATTAAGGAAACTCCTCGATAATCCGGGTCTTTAATAAACTGTTTTGTCTCCTCTGCCATATCAAATCCGACCATAACAATATCCGTTCGTTTTTGTTTTGTAAGTGTCTTTGCAATCCCCACTGTAGATGTATTATTACATCCATAAATTCCTTTTATATTCTCATTTTTCTTCAACAGTTTCGCTGCATCCGACTCTGCTTTTTCCACATCCCCGCCATTTAAAGCAATATCTTTTGTAATCTCCCATTTTGTTGGTGCGTATTTTGCCCAGTAATCTAAGAATCCCGAAACCCGATTTACCATCGCCTGTGAAGCATCTGACGACAACAAGATTCCAACCGCTAATGGTTCCTGCGGAGAATTGCCTGCATCATGCAGCATCGTAAGCATTTCTTTCGCTGCCATCTCCCCTGCATCTATGTTGTCAGTCATGTAGCAGACATCAAATTCTGTACTGTTAATCGAAGAATCAATTAAAACAACTGGAATCTTTTTCTTTCTAACTTTCTCACAGCTATCTACCAGTGAATTCGAATTTGCCGGGGCCAGCAGGATACCATCTGCACCTTCTTTCACAGCTTTCTCCATTAAGCTGATCTGTCCGTCGATATCCGTTTCATTATCAATCCCGCCAAGATAAACCCCTGCATCAATCTCCTTCGCCGCTCTCTCTATCCCCTCAATCACTGTTTTCCAGTAATCGCCGTGATAATTTTTCAAAATAACATAAATCTTCTTCTCACTTTTCGGCTTTGAAACACAGGTGTAATCTACTACCGCCGATTCTCCCGATGCTTTTTCTGATTTTGACTTTGCATATTTAGACACATTTGAACAGCCACTAAACAAAAAAGCAACAATAAGAATAGTTATGAGCAGACTTGTTATAATCAACCTCTTTTTTGCCTTTTTCAATACCTTCGTTCTCCCTTCTCCCGTTTATTTACTCTTGAAAATTTTATAAAACACTCTCTAATCTCCAAAAATAAAAAAGCATTGTCATTGCAGACAATGCATCTTTAACGTGGCAACTGGCTACCATTTTACAGACCCTATAGCTTTGCGTCGCAGACTTTCATCTGTTTTGCCGATTTTCTTATTATAGCTTTTAAACGTATGAAAAAACTAATTTTATTATACTCTAATACTCTACTGTATACAAGAAAAACATTTGATTTCTGAACGGATTATGAATTTATCACAAAAGCATCTATGAGAAGCATCATAAAAGCCGGAAGCCTCCTTTTATCTATGACTTCCGGCAATAAATCTATTCTTATTCTTTCTTCTTTCTTCTTCCTCTTCGTTCACCTTTGCAACTTGTATTTCTTTTAAGATTAAGAAGATATTTCTGAATATTTTGAATTAGTTAAATTTAATAATTATAGCACACATACAGAGGGACAACAAGAACGCGGAACTTTATCTATAGGTACAAGCCCCATAGAAAATTACTTACTCGCGATTGCCACGTTTTTTAAAATCCTCGTCAATGCGCTTTTTCCAGTTTGAACCCAGTGGTACACTGCATCGGACAGCACTGATTGCCTCACTGATCACTTCATAATTTAGAGCAGTTCCCTCGCTGTCACATTGATAGTTAACTGCTCTGTCCTCATCAATGCCAAATAAACTGGCTGTCTCCACAGCATCAATATTGGCTCCAAGGAATAGAAACTCCCAGCCATATTTTATTTTCTGCCGCTCAATCATCTGTTTCACTTTATTGCTACTATAATAGCGGCTGGCATTCTCCATTCCATCCGTTGTGATAACAAACATTGTATGTTCTGGAATGTCTTCCCGTCTTGCATACTTATGAATATTTCCAATATGATGTATCGCTCCGCCAATAGCATCTAACAATGCCGTACATCCCCGAACCATATAATCGTGATCGGTCAGGGGCTGGATGTCCTTTACATTTATGCGGTCATGCAGAACTTCACTTACATTGTCAAACAATATCGTAGAAACCAATGCTTCTCCCTCTGCATTTTTCTGCTGATTAATCATAGAATTAAATCCTCCGATTGTATCTTGCTCCAGTCCACTCATAAATCCACTACAATCAAGGATAAAAACGATTTCTGTTAAATTCTTTCTCATTATACCTTACCTCCTGAAAATCTCGCTATTAGGTTTACTGTCCTAGAGCGTGTTTGAAAAACATTTTAAGTTGTTCATTTTAACCAAATTAATATTGAGGCGATGCATATAAATGCTG
>ENA-UPXC01004083-UPXC01004083.1-human-gut-metagenome-genome-assembly--contig:-NODE-4083-length-13843-cov-4.720180_pt1 | contig 13843 bp, 11 predicted proteins | sample MGYA00250047_ERZ773371 | MGnify/ENA primary metagenome ERZ773371 (study PRJEB29103, sample SAMN06111975) | human gut metagenome | biome: human gut; feature: ankylosing spondylitis patient; material... | reverse complement strand
TCGGCGTCCTGATACTTGGAGGCCTTGTCGTACTCCTTCAGAGCGTGGGAGTCGTTGTCGTAGTAGTTGTAGCACTGAGAGGGCCAAGCGCCGTAGGGGCAGTGGACCACGGCGTCCACGCACTGACCGAAGATGCGGGTCAGGGTAGGATCGCGGCGGATGTACTCGTCGCTGACCAGATCCTCGCAGGTAACGATGACCTTGCGGGCGGCCACGGCGATGTCCACATCATGGAACTCGTCGCCCTCGATGATGCAGGTGCCGTCGGGAGAGGCCTTCTGCACGTGGATGATGGCGGTGTCCAGCTTGGGCACGGGGACAGCAACAACCTTCTCGCCGGGGTTGAAGGGGTTCTCCACCTCAACGCACTTCAGGTCGTCCACCTTGTCCAGGGTCTTGCGCTGCTCCTCGCTGATGCCCCAGTACTTCATCAGACCGGAACCCTGCATCAGACGCACGGGCAGGAAGGGCAGGCCCAGGGAAGCGGCGTGCAGCTGAAGCATCAGCACGTCCTGAGAGTAGTCCTCGTAGGTCAGCTGGCCCTTCTCGATGGCAGCACGGAAGCGGCGGGAGACGTTGGTGTAGCCGGAGTTGGCAGTGTAGCAGTTGATATAAGCCTTGACGCGGCCCTCACCGATCAGCATATCCCAGTCGCCGCCGGCAGGACCAGCCCAGACGGTGAAATCGGTCTGACCCTGGCGCAGGATCTCGGCCACCGCAGCATAGGGCTTACGGTTGGTGGTAAAGCCGCCGAAGGAGATGCAATCTCCGCTCTCGACGAATTTCGCAACCGCGTCGTGCAAGGTGTAGACTTTGTTCATAATGAAAACCCCCATTACACAATTTTTTTGATGTACGGTTTTTATTCCCTGACTTCGCGTGATTTCCAGAATTACACGCTCTGGTTCATCTTGTGCCAGTCTATCACAAGATGTGCAAAAGGTCTTTGGGGAACTTGGCGAAAAGTTTGCATATCTTCGCTTCCCATGCTATAATGTTATCATAACACAACCAACAAAAGCGGGCAAGACTCTGCCCTCTGTTTTTGCTTGAATTGTACAGTTCTTCCAGTGGGAGGCCCTTATATGACCAACGTTGACTTTCATCTTCAGCTCAATCACAATGAAACCTGGAGCATGAGCCGACTCCATTTTCATGACTACTATGAACTCTTTCTGCCCCTGACCAGCCCGGGCAATATTTTTGTCAGTGACCAGGTCTATCCCCTGCGCCGGGGCACTTTATATCTGATTGGTGAAAATACCCTCCACCGCACCATCGCCACCGGGTTTCACGCCCGCTATGTCCTCCATGTCAGCCGCAAGACCCTCTCCGATCTCTCTACCCCCCAGACCGACTTTATGCAGCTGACCCGGGACAGCTTCCTTCGTGCCGCCATGACCAGCGAGCAGATGATCGAGATCATCGAGCTCTTCCAGGCCCTGGAGCGCAACAAAAACGACGGCAGCTTCGGCAGCGACATTCACCAGACCATTGCCCTTTTGAACCTGCTGCTGCGGGCCGCCCCCATCCTCACCTCCGCCACCGCCGGTGATGCGGTGCGCAACAAGGACTTTCTCCGTGTGGCCCCCATTCTGGACTACATCCGCAATAATCTCTCCGAGCCCCTCACTCTGGACCAGATTGCCAGCCAGTTTTATATCAGCAAGCACTACCTGTGCCGTATTTTCAAATCGGCCACCGGCTTCTCCGTGATGGAGTACATCATCTACAGCCGGGTCCTCCGGGCCCGCCAGCTGCTCAAAGAGGGAGTCAGTGTCCAGCAGGCCGGCGAGATGTCCGGTTTCTCGGACAACTCCCACTTTATCCGCACCTTCGGCCACCTCACCGGCACCTCCCCCGGACGCTACGCCCGGGAATATCAGACCAGCGACCAGGTACTGCTGAGGGAAAACGGAAAGTCCGGAAAAAACTAATGTTTCAAAAGAAAAAGGCGGAGCGGCATAGCCGCTCCGCCTTTTACCTTATTTAATTTCTGGGCCTGCGGTAGAAGTTGCCCGCCAGCCGCTCGGTACGCAGGATGTTGATAAACGCCTTGGGGTCGGCCTGACGAACCATGCGGGTGATCTTTCGCACCTCACCCACATAAACCACGGTGTAAATCAGGACACAGCGCTCGCCGTTATAAAGCCCCACGCCCTCCACCAAGGTAGCAGTATGGTGCAGCTCCTGGATCTGGGCACACACGCCTCCCGCACTCTCCCGTCCGGTGACGATGAGCACCGTAACCTGGGTGCTGTCAGGGTCCATGACGCGCACCACCTGAGTGGAAGTAAACTGAAAAATAATGGAGTAAAGGGCAGCATCCCAACCAAACAGGGCGCCAGCCGCCGCCAGCATCACCACGTTACCAGCTAAAATATAGTTCCAGGTACTCACGTTCCACCGCTCCATCAGCGGGATGGCGATGAAGTCGGTGCCGCCGCTGGTGATACGCACATACAGGCAGATGCCGATGGATACACCGTTAATGAGCCCACCGAATACTGCCACCAGCAGGGGGTCCTCCGTAATGGGGAAGGAGGGCACCAGGTCGGTCAATACACTGGTGAGCACAATGACAAAGGCGGACCACAAGGTAAATCGCTTGCCCACATACTTCAGGCAAAACAGGGCTGGAATGACGTTAAAGGCGATGTTGATGGGACCAAAGGGCAGCTCTACCCCGGCAAACTCCCAGGCACACCGCATAATCAAACGGGTCAATCCGGTAAATCCTCCGGGGAACAGATCCCCCGCCTGAACAAAGCTATTGAGGTTGACCGCCACAATGATAGCAGAAATAAAGGAGATCACCAGCCGTGCGGCCACGGACTCCGAAAGATTCCGCTTCTTTTCCTCGTTCACAGATACACCTCGTTTACTTTACCTCAGACAGAACGTCCAGATTCTTCATAAAGTACTCCACGCCGGACCAGATGGTGGTCAGCACGATTACCGCCACACAGATGGCGCTGAGCTCCACAAACCGAGGCACCAGCAGCATCAGGCAGATACACACCATAGTGGAGGCGGTCTTTACCTTACCCGACCATCCGGCAGCAATGACCCGACCCTTGTCAGCGGCCACCATCCGCAGGCCGGACACGGCAAACTCCCGGATAATGACCACCAGCAGGGCCCAACCAGGCATCTGGCCGATCTCTACAAACCACAGCATAGCGGCCGTTACCAGGCACTTATCCGCCAGGGGGTCCATAAACTTGCCGAAGTCAGTCGTCTGGTTGTAGTGCCGGGCGATGTACCCGTCCAGGGTATCGGTGAGACTGGCTACGATAAAAATAGCCAGCGCCCAGTAGTTGGCCCCCGGTACATGCAGGTAAAGCACCAGCAAAAACAGGGGAATCATAACCACCCGGGCCAGGGTCAGCTTATTTGCGGTATTCATGGGATTTCAGCTCCTCTTACTCTTCCTTACTCTTCGATCTCGCCGGTCAGGTCGCCGTCGGACACGCCGGTGATGCGCACGGGGACAAACTCGCCGGCCGGCACCAGCCCCGCAGCGGTAAAGTACACATGGCCGTCGATCTCCACCGAGTCGGCGTAGGTCCGGCCCACAAAGCACCCCGCCTGGCTGTCAAAGCCTTCGCAGAGCACCTCCATCACGGTACCAAGCCGCTCCTCGTTGTATTCGTCCATGATTCGGGACTGGAGATCCACCACCAGCTCCACCCGGCGCTGGGCCACCTCGGGATCCACCTGGTTTTCCATCCTCTCAGCCAGGGTACCCTCCTCGGGGGAGAACTGGAACACGCCGGCCCGCTGGAGCTTCTGCTCCTTGAGGAACGCACACAGCTCCTCAAACTCTTCCTCGCCCTCGCCGGGCAGGCCGCAGATGAGGGAGGTACGGATCACCACGTCAGGGATGGCTTTCCGCAGACGGGCAAACAGCTCTTCCAGCTCCACCTTGGTATTCCGGCGGCGCATGGCCTTCAAAATGCCGTCGTTGCAGTGCTGGATGGGGATGTCCAGATAGTGGACGATCTTCTTCTCCTTGGCAATGACCTCCACCAGCTCATCGGTAATGGCCTCCGGGTAGAGGTAGTGCAAGCGAATCCAGTGGAAGGGCAGCTTGCACAGCTCTCGGAGCAGACCCGCCAGCGTAGTGCCGTCACCCAGGTCGGTGCCGTAGCGGGTGATGTCCTGGGCGATGACGATAAGCTCCTTCACCCCGGAGTCGGCTAGAGACTTGGCCTCCTCCAACAGGTGGTCCATGGTGCGGCTGCGGTAGCGGCCACGGAGTTTGGGGATGATGCAGAAGGCGCAGCCGTTGCTGCACCCCTCGGCAATCTTCAGGTAGGCCGTATAGGGCGGGGTGGTGACCATCCGCTCCCCGTCATCGTAAGCCCGGTCAATGCGCTCGAAGTGCTCCGGCCGCTCCCCGGCCATCAGCTCCTCCACCGCAGTGACCACATCGGTATAGCTGCCGGTGCCCAGCATGCCGTCCACCTCGGGCAGCTCTTTGCGGATATCGTCGGGGTAGCGCTGGGTAAGGCACCCGGCCACCAACAGTTTTTTCAGCTTGCCCGCCTGCTTGAGCTGGGCCAGCTCCAGAATGTTCTCGATGGCCTCGCTCTTGGCCGACTCAATAAATCCGCAGGTGTTCAGCACCGCCACGTCGGCCCCCTCGGGCTCCCCGGTGACGATGTGGCCCGCCTTGCGGCACAGGGCCATCATCTGCTCGGTGTTCACCAGATTTTTGGCGCAGCCCAGGGAGACAAAAGCAATTTTATAAGGCATCATATCGCTCCTAATCTCGTCGTTTTTTTAATCCATATCATCCCGGCTGTACCGGTCCAGGACCGGCCGGATCTCCTGCCACTGATAGCCCCGGCGCAGCAGGGCGTCGGAGACACGCTTGAGCTCCCGGCGGTCAATTTCTTTTCCGGCAAGCTTCTTGGCCACAAAGGCCTCGATGGCGTTTGTCGGGTCCTGCGCCTCCTCCAGGGCCTGCTCCCAAAGCTCCCGGGGCACCCCTCGGCGGTAGAGCTCATCCTGAAGTTTCCGCATACCGTATCCCTTGCCAGAGTAGTGGCGCACCACGGTACAGGCGTAGCGCTGATCATCCAACAGTCCCAGCTCCTCCAGCCGGTCACAGATCTGGGCGGATTCCTCCTCAGAAGCCTCCCAGTTCTCCAGCTTGCGCTCCAGCTCCCGGCGGGAGATGGGCTTGGAGGCCGCCAGGTTCAGGGCTTTCTCCTTCAAGCCGCTCTTCCGGGCAGCCTGGTTAATGGCCTGGAGTTCTTCCTCCAGAAGTTCCTTCCCTGTATATAAGGAGAAGTTCAGCACCTCATTTTCGCCCACTCGCAGCAGAGTGCCGTCCTCCAGCTGGGCCAGCCAGCGGCCCTGCACCCGCTGGGAGGGCTTGAGCTGTACGATCTTCACTTAGTCCTCGCCGTCCTGGAAGTCGTCGGCGGAGATATCTACCGCCCGGCCCGCAGCCCGGGCGGCCGCCTGGCCCTGCTTGGACAGGAGTTTAAAGGAGTTGGCGCGGATCTTGGCCTCCAGCTCGTCAGCCAGGTCGGGGTTATCCCGCAGGTACTGCTTGGCGGCGTCCCGGCCCTGGCCCAGGCGCAGCTCGCCCATGGCAAACCAGGAGCCGCTCTTCTGCACCAGATCCAGCTTCACGCCCAGGTCGATGAGCTCGCCCACCTTGGAGATACCCTCGCCGTACATGATGTCGAACTCCGCCTCCCGGAAGGGGGGAGCCACCTTGTTCTTCACGATCTTGGCACGGGTGCGGTTGCCGATGATCTCGGAGCCGCTCTTCAGGGCCTCAATGCGCCGCACGTCGATGCGCACGGAGGAGTAGAACTTCAGCGCCCGGCCGCCGGTAGTGACCTCGGGGTTGCCGTAGACCACGCCCACCTTTTCACGCAGCTGGTTGATGAAGATCACGATACAGTTGGTCTTGGCGATGGAGCCGGCCAGCTTACGCAGAGCCTGGCTCATCAGGCGGGCCAGCAGGCCCACGTGGCTGTCGCCCATGTCGCCCTCGATCTCGGCCCGGGGGGTCAGAGCGGCCACCGAGTCCACAACCACCACATCGATGGCGCCGGAGCGCACCAGGGCCTCACAGATCTCCAGGCCCTGCTCGCCGGTGTCGGGCTGAGCGATCAGCATGGAGTCAATGTCCACTCCCAGAGCCCGGGCATAGGTGGGGTCCAGGGCGTGCTCGGCGTCAATGAAGGCCACCTCGCCCCCCCGCTTCTGAGCCTCGGCCACCACATGGAGAGCCAGGGTGGTCTTACCGGAAGATTCCGGGCCATAGATCTCAATAATACGGCCCCGGGGCATACCACCGATGCCCAGAGCCAAATCCAGGGACAGAGAACCGGTGGGGATGGCCTCCACCATCACGTCCACATTCTCTCCCAGGCGCATGATGGAGCCCTTGCCGTAGGCCCGCTCGATCTGGGCCATGGCAGTCTCCAGCGCTTTCTTCTTATCCGAGGCGGGAGCGGCGCTCTCCACCACAGGCTTTTTGGTTGCCATATTGCAATTACTCCTTTTCTTTCCTCGGCGGCCGGGCCGCCCAGCTATCCCGCGCTTGGCGCAGGGTTATCCGTTGATGGTTCCCTCCACCACACGCCAGATGCCCTGGGTGTCGGCGGTGGTCTGAATCTGCTCAAATCCATTTTGGGCCAGGATGTTTTCCACATCAGGAGCCTGGCCGATCCCCACTTCAAAAATCAGCGTGCCGCCCAGTCGAATGGCATTTTTCCATTTCGAAGCGATAAAACGGTAGAAGTCCAGGCCGTCCTCGCCACCGTCCAGAGCCATGTGGGGCTCGTAGTCCTTCACGCTGTGGTCCAGACCTTCAATATCTGCGGTGGGGATGTAGGGGGGATTGCACACAATCACGTCAAAATCCCACAGAGAAGAGGCGGGAGGCTCCATGGCGTTCACCGACAGGCAGGTCACCCGGGCGTTGAGCTCATTGCGGCGCACATTCTGCTTGCACACCCGCAGGGCGCCCTCCGACAGCTCGCCCAGTACCACCCGGCAGTCCGGGGCGTTGGCGGCAATGGCCAGACCCACGCAGCCGCTTCCGGCGCACAGGTCCAGCACCCGGGCGCCCTCGCCCGCCGCTCTGGCCCGCAGAATGCCCCGCTCGGCCAGCACCTCGGTATCGATGCGGGGGATGAGCACATCGTTGGAGATATCCAGGGGCAGGCCGTAAAATTCCCACTCCCCTACGATATAGGCCACCGGCTCCCCTGCCAGGCGGCGCTGCACCAGTTCCTCCACCCGGCGCTCCATCTCTCCGGAGACATACAGGGACATGTCCCGGTAGAACTGCTCCCGGCTCTTGTCTGCCGCATAGCAGATGAGCTCCCGGGCCTCCAGCTGTCCTGACTCAATGCCCGCCTTCCGCAGGCGCGCCCGAGTGTCCAGGAATAAATTGTTATAGGTGGTAGCCATTGCCTCACCTTCCGTCTTTTTTCTATACTGAGAGGAATATATCCTCTACGTTTTTCCTTTTTGGAATCGAATTTCTGCGTTGAAGAAGGGTTCGCGCTTCCTATTGTCACGCTGCGGGCTGGGCGCATAACCGGGTCGCTTTCGCTGCGTCTCGGGCAAAAACCAGCCCCGCGTGGCGAGCCTTGGGTTTTCACCCTCGCTCCGCTCCAAGCTCCCCTATGGGCCTAAGCTCCGCGCTTCTTGTTCACGCTGCGGATTGGGCGCACAGCCGGGTCGATAACTCCGCCGTCTACGCCGCCAAACAGAATCCGTTTCACAGATTCTTGGTTTGTCGGCATCCGCTCTGTCGTTATCTCCCCTGTGCGCCTATCCTCCGCGCTTCTTCTTACCACGCGTCCTCGCCCTTATTCTCCGGCAGCACCAGCTCCAGGGCCTTAATGCCCACCTCGATCATGGAGTCATCCGGCTCAAAGGTGGTAAAATTCTGAAGCCACAGGCCGGGGGCCACCAAAATCCGGGTAATCAGCCCGTCGTGCCGTCCCGCCCAGCGGTTAAACTCGTAGCTGATGCCCACGATCAGGGGCAGCATGGCCAGATGGGCCAAAAAGCGCCACACCACGTGGTGGACCGGCCAGATGGCAAAGATCACCGTGGACACCAGGATGGAGATGGCAATCACCATAAACAAAAAGCTGGTGCCGCAGCGGGGATGGTGCCGGGGCTGTTTGCGCACATTTTCCACCGTCAGGGGCAGGCCCGCCTCATAGCAGAAAATGGTCTTGTGCTCTGCGCCATGGTACTGGAATACTCGATGGATATCCTTCATATGGGAGCAAAGTGCCAGGTATCCAATAAAAATAACGATTTTCAGCAAGCTTTCTGCCACATTGCGTACTAGCATAGAGTCAGTGAATAGGGTCACCGCAGTGCCCAGCAAAGTAGGCAGAAGGAAAAACAGGCCGATGGACATGCCAATGCCCAGCACCACCGCCACCATGACAAAAAAGGAGGCGGCCTTCTCACTACCCAGCTTTTTTTCCAGCCACAGCTCAAACTTGGAGGGCTCCTCCTCCTGCGCATCCTCGTCCTCGGGATAAAATTCAGCGGAATACATCAGCGCCTTTACGCCCTCTACCATCGAGGCCAAAAAGGTCACTACGCCCCGCACAAGAGGCAGCCCCAACAGGGGATATTTGTCCTTAATAAATTTCAGTTCGCTCTCCCGAATGGCCAGCTGGCCGTCAGGCTGGCGCACCACAACGGCCTGCTTTTTCGGCCCGCGCATCATGATGCCCTCGATCAGCGCCTGGCCGCCGCACATGGTCTTAAAACCGCCCTTCGGGCAGGCGCAGTTTTTTTGCTCTGTTGACATGAATCTTGTTACTCCTTTTTTCCAGGGACAGGCAGACCCACAGGTATTCTATCAAGTTCCTATGGGAATTGCAACCGAAAATTCGAACTTATGTTTCAATCGGCAGACGGACCGTCACCAGACATCCTCCGCCCTCGGCATTTCCAATATCCAAGGTTCCCTCATGGCGGGTGACGATCTCCTCACACACGGCCAGTCCGATGCCGGAGCCTCTGGCCTTGGAGCTTCCCTTATAGAACTTGTATTTTACGTGAGGCAGTTCCTCCTCCGGGATACCGGGGCCATAGTCCCGGATGCGGATGACCGCCGACTCCTCCTCCTGGGCGATGGATACATCGATGCGCTTGCCCGAGCCGCCGTGCTTGCCCGCGTTATCCAGCAGATTGCAGAACACCTGGCGCAGCCGCTCCGGGTCGCCGCTGATGGGCACCGCCTCCTCCGGGCAGTCCTGGTAGGTCAGCTCGATTCCCTCCCGGCGGAAGAACTCCCGGTAGGTATACACCGCATCCTCCAGCTCCGCCTTCAGATCCAGGGGCTCTACCGACAGGGTAAAGCGTCCGTCCGACATACGGGAGAATTCCAGCAGTTCCTCTACCATGTTGGTCAGCCGCCGGGCCTCGGAGACAATGATGTCCATGCCCTTGCGCACATCCTTGGGGTCCCGCAGCTCGCCGCTCTGGATGGTCTCCGCCCAGCCGGTGATGGCGGTCAGGGGTGTGCGCAGTTCATGGGAGACAGAGGAGATAAACTCCGACTGAGTCTTCTCCGACTGCTTGATTTTCAGGGACATGTCGTTGATGGTGTCGGTGAGTTCCCCGATCTCATCATCAAATTTCTTTTCGATCTGGACCCCGTAGCTGCCGTCGGCAATGAGCCGGGCGGTTTCCGTAATGCTGGCCAGGGGCTCCACAATGGAGCGGACAAAATACAGGTTGGAGAAGTACACCAGGGCCAAAATCACAGCGCCCAGCAGGCAGGCCAGTGCTACTGACAGGAAAAACTGCCAATCAATAGCCACCAGTGAGGTAACGTACCGCACGATGGCCACGGTCTGTCCATGGTAGACCACCGGAGCGGAGGCGGCCACAATTCGCTCCCCGGTGTGGGGATCGGTGCCCATCCACGCCTTGGACTCCTGGTTGGTCAGTGCGCTCTGGATATCCGGCGTCCCCGGCGTAGTACCGGCCGCCAGATCGTTGCTGGAATACTGCACCGCCCCGGTAGTATCCAGAAATTGCAGTTCCAGCTTGGTCTTGTTCTCAAACTCCTGTACCGCACTCTGCGCATTGGTCCAATACTGGCTGCGGGTATAGGAGGCAAATCCCCGGGCACGGTCCTCTGCCTGACGCTGAAGATCGTTCATGGTGGTGGTATAGTAATAGCTCCACATCGCCGCGGCAAAGGTGCCCAAAGCCATGGCCAGCACCAGCAGTACCACGCCTACGCTGTTAATAAGCCAGCGCCGCCGGATACCTCGAATTTTCACTTTATCCGTTACAACGACCTTTTTTGCCATTTGAGCACCTCCCCTCCCGGGTTATAGATTTTACGTAATGATTTGATGTGGCAGTCGCGCTTTGGCCTGTCACGCTGCGGGCTGGGCGCATGGCCGGGTTGACAACTCCTCCGACTCCGGGCAGACCCGGTTCAGCCTCTGGCTGCCCCTGGGCTCTGCCCATCCGCTCCGGAGTCTGTCGCCCCTATGCGCCTGCCCTCCGCGCTTCTTCTTAACTCCCCCACTTATATCCATAGCCCCACACGGTATTCACATAGGTGGGCTTGGTGGGATTGTCCTCAATCTTGATGCGCAGGCGGCGGATGTTTACATCCACGATTTTCAGCTCGCCGAAGTAATCCTTGCCCCATACCGCGTCCAGGATCTCCTCTCGGGACAGGGCCTTCCCTGGGTTTTCCATAAACAGCTTCACAATGCCGTACTCCACCTGGGTCAGCTTCACCCGCTGCCCGTTCTTCTCCAACGTGCGGTTGCGGGTATTCAACAAGAAGGGGGGCTGGCTGATCTCGTCGGGCGAGGTCTCCTCTTCTTCCCCGCCGGTACGGCGGAACAGAGCGTCCACTCGGGCGGTCAGCTCCGCCGGCGAGAAGGGCTTGGTCACATAGTCGTCCGCACCGGTCATCAGACCGGTCACCTTGTCCATCTCCTGGGTCCGAGCGGTGAGCATGATAATGCCGATCTTGTTGTCCATGGCCCGGATGCGGCGGCAGACCTCAAAACCATCGATGCCAGGCAGCATAATATCCAGCAGGGCCACCTTGATGCCCGGATTCTCCTTCAGGGCCACCAGAGCATCCTCGCCGGTGGCGGCCTCAATGGTCTGATATCCCGCCCGCTTCAGGTTGATGACCACGAAGCTGCGAATGTTCTCTTCATCTTCCAGCACAAGAACTTTTCTCATGGTTTTCCTTCCTTTCGCAGCACAGCTCAGTCTGACCATCCGCTCTGGATCAGCTGGAAAGCCGATACCAGTTCCGTCTGGTCCATTCCGCAATCCCAGGAGGAGTTATAGAACGAAGCGGCATACACCGCGTTTTCCTCCTCCCGCAAAATGAAGCGGTTGGACGTGTTGGCCCGGTTGGTCTGACTGGTAAATTTGTAGATCACCAGGAAGGGGCTGGGATCTCCGCTCTCCTCCAGGTGGTAGAAAATCACGGCCCGCTGACCGCTGATCGCGTCATAGCGGGAGATGGTAATGGAATCTTTCCAGCTGTCCGGAATGATCAGATACCATCCATCGGTCACATTGTGGTAGGTGGTACAAACCGCATTACGCTGGCCATTGCTGTCGTACTGATACCAGTCGATCAGCCAATAGTCGGAGGCGGTGCTGTCCTCCTGTCCCGGCAGCGGACTGGGCTGGGGCAGCTCCAGCACCCCGTCCCCGTTGACGTCGGCAGGCTCCAGGTCCACATAGCGGCTGAGCGTCTCCCGGCTGATGCCGGTCTCCGGCGCCAAACTGATGTTGGTAAGCTTGCCCTGCTGATAGGAGATCACGTCCACCACATGGCTGCCATCCGACAGCTCCGAGGAGACATACAGTGCTCGCACCGGCGGATCGCCGTTGATGAAGTTCTGTTCCACTCCGCCGCGGCCTACGCTTACCACTCCCTTCGACAGGGGAGCACTGTCCAGCTTCTGGAAGGTACTGTCCTTCCAGCCGTACACATCCACCCCGCTGTTGGTCAGCGAGGGATCGATACGCACAATGGCTACCTCGGTCCGGGTGTCCTGATCAATATCGGTAAGAATATAGTCTCCATAGGCGGTGGTCATCCATTCGGTGCCCCGCAGGTCGTCTTTCTGCATAGAGGTGGTGCTGTTTTTACTGGCATCCGCCGCAGCATTGGCCATTTGCAGCCGGGTGCGGCTCATGGGTGCTTCCACCGAGTATACACCCAGCAAATAAGCGCCGGTACTCATCTGCCAGCTGACCACCACTTCTTTCAACCCGCTACCATCCAGATCGGCATAGTCCACCCGGTAGATGGCCGAGCCATCCCCCTCCAGCATGGCGCTGACGGTGTAAGTTTCGTCCTGTCCCTTGGTGAAAAAACAGATCTTCTGGGGCTTCTCCGCCCCCGGGACCCGGAAAAAGGTGACGGCGGTCTCACGCTGACCATCTCCATCCATGTCCTGCAGCTGGATCAGAGCGGTGTTGTCACCGGAGAGGACCGAGGTATCATCCACCTCTGTCACTCCATACTCCTGGGCCAGGCTGTCCTTGACCTCCCGGATCTTCTGAGTCAGATTTTCGTAGTCCGCAGAGCGCTCCGGGCTCTGGTAAAGTTCCTCCGGAGAGCGGAAAAAGCAGCCCGACAGCACCAGCACCAGCGCCATCAGCATGGCAGCCAGCACACCGCACAGTGCCTCATTATTGATGGTTTCCTTTTCCTTTAAGGTCTTTCTCCCACCACATTGGAAGGAATGCGAAAATGAACGGATTTCCTTCTGCATTGTTGGATTTACGTGCTGCATTTCCAGCATCTCCGTCAGAATCGATCTGAGCGTCTGTATGAGCTGCTGCCGGGATCTGTCCCTGCCATACAAGTACGTCCATCGGGAATGTCTCAGCGATTGCTTTGATCTCCAGACGCGGATCAAGGTCGCTTACTAACCAATGATGCTCTGTAAGCTGCATTCTTGCATATCCGAAACGATCACCCTGTGGCGGAATCGGGAAAGATGGATAAAATGCATATTTTGTTACATACGGCTCGAACTGGGAAATGCTGTCCGGAATATGTGTTTTGTAAAGCCATCTCTGAAGTTTTGGTCTGTAATCTTCGCTTACGCAGTCAACGTAAATAAGGCTTCTCATCGGTTCAAATTTGAAATCTGCCATTTTAAATACCCTCTTTTCTTAAATTTTATCAGACGGGAGCGCTATTGCCCCCGCCTGTTACAACCAATATTGAATTCAAGATTCATTTATGACTCTTGCTGCAAACTGAATATCAGCAACGCTGATAATTTCCTCTTTTCAGCTCTGCAATCCTCACGGAATAATTTATTAATTGCTTTATCCAATTAATAATTTTATTTCTGTTTGGACGGAGCTGGTGTCGGCTCACATACTGCTGTGTAATGAGCTTTACGGTTTTTGAACTCCGGATCTTTGTAAAGGTTCATCAGACGACCTTCGTTCTCAAAGATATCCTGTCCGTGTAAGAATTTTCCAGAAAGGATGTCATGTGCATGATGCTCTGTAGCCGGATCATATTTGAATTTGAATGCTCCGTCAACGATCTCAAGTGTTCCCTCAAGACCACACAGCTCACATACGCAGTGTGTTGTACCCGGGTAGATGTAGAAGTTGTTACCCTGGCAATGTGGGCAAGCGCCTTCTTTACCTTTCCACAGAGATGTATGCTCAGATCCCTCGATCTGCATATCCTCATCGATGATCTGCTGTACAGCATCTACAAGGTTACGTCCGATCTCTTTCATACGCTCAACTTTGTCATCCTGCATGATAACGTCTTTACACCAAGAGAAGAACTCATTGT
>ENA-UPXC01004070-UPXC01004070.1-human-gut-metagenome-genome-assembly--contig:-NODE-4070-length-13880-cov-3.881185_pt1 | contig 13880 bp, 13 predicted proteins | sample MGYA00250047_ERZ773371 | MGnify/ENA primary metagenome ERZ773371 (study PRJEB29103, sample SAMN06111975) | human gut metagenome | biome: human gut; feature: ankylosing spondylitis patient; material... | reverse complement strand
GACGCTCTTCCGATCTATTCTGTACAATGGAATCTATGGCAGGAGGAAAACAGAGATAAAATAGAAAGAAAACCTTGAATTCATTTATCCTTTCCTGTACAATAATCCCCTGAAGAAACGCCTGGTGTTTCTATCATTCACAATATATTCAAAATTTTCATAGCTGGTATGAATGTAAAATTTTTATGAAAATCTTTTGGATTTCAAAAAAACACTTGAAATTCAGCTGGAAGTATGTTACAACATTGTTACAAAAACATTAAAATGCTTATTTGCGGGATGCAAACTGATACTGCCGGAATCCCATGGCAGTATTTTTCTGTGAAGAGAAAGCAGTGGTTTGTTCTAAAAGGAGGAACATATGATAGATCTGATTGATGTAAGTAAGTCATACGGAAAGGGCCTTCCGGCTGTCAACCATGCGAACTTACATGTGGATAAAGGAGAGTTCGTGTTTGTAGTAGGAAGCAGTGGCTCCGGCAAGTCCACACTGATCAAGCTTTTGATGAAAGAGCTTGACAGCACAAGCGGTCAGTTGATCGTCAGCGGTGAGCGTCTGGAAACAATGAAACACAGCAGAGTTGCCAAGTACCGCAGAAAGCTTGGTGTTGTATTCCAGGATTTCCGTCTGCTGAAAGACAGAAATGTATATGAAAATGTCGCTTTTGCCCAGCGCGTTATCGGAAGACCGGGAAAGGTGATCCGTAAACGTGTTCCTGAGGTGCTTATGGAGGTTGGACTTGCAGGAAAGTACAAATCCTATCCTGATGAGCTTTCCGGCGGAGAACAGCAGAGAGTGGCTCTTGCCAGAGCTCTTGTAAACCGTCCGGACATTCTCCTTGCAGATGAGCCTACCGGAAACCTTGATCCCCAGACTGCTGAGGAGATCATGAATCTTCTGGCAGAGATCAACGAGCGCGGAACAACTGTGCTGGTGGTAACACATAACAAAGAAATTGTAAACTCCATGAAAAAACGTGTTGTTACCATGCATGAGGGCGTCATTGTCAGCGATGAGAAAGAAGGAGGATATCATGAGGCCTAGTACCATATGGTTTACCCTGAAGCAGGGTGTTAAAAATATAAAAAGAAACTGGATGTTTTCCATTGCGTCAATTCTGACAATGGCAGCATGCATCTTTCTTGTAGGTATTTTTTATTCTATTGTAAATAATGTGGATCACATTGCTCATAAAGTAGAGCAGGAAGTGCCGATCACGGTATTTTTTGATGAGGGAACAACTCAGGAACAGATTGATGCGATCGGAGAGCAGATCAGGCAGCGACCGGAAGTGCAGGAAATTGTATTTACTTCTGCAGACGATGCCTGGAACGAGTTTAAAGATCAGTATTTCCAGGGATCTGAGGCAGCAGAGGGATTCCGGGACGACAACCCGCTTGTAAACTCTGCCAACTATGCTGTTTATATGAATCAGATTGAAAAACAGAATGAGCTGTCTGCCTTTATCCAGGGACTGGATCATGTACGTGAGGTAAATCAGTCAGAGGAAGCGGCAAAGACTCTGGGAAGCTTTAACCGTCTGGTATCTTACGCTTCTATGGCGATTATCGCAGTGCTTCTGCTGATTTCTGTTTTCGTGATCAGCAATACGGTTTCCGTTGGTATCTCTGTCCGAAAGGAAGAAATCGGAATTATGAAATATATCGGAGCTACAGATGGATTTGTCCGGGCGCCGTTTGTAATGGAAGGTATGGTACTTGGAATCGTGGGAGCGGCGATTCCTCTGGTTGCGCTGTATTTCTTATATAACACGGCAGTCGAATATGTACTGACAAAATTCAATGTTCTGACAGGTGTGGTTGCGTTTATTCCGGTAACAGACATTTATATGACGCTTCTTCCTATTGGCCTTGCACTGGGAATCGGAATTGGTCTGATCGGAAGCTTCCTGACAACGAGAAAACATCTTCGTGTATAAGGAAACGCATTCAGGAATATTCAGTATACATAAAAAGTCCGGACAGCATCCGGAAATGAGTTTTGAAAATAAAGAGAAATGAACAAGCGGCATAAGGCTTTGTCTTTCAGAAGAAAGAGAGCATTGTGCCGTTTATTTTTACAGGGGGGCGGAGATATCAATGAAAAATAAGGAATATATAAAAGGAATTGCCACAGGAGTTGCACTTTCTCTGGCAGTGGGGGCAGGCGGATACCTGGGATACCGGTCTCAGTATGACGGAGTTCTTTCTGAATCGGAGCATGTGGGAAAGCTGAAGTATCTGGAGCATCTGATCGAGGAAGAATATTTAGGTGAAGTCGATCAGGAAAAACTTGCAGAGGGGCTTTATACAGGTCTTGTATATGGACTGGGAGATGTGTATTCCAGATATTATACAGCAGAGGAATATCAGCAGGAAAATTCGTCCACTATGGGCGCCTATGTGGGAATTGGTATTGCGATGCAGAAAAATGAAGAGGGGGGCGTCCGGATTGTGGAATGCTACGAAGAAGGTCCGGGAGACAAAGCCGGTCTGAAGGCCGGAGATATTATCAGCGGTATTGACGGTACAGACATTACGGAAAAGGATGTCTCGGAGGTTGTGGATATGATACGGGGAAGCGGGAAGGAAAAAGTGGTGCTGACCGTTCACAGACAGAATGTGGAGAATGCCATGGAGGTGACTGTGGAGATCACAGATGTGGAGCTCCCCTCTGTATTCAGTGAGATGCTGGAGAATCAGACAGGATATATCAGAATATCTCAGTTTACAGACGTTACTCCGGATCAGTATGAAAAAGCGTTTTCTGATCTGAAAGATCAGGGAATGGAGCAGCTGGTGGTAGATCTCAGAGGAAATCCGGGAGGTCTTCTGACTTCTGTATGTGCAATATTAAACAGTATTCTTCCGGAAGGTCTGATCGTATATACGGAAGATAAATACGGAAACCGTAGCGAGGAAAGATCAGAAGGAAAAACACCGTTGGATATGCCTTTTGCAGTACTGGTAAATGAAAACAGCGCCAGCGCCTCGGAGATTTTTGCCGGAGCGGTTCAGGATTATGGAATCGGCACCATCGTGGGTACTGTTACTTACGGAAAAGGCGTGGTTCAGGAGCTTCGCCCCCTTAGTGACGGAAGCGCGGTAAAGCTTACAGTCTCTGATTATTACACTCCGAAGGGAAATTCCATCAATGAGGTGGGAATAAAACCGGACGTGGAGGTAAAGCTGGATCCAGAGCTTCTCAATCAGGAGGAAATCACTCACCAGGAGGATAATCAGCTTCAGGAAGCTCTGAAGGTACTGGAAACAGATAACTGATATTTACCCAAAAGGCTATTACGGAAGGTGCTTTGACCATATTGCTGTAAACGGAGACAGAGGATTGAGGGAGTCTGAAGCGGACTTGTCTGCTATGATATGGAAGTATTGTCAGTTCTTTTCCATTTTTGTTGCACATATCGAACTGTAATGGTATGATAAAACAGAAAGCAGCACCGGAAACTTCGGAGTATACAGAGATAGCCTGGTGTTATGATTAAAAAATGGAGGGGAAAATATGAAAAAGTATGTGATCACAACAGACAATAATGCAGACCTGCCGGAGAGCTATTACAGAGAACATGGGGTGGGCTGCATGTATCTCAGTTATACAATAGATGGAGTTCATTATACTCATGAGAACTTTATGGATGAACCTGAATTTTATGAAAAAATGCGGACAGGCTCCATGCCCACCACTGCGCAGGTGAACCCGGAAGAGGCAAAAGAACTGTTTGAACCATATCTGAAAGAGGAAAAGGATATTTTGCATATTGCTTTTTCTTCCGGGCTGAGCGGAACCTGCAACAGCTGCCGGATTGCAGCAGAAGAGCTTATGGAAGAGTATCCGGAGCGAAAGATCGTTATTGTAGATTCTCTCAGCGCTTCTCTGGGACAGGGACTTCTGGTGTATCTGGCACAGAAGAAAAAGGAAGAGGGGCAGGATCTGGATGCCGTGGCAGAATGGGCGGAGCAGCATAAGCAAAATATCGTTCATCTTTTTACAGTAGACGATCTGAACCATCTGTACAGAGGCGGCCGTGTGTCAAAGACGACAGCGGTTCTGGGCGGTATGCTGAACATTAAGCCGATTCTTCACGTGGACGAAGAGGGGAAACTCATCCCCATAGGAAAGGTACGGGGCCGCAAAAAATCTCTTCTGGAACTGGCTGATCTGATGGATAAAAAAATCGGCTCCTGCGCTTCTTCCTGTGACACAGTATTTATCAGTCACGGAGACTGTCTGGAGGAGGCTCAGTTTTTGTCCCGCAAAATAAAAGAAAAATATCAGGTAAAGACAGAGATCATTAATTATGTAGGAGCAGTGATCGGAGCTCACTCCGGCCCGGGCACAATGGCTTTGTTCTTTGTTGGTGATGAAAGATAAAAACACCAGGAACCTGTTAGAAACAACGCTACTGAAGTAATAAAAATGTAACAAAATCATAATATTTTGTAAAAAAAGCTTGCTTTTTTTTCAATCCTTCCTTAAAATAGAAAAGAAGGGCCGGGGCATCAGAGCTGCCGGTAGGAAACAAGTTCGAAATTCATCTTGAGAAAGGAAGGATTGAATGAAAACAATAGGAAAAAAATGCGCGGTATTGCTTCTGGCAGCAGTCATGTTGGCTACAACTGTTTTTTGCACAGAAGTTCCGGTAAGTGCGTTAACGTTAAAGGCAACGATTGCCAACAGCAGGGTTACTACTAAAATACAGGAAGCCGGGAGATATTCAATCAGGATTCAGTGGGATATGTCGCGTCTTGCCAGTGGTTATGCTATATACAGAAAAGAGAATGGTCAGTCTTACAAAAGAATAGCTACTGTGGGAAAAAATGTTTCCAGCTATTTGGATCAGAAGCGTGTATCTGCAACGCAGTATCAATATGCAGTCCGTGCCTACCGCAAAGAAAACGGCAAGGAAGTATACAGCCAGTACAATGCAGTTTTAGGCGCTACACGTCCGGAAATGCCGAAAATTCAGGCTAAGGCAAATTCCAGCAGACAGATTACCGTATCTTGGAATCATGTCTCCAGAGCAGATGGCTACAGTGTGTATCGAAAGGCTTCCGGGGAAAAGTGGAAGACAATGATAACTTTATCAAAAGATCACTCTTCCTATGTGGACAAAACGGTATTGCCGGATACCAAATATGTTTATACGGTTCGCCCATATAAACTGGGCGGTGGAAATGTAAAATATCTTGCATCCTACAAAATTAATAATAAAGTAATAGAAAGTAATCTGGTAACAACACCGGGAAAAGAATATCCTGCATATAATTCTGCACAGAAGGAAGTTATGAAAAAAATTCTTTATGGTGTGGAGACAGGTGGAAATGTTTATGGGAATCAGGACTATACAGATGTGACTCTTCCATATACAAATAGTGGTGCGGAACATGCAATTACAATTGGAGCAGGTCAATGGTATGCAACAGAAGCACAGCGACTGTTAAAACTAATTCACAGTTCAAGTCCTGCAACATGGAACAAGTATGATAAGGACGGCAAATTGTGGAAAGATGTAGCAAATAAAAACTGGAATACATATTCTGACAAAGCATATTTAGGAAGAATCGAAAAAATTATCAGCTCACCGGCAGGCATTAAATGTCAGGATCAGTTAATGTACACACAAATTGAGGAAATGGAAAAAGAGGTAAGAAGTCTGGGTATTACGGAACCGAAATCAGTCGGAATGTTTATTAATATCCGTCATCAGGGAGGATATGGAGCTGTAACCCGTGTTCTTGCAAAAACCAAAAGACCGGTAAATCTGGATAATATTCTTGCTGCGTTAAGAACAGATACAGGAAATCAGGTTGGCGCTTACAGAACACGCCAGAATAAGGTATATACCTGGTTGAATAAATATATGAAATAAAATATTTACGGCAGAGCAGTGATGGAAAAACAGCTTCCTCATTGCTCTGTTTTATCGTATTTTTCTGAACGGATGGTTGTATTTGGCAAAAAAGAGTGGTATAATTTAGAAAATTGAATAAAAAGAATATCAGGTGCTGGATTTTTATCCGGTTAAAAGGGAAGCAGGTGAGAATCCTGCACGATCTCGTCACTGTATTTAAGGAGTACAAAGCATTTTGTATTTTTACAGCCACTGGGAAACTGGGAAGGCTGCTTTGTATGTGGAATTATAAGCCAGGAAACCTGCCTGATATTGGTACGGGGACGAGGGTCCCAAATCACGAGTAATTGGTTGTACCGAATTGTGTCAGCAGCCCTTTTACCATGAGTAAGGGGTTTTTTTATTTTTATATAAAAATTCAGGTAATGGCACGGTGTTTTGCAGAAGAGTTTTTCTCCGTACATTTTTATTCATTTTTCGGAAAACTGTCATACAGCGGACAGATTCCGGCACAGTGTAAAAAAGGAGGATAAAAACATGAAAAACAAAACTGTAAAAGCACTGGCATTACTGATGACTGTAACAACTGTTTCTATGATGGGAGCCTCCAGCATTTATGCTTCCGATACAGAAACAACAACAGAAGCTGCGGCTGAGGAAACTGAAGCTGCAGGAGAAGAAAGCGCAGATGCAGATCAGCAGGCAGCAGACAATGTGGCAGCGCTGATCGACAAAATTTATGTTCAGGAAAGAACAGAAACAACAGATGATGACTGTAAAGCTGCAAAAGAAGCCTGGGATGCCCTTACCGATGCACAGAAAGAGCTGGTGGAAGGCGAGAATGCCAGCCCGGATTACTTTGGACTGGACACCGGAGACGCTGCCAAAGATGATGCACGCAATGCAGATGAGATTGGCGAGAACGAGCTTCTGGTAGTAAGCTTTGGAACCTCCTATAACGACAGCCGTGTTGAGGACATTAAAGGAATTGAAGACGCTTTGCAGGAAGCTTATCCGGACTGGGCCGTAAGAAGAGCATTTACTGCTCAGATCATCATCAACCACGTTCAGGCAAGAGACGGGGAAGTGATTGACAATATGCAGCAGGCTCTTGACCGCGCAGTGGAAAATGGAGTAAAGAATCTTGTGGTGCAGCCTACACATCTCATGCATGGAGCTGAATATGACGAGATGGCAGAGGTTCTTGAACAGTATCAGGACAAATTTGAATCCGTTGCAATTGCAGAGCCTATGCTTGGCGAGGTTGGGGATGATGCAACTGTGATTAATGAAGATAAAGCAGCAGTTGCTCAGGCAGTTGCAGATGCGGCAGTTCAGGAAGCAGGATTTGACAGTATGGAAGCAGCTGCAGAGGATGGCACAGCATTTGTATTTCTTGGCCACGGAACTTCCCATACAGCAAAGGTAAGCTACAGCCAGATGCAGACCCAGATGGAGGAGCTTGGATTTAAGAATGCATTTATCGGCACTGTAGAAGGTGAGCCGGAAGATACTGCCTGCGAAGCAGTGATCGAAAAGGTAAAAGAAGCAGGATATAAAAAAGTAATCCTTCGTCCGCTTATGGTAGTTGCCGGAGATCATGCAAATAATGATATGGCAGGAAGTGAAGAAGATTCCTGGAAATCCATGTTTGAAGCATCCGGCAGCTTTGACAGTGTGGATGCTCAGATTGCCGGCCTGGGAAGAATCGATGCAGTAAAACAGCTTTATGTGGATCATACAAAAGCAGCAATTGATTCCCTTGGAACAGAAGCAGCTACAGAGGATGAGGCGGCAGAAGCTGAAACAGCAGAGGCAGAAACGGAAGCTGCAGAAGAATAAGAACCATATGGATAAAAAATCTGCCCGGAATGTTACAGAACTTCCGGGCAGTTATTTTGAAAGGAGATTGATAAAATGAAACGAAAAACAGTAATTGCCCTCTGTATGCTGAGTATAGCAGCAACTATGGGAAGCTACAGTTCTGTTATGGCAGAGGAAAAAACATCTGCAGAAGCCGCTGCTGAAAGTAAAGAAGCCATAGAGAATGAGCTGAAAGACGGTATTTACACAGCTGATTTTGATACAGACAGCAACATGTTTCATGTGAATGAGGCAAAAGACGGCAAGGGAACACTGACAGTAAAGAACGGGGAAATGACCATTCATGTCAGTCTTGTTTCCAAGAGCATCGTAAATCTGTTTTCAGGAAAAGCGGAGGATGCACAGAAAGAAGGCGCGAAGGTTCTGGAGCCTACAGAGGATGAGGTTACATACAGCGATGGCTATAAAGAAACCGTGTATGGCTTTGACATTCCGGTTCCGTCTCTTGAGGAAGAATTTGACGTAGCACTTCTTGGCAAAAAAGGCAAGTGGTACGATCATAAAGTAAGTGTTTCCAATCCTCAGCCGGCGGAGAACAGTGAAGAGACAGGCGGTTCATCAGAAGGAAAGACAGCAGAGGAGCTGAAGCTTGAGGATGGAGATTACACAGTGGAAGTGGCTCTGGAGGGCGGATCCGGAAAGGCAACGGTAGAGAGCCCGGCGGAAATGAAGATTTCAGATGGAAAGGCCATGGCAACCATTACCTGGAGCAGTCCCAATTACGATTATATGATCGTGGACGGGGAGAAGTATGAGATGGTAAATACAGAAGGAAATTCTGTATTTGATATTCCGGTTGCAGCCTTTGATACGGCCCTTGAGGTAAAGGCCGATACCGTAGCCATGAGTGAACCCCATGAGATCGACTATACCCTGCAGTTTGATTCTGAATCTGTGAAAAAGGCTGAATAAATATGAAAAGGATTTTAATCTGTTTTATTGTAAGTATTATGCTTTTTATGGAAGGTATTCTTCCGGTCCAGGCATCTCAAGGCCAGAAGGAACCGCTGGAAATTTCAGGACTTGTTTACGATCACAGTATGGAACTTGATTATGCAGAACAGTTTTCTGTAGATTATTATAAAGATGGCTATGCTCTGATCACAATTGCAGATAAGGACAGATTTCTGGTTGTGCCGGAAGGGAAAAAGGCGCCGGAATCCCTGGATGAAACCATTGCAGTTATTCAACAGCCGGTGCAGAATATTTACCTTGTGGCAACCTCTGCCATGAATCTGTTCTGCGCGCTGGACGGGCTTGATCACATCAGTCTTTCCGGCACAGATGCAGACGGCTGGTATATTGAAGAGGCAAAAAAAGCTTTGGAGGATGGAAGTATTTCTTTTGCAGGAAAATACAGCGCTCCTGATTATGAACTGATTCTAAGCAAAAACTGTGGGCTTGCTGTGGAATCTACCATGATCTACCATATGCCTGAAGTGAAGGAAAAGCTGGAACAGTTTGGAATTCCGGTTCTTGTGGAGCATTCCAGCTATGAGCCTCATCCCCTGGGAAGAACAGAGTGGCTGAAACTGTATGGAGTGCTTCTGGATAAGGAAGAACCGGCTCAGGAGCTTTTTGAAAAGCAGGCAGATAAGGTGAAAAATCTGGAAAACAGCAAAAATACAGGAAAGACAGTGGCATTTTTTTATATTAATTCTATAGGAGCTGCAAATGTGCGAAAATCCAATGACTATGTGGCGAAAATGATTGAGCTGGCAGGAGGAAAATATATTTTTGATGAGCTTGGAGAGGATGACAGCGCACTTTCCACCATGAACATGCAGATGGAAGAATTTTACGCCGGGGCAAAGGATGCGGATTATATTATTTATAACAGCACCATTGACGGTGAGCTGACGACCATCGATCAGCTTCTGGCAAAAAGCTCTCTTCTGAATGATTTTAAGGCAGTAAAAAATGGAAATGTATGGTGTACGGAACAGAATCTTTTTCAGGATACTATGGGGCTGGGAACCATGATCGAAGATATCCATACCATGCTGACAACAGAAGATGGCAGTCTGGACACTCTGACTTATATGCACCGGCTGAAATAGGCCGGCAGATAAGAGGGCAGGTTCTGATGAATAAACAGGAAGGATAGAAACATGCGGAAGAAACTACATCTTAGATACTGGATCGCCTTTGGCTTTCTGGCTTTGCTTCTGATGAGCTTTATAGTGTGGAATATTAATTCCGGAAGTATTGAGATTTCTGTAAGAGAGATTATGGAAATCCTGTTTTTGGGAAAGGGAGAGGACACAGCACTTAATATCATCTGGGAGATCAGGCTTCCCAGAATACTGGCAGCCATTATCCTGGGAGGCGCTTTATCTGTATCCGGTTTCCTTTTACAGACTTTTTTCGGTAATCCCATAGCCAGTCCTTTTGTTCTTGGAATTTCATCCGGGGCAAAGCTGGTCGTTTCCCTTGTTATGATCTTCCTTCTGGGAAAATCCATGGTTGCCTCCTCGGCAGTTCTGATTCTGGCTGCATTTGTGGGCTCCATGATCTCCATGGGCTTTGTGCTTCTTGTTGCGAAAAAAGTAAAACAGATGTCAGCTCTTATTATCAGCGGTATTATGATCGGATATATCTGTTCTGCAGTTACGGATTTTGTGATCACATTTGCAGATGATTCCAATATTGTAAATCTTCATAACTGGTCCATGGGAAGCTTTTCCAGCATGAACTGGGAAAATGTGCGGATGATGGCAGTTGTGACAGCAGTTACGGTACTGATGGTATTTCTGATGTCAAAACCTATCAGCGCTTATCAGCTTGGGGAAGGCTATGCACAGAACATGGGCGTAAATATTAAACTTTTCCGTGTGGCTCTGATTCTTCTGTCAAGTATTTTATCAGCATGCGTCACTGCATTTGCAGGACCCATATCCTTTGTAGGAATTGCGGTGCCTCATCTGGTAAAAAGTTTATTAAAAACAGCCCGGCCCCTTCTGGTGATCCCGGCCTGTTTTCTGGGAGGAGCAGTATTCTGTCTTTTCTGTGATCTGATCGCAAGAACAGCCTTTGCGCCTACGGAACTCAGTATCAGTTCGGTAACTGCGGTGTTTGGCGCACCTGTTGTTATTTATATTATGATTCGGAGAAAGAGGTCCGCATAATGGAAGAGTATTTTATTCAAACAGAGCAGCTGACAGTAGGTTATGACGGGAAGCCTCTGATCAAAGATATTGAGATCCGTCTGAAAAAAGGGGAGATACTTACTCTGATCGGCCCTAACGGAGCAGGAAAGTCCACGATTTTAAAAAGTATGACCCGGCAGCTGAAACTGGTTGGCGGGGCAGTATACCTGGACGGTGAAATGATGAGCCGCATGTCCGGAAAGGATGTGGCAAAAAGACTGGCGGTTGTAATGACAGAACGTATCCGGCCGGAGCTTATGACCTGTGAGGATATTGTGGCAACAGGACGTTATCCATATACGGGAACACTGGGAATTCTGGGAGAAGAAGACTGGGAAAAGGTTCATGAGGCAATGGAACTGGTTCATGCACTGGATTTTAAGGACAGGGATTTTACCGCCGTCAGTGACGGCCAGAGACAGAGGATTCTTCTTGCAAGAGCTATCTGCCAGGAGCCGGAGGTAATTGTACTGGACGAGCCTACTTCATTTCTTGATATCAGACACAAGCTTGAGCTGCTGGCAATTCTTAAAGATATGGTAGTTCGGAAAAAAACAGCGGTTCTGATGTCTCTTCATGAACTGGATCTGGCTCAGAAGATTTCTGACTGCGTGATCTGTGTTCATGGAGATAAAATAGAAAAATACGGGTCTCCGGAGGAAATCTTCAGTTCTGAATATGTGCATCATCTTTATGGGATTACAACAGGGAGCTACAATGCTGCGTTCGGGTGTCTGGAAATGGAAAGACCAAAAGGAAAGCCGGAGGTATTTGTGATCGGAGGAAACGGGACAGGTATTCCGGTATACAGGAAGCTTCAGAGGGCTGGAATTCCTTTTGCAGCAGGTATTCTCCACGGAAATGATGTGGACTGTGAGGTTGCCAGAGCTCTGGCGGCAGAGGTGATAGAAGAACAGCCCTTTTCTCTGATCCGGGAGGAAGTCTATCAGAAAGCTGTGAAGACGATGGAACAATGTGCTCAGGTGATCTGCTGTGTAAATGAGTTCGGACCAGTGAACGAGAAAAACAGGCAGCTTTGCTGTCTGGCAGAGAAAGCCGGAAAACTTGCACAGGAGAAAGGATTCTGCTATAATAGGAACACTTGATACATATTTTTTGTTTGAAACAGAAAGAGACAGGTGTTTTCATGGCAAGACCAGCACAGCAGAAAAAGCTGTCAGGCCACGGCAGGAAAAGATCCGTAAGACGGAAACGAGTGGATTATTATGATTACAGCCTTCTGGCAGTGATCATTCTTCTTACCTGCTTTGGTCTGATTATGCTGTACAGTACCAGTTCCTACATGGCAGAGGTCAAGTACGGCGATGACATGTATTTTTTTAAGAAACAGGCGCTGATCAGCGCTGTCTGTATTGTTGCGGCAGTTGTAATATCAAAAATTGATTACCATATCCTTGGCAGATTTACCACAATCTTATATGTATCTGCTCTGTTTCTGATGGCTCTGGTAAAGCTTACTCCACTGGGTCAGGAGGTAAACGGAGCGAGACGCTGGCTGAAGCTGGGGATTCAGTTTCAGCCTGCGGAGATTGCCAAAATTGCGGTGATTGTATGTCTGCCTTATATGATCATAAACATGGGGCGGCAGGTAAAAACGCTGAAGGGCTGTATGAGATTGGCAGGATCAGGAGGACTTCTTGCTGCCGGTGCTTATATTTTAACAGAAAACCTCAGTACGGCTATCATTATTTTCGGTATTACTGCAGGCCTTATTTTTATGGCTCATCCAAACACAAAGCTGTTTCTCAGTATTGTGGCGGTGGGTGTGGTTCTTGTGGCGGGAATCGTAATATTTTTGTATCTTACGGTAGACCCGGAAACAAACGAAAACTTTCGAATCGGGCGAATCCTTGTATGGCTCCGGCCGGAAGAGTTTGCAGACGGAATGGGATATCAGACTCTTCAGGCTCTGTATGCCATAGGCTCCGGCGGACTTCTGGGAAGAGGACTGGGAAACAGTATCCAGAAGCTGGGAAGTGTTCCAGAGGCGCAGAACGATATGATCTTTTCCATTGTGTGTGAGGAACTGGGAATAGCGGGAGGCGTGATGCTGCTTCTTATGTTTGCCTACCTTCTGTACCGGTTGTTCTTTATTGCACAGAATGCTTCCGACTTGCTGGGAAGCCTGATGGTAACCGGAATTTTTATCCATATTGCGCTACAGGTGATCTTTAATGTTGCGGTTGTGCTGAATCTTATGCCCAATACAGGAGTTACCCTTCCGTTTATCAGCTACGGAGGAACCTCCATCATGTTTTTGATGGCAGAAATGGGTCTGGCGTTAAGTGTGGCCCGGCAGATAAAATTTCAAGACATGTAAGGAATAACCGGCAGACGAAGCCCGGAAAAAGAGAAAATCGTGGAAATCTATTGACAAATAGATGTACAGAATATATACTTTCCACATCAAAGTAGCATATTTGATAAAGGAGAAGATAGTAATGTTAGAAGAAATGAAAAAAATGATCGCAGAACAGTTAAGCTGTGATGAAAATGAGATTAATTTGGAAACTTCTTTTAAGGATGACCTGGGGGCAGATTCACTGGATCTTTTTGAGCTTGTAATGGCACTGGAGGATGAGTATAACATCGAGATTCCTGCGGAGGAGCTTGCAGATCTTGCTACCGTAGGAGATGTGATCGAATATCTGAAGAACAGAGGCATCGAAGCATAATTGAGTTAAACGGTTGCCGTGTATCAGGCGGCGGCGCTAAATTCCCTGAGGCAGAGATGTCTCAGGGAATTTCATAGTATAAAGAAAACAGGAGAGAGATTATGACAAAGTTAAGGACAAGATTTGCGCCAAGCCCCACAGGAAGAATGCATGTGGGAAATCTGCGTACGGCATTATACGCATATCTGATCACCAAACATGAGGGAAAGCTGCGGATGAATTTTCCGGAAAGTATCACTACTATACGCTCAATCTGCGCCTGAAGGATAAGATGGTGAGCT
>ENA-UPXC01004067-UPXC01004067.1-human-gut-metagenome-genome-assembly--contig:-NODE-4067-length-13933-cov-3.456914_pt1 | contig 13933 bp, 11 predicted proteins | sample MGYA00250047_ERZ773371 | MGnify/ENA primary metagenome ERZ773371 (study PRJEB29103, sample SAMN06111975) | human gut metagenome | biome: human gut; feature: ankylosing spondylitis patient; material... | reverse complement strand
GAGGCAAGGCTGTATGAATTATGGGAAAAGCTCTTGGTTTTATGCTGTTTTTCATCGGACTTGGAATGGTGATCGGCTTGCTTGTCTCCGAGACCACCGCACTTCTGATTGCAGCAGCTTTGTGTATGCTGTGTGGCTATCATTTATTTTGTAAATAAAATGGGTATGAAAAGATTATCAGCGAATCCTTTCATACCCATTTACATTTTATGTAACTATCCATTTATTAAAATAATATCTGTCTGGGAGAAGCTGCTCTGGAGTTTGTTGAAAAAAGGCTTTCTGCAAAATGTGCATCACATTTACAGGAGATTTTCAGACACTCTCTAATATTCCTCATCGTACCCGTCATAACCGCTGTCATTATAGTCTTCGCTGTAGTCCTCACTGTAATCTTCAAGCTCCTCTTCGCTTCCATCTTCACTGGTTTCATTGGGATTGGGGCCTACGTAATTTCCATCTTTATCCAGCTGTCCATAACCAGTATAGCTTCCATCTTCCATATATCCGCCAAGCCAGCTGCCATTTGCAGCAATACTCTCCTCAGTAGGTCTGGAGCCTACATAGTTTCCGTTCTGGTCATATTCCCCTTCACCGGTATAGTCACCCTCCAGGTCATATCCTCCATGCCAGTTAGCCACTGCATTCTCGTAAGCAGCCGCAGTATCCACATCCTCAATCACGCCATCCTCGCCCAGATCCTGCTCGAAGGTAATCGTCTTGGAATTGTCATTTACATTTTCCAGATGAAGGATTCCCTTTTTGCCGGAAAGCTTGGGCAAAATTGCGCTGACACGTGTCATCTTGTCCTCAAGATACTCGTCCTTTCCCAGCATCACCCGGATATCTCCATAAGTCAAGGTAATCTGATAACTAGTGTCAAATTCAATATGATCCGGTATGGCATCGTTCTTCTGGAAAATAGTTGACAGCGCCACCGCAGTGGTAAGCACCGAGCTTCCCTTAATTGGAAGCTTCTCCCCTTCGATCACATGACTTACTTCAATGCCGTCAAAAAAAGGCACCAGTTCATCCCTTGTATGGGAACTTTCAATAAAAATACCGTTTCTGTCAAAATAAATATAGCTGTCCAGATAGGGAATACAGCCCACAGCCTTCTTTTCCTTTACACTGACCACGATGGTGTTTCTGTTTGACCGTGTCACCTTAAAGCCTTCCACAAAGGGAATATCCCCTGTGTCGTCTGTGGTATAAAGGATGGGGGCAAGAACAGAGTTTTCTGCCATTGGTCCCCGAAGGACCATGGCCTTTATCTCTTTTTCCGTATAATGACCGCTTCCCATAATCTCCACATTTTCTACCTTAAAATAAAGAAAGAAAAAAAGCACACCTGCCAGAAGACAGGCTCCTATTCCCCCAAGTACTATTTTTTTCTGCTTATCCGATATGTTCAGTTTTTTTCTGTATTTTGATGTTCTCATAAAAATGCAGTTCCTGTATCCTCTTCTATCTGCGCGCCCAAAGACGCCAGATCCTCACATATATGCTCATATCCCCGGTAAATAAAGGAACATCCTTCGATGACAGTCTCCCCCTGCGCCGCAAGAGCTGCCACAAGCAACGCCGCTCCCCCTCGCAGTTCTCTGGCTCTCACTGTACATCCCCTGAGACAGGTTCCTCCCTGTATACTGGCCTCTCTGCCGGAAACAGCAACAGAGGCACCCATTTTATTCAGTTCCTCTGCAATCCTGAACCGGTTTTCAAAGATATTTTCCCGTATGCGGCTTTTCCCCGGAATGGTTGTCAGTACTGCCATGAGAGGAGACTGAAGATCTGTGGGAAAACCCGGATACGTATCCGTTTCCAGAAACGGTACCGGAAATGCCGTTCCGCTTCCGTCAGCTATTAGTTTACCACTCCTGCGGTTATATTGTCCACCCATTTTCCCATACACTTCAAGAAATGCATCCATCTCTCCCTCAGGCGGATTGGAGATCGTGATCTTCCCTCTTGTTGCCGCTGCAGCACATAAATATGTTCCCGCCACAATACGATCAGGAGGAATCTGCATATTTCCGGCTTTTAATTCTTTTACGCCTGTGATTCTGATACAGTGAGTTCCTTCTCCCTGAATTTCAGCTCCCATGCTGCGAAGATATCTGCACAGCCACACGATTTCCGGCTCTCTGGCACAGTTTCTGAGAACCGTATGCCCCTCTGCCAGGACAGCGGCCAGAATCCCCTGCTCTGTAGCGCCTACGCTGATTTTTCCAAAAACAATCTCTGCCCCTTTCAGACATCCGGCCTCAGCTTCCAGACTGTTTTCTTTTTCTTCCACCCAGGCTCCCAGACAGCGCAGCACATACAAATGCTGATCAACCGGACGTTTTCCTATTACGCAGCCTCCGGGATATCCCATGGAGCCTTTTTTGTTCCTTGCCAGAAGCGCACCCAGAAGAATTACCGATGATCGCATTTTTCCGGTACTGTCTCCGGAAACTTCTGTTCCGTCCGCTCTGCTGCAGTCAAGATAAAGGGTATTTTTTTCCCACCAGGTAAGAGCACCCAGGGATCTGAGAATGTCCTCCATACAATACACATCAGCTATGGCAGGACATCCCTTCAGCACGCTGACTCCTCTGTGAAGCAAAGAAGCTGCCATCATGGGCAGCGCAGAATTTTTGGAGCCCTGTATGGATATGGTACCCTGAAGCGGCTTTCCTCCTGTAATGCGAATTTTATCCAAACCGTCACTCCCCAAAAGCCCTCTTCCTTTTATCCTATGCTGTTTTTTCTTTTCTGTGACTGCTCACACTGAGCGCCAGCCCCATCTCTGCCAGAAGAAATACCACGGAGGTTCCTCCGTAGCTGATAAAAGGAAGGGTGATTCCCGTATTAGGGATCGTGTTGGTAACAACAGAAATATTAAGAATCACCTGAATTGCCATATGCCCCATAATACCGGCGCTGATCAGAGTTCCCTGAAGATCTCTGCTGTGCATGGCTGTCACGCAGAGCCGCCATAAAAGAAGGGCAAATATTATGATCAGAATCCCGGCTCCCACAAGCCCCAGCTCTTCACATATAATAGAAAAGATCATGTCATTCTGAGCTTCCGGAACAAAGCCCAGCTTCTGGAGACTGCTGCCCAGCCCCCGCCCGAACAGCCCGCCGCTTCCTATGGCGTACAGTCCCTGAATGGTCTGAAAGCCTTTTTCATATTTTTCCGGATTTCTCCAGATAGCCAGACGTTCCAGACGATAGCTTTCTGCAGCAAGAAACACTGTAATAAATGCAACTCCCGCACTTCCCATACCGACGAACTGCACATATCCCGGACTTGACACAAAAATAAGGATCACTCCGATTCCCAGAATAATGATAGCCGTACTGAGATTGTTGGAACCCACCAGTCCCACAATAGGAAGAAGTGTTGCCATAGTACGGCACATAAACCATATGCCGGATGTTTTTTTGCGGCTTCTGTCAATCTGCCATGCAAGAAAAAGAATTACTGCCACTTTTGCAAATTCTGAAGGCTGAAAAGACAGAGGTCCCAGGCTCAGCCATCTTTTGGATCCATTGATCTCCTGTCCCACCAGAAGAACAGCCGTAGACAGAACAACAGACATCAAATAAACAACCGGAGCAAGCGAAACCCAGAAATGATAATCCGTTTCCGATACCACATACATGGCTGCCAGTCCCAGGGCTGTTGCAAACAGCTGTTTTTTGAAATAATAAAAGGAATCATGAAATCTCACTCTCCCATTGTAAGAACTGGAGCTGTACAGAAACACCAGACCGAATACTGCAAGAAAAATCACAAGGATCAACAGAAGGGCATCGGGTCTTCCCTTTTTTCTCTGTGGCTGCTGTGACATAAGAGCCTCCCTGCTGCCGCGTTATTAATAAATATGAAGTTTTTCATAAAAAATGACCGGTTCGTACATTTGCGTACTTCCGGTCATTTTTACCCTCATATCCATCAGAGATTTTTTACATATTCCTTAAAACAGTCTCCGCGCTGCTCATAATTGTCAAACTGTCCCCAGCTTGCGCAGGCAGGAGAAAGAAGAACCGCCTCACCCGGCTGAGCCTTTTCTGCGCAGATCTTTACTGCTTCCTGAAGATCTTCACAGAGAATGCAGGAACAAACACCCAGCCGCTCTGCAGCCTCTCTGATTTTTTCTTTTGTCTGTCCGATGAGAACCAGACTTCTTACCTTGCCGTCAAAGCTGTTCAGCCATTCATCATAGCTGGAGCCTTTGTCGTAACCGCCTCCGATCAGCCAGGTAGGACGGTTCATTGCCTGGATTCCCTTGATTGCCGCATCCGGATTAGTTCCTTTGGAATCATTGTAATAGACAACTCCGTTCTTTTCAGTCACATACTCGATCCTGTGCTCTACTGCTGTAAATTCACAGATACTTTTTCGGATACTTTCAACAGATACGCCTGCATAATAAGCCATAGCCGCTGCAGCCATTACATTTTCAAAGTTATGTTTGCCCAACAGCTTCAGATCGTCTGTTTTTACAAGAGAAATCTCCTGATCCTCTGTTTTCAGAATGATCTGTCCGTCCTCCAGGAAAATTCCTTTTTCCAGTCTTCTTTCACTGGAAAAATATACGGTCTGCGGCACAATATTTTTTCCGAATTCTCTGAGAACCGGATCCTCATAGTTCAGAACACACACATCCTCCGGCTTCTGATTCTTTACGATCAGTTCCTTCACACGGATATATTCTTCCATAGTATGATGACGGTTCAGATGATCCTCTGTTATATTCAGAATCGCGCTGACACAAGGAGCGAACTTTTCAATGGTTTCAAGCTGAAAGCTGGAGATCTCAGCCACTGTCACAGAATCCTCGGTCATTTCCAGAGCTTTGGAAGTATAAGGAGTTCCGATATTTCCAACTACAAATACAGAATCCTCGGCATCCTCCATGATCTTTCCAAGAAGGGCTGTTGTTGTTGTTTTTCCGTTTGTTCCGGTAATTGCAAGAACTCGCCCTTTCCCTGTACGGAAAGCAAGTTCAACCTCTCCCCATACCGGAAGGCCCTGCTCATAAAAGCTTTTTACCAGAGGAAGGTCCGTCGGTACCCCGGGGCTTAACACTGCCAGATCAAGGCTTTTCTGCACCTCTTCCGGAAGCCCGCCTGCGTAGATATCCGTTTCTTTTATGCTGGCAGTCTTATGTAATACTGCTTCTTTGTCCAGATCCGGGTTTCCGTCATACAGAACCGGGCAGGCTCCAACCTGTCCCAGAAGCTCTGCTGCTCCGATTCCGCTTTTTCCGGAACCAAATACCAGAACCCGTTTTCCTTTTAAGTCCATCACTGTTTTCCTCCTTCAATTAAAGCGCCAGAAATGCGATCAGGCACATCACAGCAGTTACCACTGAGAACACTGCCACGATCCTTGTCTCTGACCAGCCGCAAAGCTCAAAATGATGATGGATAGGGGCCATTTTGAAGATTCGTTTTCCGTGAGTAGCTTTAAAGTATGTTACCTGGATCATAACAGAAAGAACCTCAACAAAATAGATCAGTCCCACCAGGAGAAGGAACAAAGGCATCTGAAGCACATAGGCTGTTCCGGCCACAAAGCCGCCCAGAGCCAGAGATCCTGTATCTCCCATAAAAATTCTGGCAGGGTATACATTAAAAAGAAGGAAGCCCATGAGGCCGCCTACAACTGCGCAGGTAACAGGCTCAATCCCGCTTTTTGTTCCGATGGACATCACAGTAAAGAAAACTGCAACGATCAGCGTCACGCTGGATGCAAGACCGTCAAGACCGTCTGTAAAGTTGACGCCGTTTACCGTACCGATCACAGCGATAAACAGAAGAGGAACTGCCAGCACACCAAGATTCAGATAGTGTTCCGGCCAGAACGGAATTTTCATGGTCAGAGAAATATCTGTATAGTTAAGGATATAAAAGGCAAAAATACCAGTAACTACCACCTGAAGCAGAAATTTCTGCCATGCAAGAAGACCGTCGGAACGCTTCAGCACAACCTTCAGGTAGTCGTCAAGAAATCCGATGATTCCAAATCCCAGTGTCAGAAACAGGATCGGAATGATAGCCGGATAATCCTTTACATAAAACAGAGACGTTACAACTGCCGCAATCAGAAATATAATGCCTCCCATGGTAGGAGTTCCTGCTTTTTTCAGATGGGACTGCACGCCCTCCACCCGTTCTGTCTGGCCCATTTTCAGTTTTCTGAGAAACGGGATAATCACAGGTCCCAGAATCAGGCTGATTGCAAAAGAAACCAGAACCGGTATTACAACTTGATAATTCATCCTCACACCTCTTATCATTCTTTTGTTTTTATATCATAATCAGTATAAGGCTTTTCCGGGAAATTATCAACCCTCAGTAATGGCACTGTTACTGTCAGTTAATAATGACGCGTTTTTTTACTGCTCCTCTTGTCCGGACAGGCTCCGCTCATCCTCCTCTGATTTTTCTGACTTTGTTTTTTCAATTCCCAGATACGGAAGCACATTGTCAAAAATGCTGCGCACTACAGGAGCCGCAATGGTTCCTCCGTAATAAATCCCCTGAGGATCATGGATAATACAAAGAGCCAGTACCTTCGGTTCCTCTGCCGGAGCAAATCCCAGAAAAGAAGAAATATAACGGTTTGCACTTCTGGGAAGAGTCTGGGATGTGGCTGTTTTTCCGCCAATGGAATAGCCTTCAATGGCGGCATTCTTTCCGGAGCCTTCAGACACTACCGTTTCCAGGATTTTTCTCACTGTTTCTGAAGTCTCAGAAGAAACGATCCCGGTTTCCACCGGGTATTCCAGTTCTTTTACCTGAGTTCCGTCTGCGCTCTGAACCGCCACTCCGAAATGGGGAGTGATCCTGTTTCCGCCATTGATAAGTGAGCTTACAGTAGTGGCAAGCTGTACCGGCGTGATCTGGAAAGACTGTCCAAAGGAAACTGTAGCCAGTTCTACATTTCCCATGTTTTCCATTTTGTGCATAATGGTTCCTGCCTCTCCCGGAAGATCGATCCCGGTCTGTTTCATAAGCCCAAACCGCCTGAAATATTTATAATAATTTTCCACGCCAAGGCGCAGCCCCACTTCAATAAATACAGGGTTGCAGGAATTCTGGGCTCCCTCCACAAAATTCTGAGATCCGTGTCCTCTTCTGTTTGCACAGTGGATCCTTCTGTCGTCCACCAGCTTATATCCCGGGCAGTAGAATCTGTCATTTAATGACACCACCCCTTCCTGAAGCCCCGCCGCCATGGTAATGATCTTAAATGTAGAGCCCGGTTCATAGGTATCATTCAAACAAGGATTCCTCCACATCTGATTCAGAAGATCCTGAATCTTCTTCTGATCCATGGATGCTGTATCCTGTCCGATATTCAGAACAAAGGGTTCATTCAGATTAAATTCCGGAACATTGACACAGGCATAAATTTCTCCGTTTTGGGGATTCATCAGAAGAATGGACACCCTTTCGGCCTGCTTCTCTTCCATAACCTTCAGAGCAGCCTGCTGCACGAACTCCTGGATACTGATATCAAGACTCAGTCTCAGCGTATTTCCCTTAACAGGCTCTGCTCTCCGTTCTCCAAGACCGTCGATCTCCACACCTCTGGCATCTGTAGTGGTCAGGATCTTTCCCGGAATCCCTTTCAGAACCTCTTCGTATTCTACTTCCAGTCCAATGATCCCCTGATTATCTCCCCCTGTAAAGCCAAGGACTTTGGATGCCAGAGAGTCATAGGGATAGTATCTTTTATAATCCTCATCCACCTTTACCCCGTCCAGTCCTGCCTTTCGAATGGCATCTCCTGTTTCTTTTTCCACATTGGTGCGGATCCGTTCTATGGATGAATTTTTTTCCACCTTTTTTCTCACTGTTTCTTCTGACAGACCAAGCTCCGACACCAGAAGACGAATCACCTTTTCCGGGTCTTTGATCTGGCTGTGAATCACAGAAACCGTGCACACGGTTTTATTTGCTGCAAGAACCTTTCCTTTTGCATCCAGTATTTCGCCCCTGGCTGCTTTGATATCCCTTTCCCTTTCATGAAGCTCTTCCGCCTTTTCATAATAATAATCAGACCGGAAGCCCATCAGCCACACAAGCCTTCCCAGAAGCCCCAGCATCATTGCTCCGCAGCACAAAAAAACAACCCATACCTTTTTCTTATGAAAGGTTCTGTTTTTTTTCATAAAAATGCCCCACAGAGATCATCACAAAAATATATGATTTCTCTCTGCGGGGTATGTTTTTATCTTTCTTTTAATCCAGTCCGGCTTCTTCGTTTGTCAGACCGTCACTTTCCATATCATTTCCCACAATGGGATCTTCCTGATTTTCCGGCGGTGCCGGCGCTGCCGGGTTGGAAACTGCATCTCCCACTGCTTCTCCGCTTTCTGAAGCCGGAAGCGTTTCTCCGGAAAAGCTTTCCAAGTTTTCTGATTTGATATACTCTCCGTTTTCGTTCAGCTTTCTCCCTCCGTTTTCATTAAGAAGATAGCCCTGCTCGTCTACCCGGTTTCCTTCCATATCAATCAGATTTCCCTCTGCATCTACCATATTTCCTTCTTCATCCACATCGCTGCCGGAAACATCTTCCAGCACACCGTCAAAGCCTTCCCAGAGCTCTGTTTCAGGAACTACGCCTTCCTCCGCCTCATCCGGCTCAACATTCAGATACGGAAGAAGCTCAGAAAGAATTCCCTGGGCAATGTACTGGGGATATTTACTGTCAGCCTGCTCCTCTGCGTTTGGCTCGTCAACAACCACATATACGATCACCTGCGGTTCTTCTACCGGGGCAAAGGTAATAAAGGAAACCAGATACTTTTTGTTTCCACGGGGGAATTTTTCCGCTGTACCGGTCTTACCGCCTGAACTATATCCCTGTACCTTGGAATGGCGGCTGGTTCCCTCAATGACACTGTCTTCCATATAAGAACGGATAGCTGCGGAAATTTCAGAGGAAATAGTCTGTTTCAAAAGAACAGGTTCCACTGTTTTTACAGTGCTTCCATTGCTGTCCTGTATTTCTTTTACAAGATGAGGCTGATAATAGTAGCCTCCGTTAATAACAGAACTCATGGCATTGATCTCCTGGAGCATGGTACAGGTATATCCCTGTCCAAAAGCAGAGCAGGCAAGCTCTGTCTCTCCCATGGTATCCATGGTATGGATAATTCCCGATCCCTCATTCGGAAGATCGATTCCGGTTCTGCTTCCGAAATTAAAAAGACTCTGCGCTTTAATAAACTGTTCTGCTCCCATTTTTTCCGCAATCTGCATCATTCCGTCATTGCAGGAATTGGCGATCACATGCATCAGATCCTCTGTTCCATGGGAATCCGGATAAACCGCACATTTAATAAATGTGTTGTTATTGGCTCCAAACGCCTGTCCACCATCACAGACAAAATTATCTCCCTCTGCTATGCTGCCTTTTTCCAAAGCGCCTGCCATAACAATAGGCTTTACAACAGATCCGGGCTCAAAGGCATCTGTCACACAGAAATTATTCCACATGGCATTCAGTGCAGTTACGGTTTCCTCATCATTCATGGCCTTGATCTCTTCCTCAGAATAAAGGCTGGAAAGATCTCTGGGATCATTGAGATCATAGCGGTCCCCGGCATCCATGGCAAGAATTTCTCCTGTATTGGGATCCTGGACTACAACGCCTATGTTCTTGGCTCCCATTTTTTTCTTAAAGCCGTTTACATATTTTTCTACGATCTGCTGTATGCCTACATCCAGAGTGGTAACAATATTTTTTCCGTCCACAGGCTCAATGATCGTCTGTTCCACATCAGACTGACTGTTAAAATATCCGTACTGTCTGCCGTCAGCGCCCATCAGGGTACTGTTGTAGTAGCTCTCAATTCCCACATCCGCCACATCCCTGGCAAGAGTAAAGCCAATGGTATCACAGGCCAGACTCTTAAAGGGATAACTTCTCAGATAATCCTCCTCAAACCATACACCTTTGACGTTTCCGCGCTCTTTTTTTTCTGTATCAGACAGAGGGCTGTCCTCCTCCACAGTGGTATATGCTTCAAATTCCTTTTTCTTATCCATGGAAAGCTGTTTCAGAAGAATCTGATACTGGCTTTGACTTGTACGGCTGTCTGAAAGAAGAGAACGGACTTTTTCTTCGTCAATTCCCAGTATTTCCTTCAGAGCGCGAATAGTAGGCTCCACATAATCTGGATCTGAATTTACCGTCTTACAGTCAAGGATTACATTGTAAACCTTGTTGCTGGTAGCCAGAATATTTCCATTTCTGTCATAGATATTTCCCCTTTTTGCAGGAAGCACATCATTCTCAAACTTCTGCTGCGCCTGGGTCAGAACCTGTTTTTTGTATTTGTCGCCATTTGTTGCATTAATATAGGTAATTCTTCCCAACAAACAAACTAAAGCCAGCAGCACTGCTCCAAACAGTCCTGCCAGCTTTCCTTTCATCTGATGATTTATTTTTTTCCGGGGTTTCCTTCTTCTGGTCCTCCTGTCGTTTCCCAAATTCTCACCTCTTATTTGTCAGGTACATCCTGATACTGTCTCACATAACTGTTATTTGACATGCTGTATGTCTTTTTCTGTTCCTCTCCGGGATAGTTCATTCCCAGCCGTCCAATGGCTATTTTTTTGATCCTGTTCAGATCCACGCTGGAATTCACCTGACTTTCATAGGCATTGTTTTCTTCCCTCAGTTCACTGAGTTCCGATTCCAGCACTGCCACATTTTTGATACGGCCTGTAATATCCGCTCTGAGCTGCAGATAATTCACACAGCAGAACAGAACTGCCACAGAGATCACTGCCAGAAAAAAAACAAATCCCCGCCCCATGCTCATGGCTTTCTGACGGTTTCTCATTGTTTCTCTGCTGACTGCATGTGCACGGCGCGCCGTTTTTGCCGAAGAAGCTTTTGTAGTCTTCCTCTGCCGTCTGTCCTGTGTTCCCCGTACAGCCGGTATGTTTCTTTCAGGTACTTCCTGCAGACGTCTTACTGTATTTCCATCCACATACATTCCCCGGGCGTTTCTGACATTTTCTCTGCTTCTTCTGGCTGTCACCGCTCTGTTTGTCCTGTCCATTTTCTATCACTAACTTTCCTTAACATTCACTAAATCTTCCTGCTGCTCCACTCTGCGTTCAAATATACGCAGCTTGGCGCTCTTTGACCGGGAATTATCCTCCAGTTCCGCTGCTCCGGGCAAGATCGGTTTCCTGGTGATCACTTTTCCCATGGACTTCCTGCCACACACACATACCGGAAAATCCGGAGGGCAGGTACAGGGATTTTCATTTTTGCGGAAAATAGTCTTGACGATCCTGTCTTCAAGAGAATGGAATGTAATAATACAGATCCTTCCTCCATCTCCCAGCATCCCGATCATTCCGTCCAAAGACTCCCTGAGTACATCCAGTTCTCTGTTCAGCTCGATACGGACAGCCTGAAAGGTTCTCTTTGCAGGATGTCCTCCCGCTGCCCGAATCTTCATGGGAATCGCACGGCGGATAATTTCCGTCAGTTCTCCCGTAGTCTGTATTGGCTTTTCCTGTCTGGCAGCCACAATATGTTTTGCAATATTCTTCGCAAATTTATCTTCACCGTAATCACGAATGATCCGGTACAACTCTTTTTCTTCGTAACCATTGATAATATCAGCTGCTGTACGGGTCTGTCTCTGATCCATACGCATGTCAAGAGGCGCGTCTACCCTGTAAGTGAATCCGCGCTCCTCATTGTCAAGCTGGTAGGAAGATACTCCCAGATCCAGCAATATTCCGTCTACCTGATGAATACCAAGGTTTCTAAGCTCGTTTACCATGTAACAATAATTGCTGCGAATGATCGTCACTCTGTCTTCATAGGCAGCCAGCCTTTCACTCGCAGCAATTATTGCATCCTGGTCCTGATCTATTCCAATAAATCTCCCCTTGGCAGAAAGTCTGCTGCACACCTCTACGGCATGCCCTGCACCTCCCAGAGTTCCATCCACGTAGATTCCGTCAGGCTTTACATTCAAACCTTCAATGGTTTCTTCCAGTAATACAGATTTGTGTCTGAATTCCATATACGTCTCCTGTGTTGGATTTACTTCCGGCGTAATACTTAAATGATGATACCCATGTCCTGCATACCCTCTGCAATACTGTCCATATCATCATAATTACAGTTCTCGCTCCACTTTTCTCTGCTCCAGACTTCAATCCTGTTCAGATTTCCCGTTAAGACCACGTCCTTTTCCAGACCAGCAAACTCCCGAAGCGTCTGAGGCACGAGAATTCTCCCCTGCTTGTCCAGCTCACACATTGTGGCACCTGCAACAAAGAATCGTGAGAAGGTTCTTGCATTCTTATTTGTAAGTGGTAAGGCTCTGAGTTTTTCTTCAAAGGTTTTCCATTCATCCATAGGATAAATTGAAAGGCAACCATCCAGTCCCCTGGTCAGAATGAACTCTTCTCCCAAAAGTCCTCTGAACTTCGCCGGGATGATCAGACGCCCCTTCGCGTCTATTGTATGGTTGTATTCTCCCATGAACATGTAACTCACCTACTCTCGCAAAGTACGATTCTCCCCTTCGTACTTTCCAGCAGAAACGGATGGGTCTGCCATATTCCCTCCATTCACTACCACTATTCACCACTTTCTACCACTTATGAACCCATTCTATCCCATTTACTTTGAAATTACAAGTGGGAATATCAGGTTTTTTATTTTTTCCCTTTAAAAAAATCCGGTCTTTTCCGGCTTTTTCCATCATAAAAAGGATTCTCCGGCAAACCTGCCACAGAATCCTTTTTCGTTGTTATATGCTTTGAAATTTCTCAATCAGCCTGTCAAGCTTCCGGCTTTCCCTCAGACATTTGGGAAGGTCTTCCCTGTTCCGGATCATCCCGTTCAGCTTTCTGCGGCAGTTCTGTATCTTCCGTTTCAGTTTTTTCTGATTCAACTTCTTCAGTTCTGCTGCCTGATCCGGCAGAGACTCCCTACTCTGATTTTTCATCTGCTTCTGCATCTTCAGGAACCTCTTTTTCTTCAGTCTCTTTAATTTCGTCTGTGATATCTGTTCCCATAAATTCATGAGATACGTCCTCGTAAGTCTGAATATCATCATAATTCAGAACAGCTCTTTTTTCCTCTCTCCTGCGGGCTCTGTGCCTTTCCCGTTTTTTTGTCAGACTTCTGCGAACAGAAGCCGTAATTCCAAACATAACAGCCAGAACAAGCAGAACACACGAGAACACCGGAATCTCTGTTCCCGGAACAGTCACGGGCTCCGGCAGAAGAAATTCTATCCCTGCCCGTCCAAGACTGTATCCTGCCAGATATCTTAAAAAAATCTCTCCCGGATATTTTCTGTGTTTTGTGTACAGCAGAAGGATCAGAAAAAGCGCCAGGCACCAGATACTCTCGTACAGAAACAGAGGATGTACCTGTATCCAGGAAATACCGTCTGCTTCTGTCAGATGACCGGCCATCAGCCGGGAAATCTGAGCCTTATTTACTGCATCTGCAGGAATCTGCATAGCCAGAAGGCTGTCCGTATATTCTCCGAAGCCTTCCCGGTTAAAAAAGTTTCCCCACACTGCTATTATCTGCGCTGTCAGAAATCCCATACTGGCAGTATCTGCCACCTGTGCAAAGGAGATTTTCCGGATTTTACAGTAAATTGCTCCAATCAGGATTCCGCCTAAAACACCGCCGTATATAGACATTCCGCCATTCCTGATATCCGCAATCTCTATTATTGATTTTCCCGCAAACATCTCCCGGTTCAGAGCCACGTACATTAGCCGCGCCCCCAACACACCGCCTGCAAAAGCCGGAATCATTGCTTCCAGGCTAAGGTTTGGATCCTCTTTTTGTTTTTTTGCAACAAAAATCATTACGGCAAGTCCAAGAAGCATGCCTGCCGCTGTCAGAAGCCCGAAAAAA
>ENA-UPXC01004065-UPXC01004065.1-human-gut-metagenome-genome-assembly--contig:-NODE-4065-length-13936-cov-3.674291_pt1 | contig 13936 bp, 15 predicted proteins | sample MGYA00250047_ERZ773371 | MGnify/ENA primary metagenome ERZ773371 (study PRJEB29103, sample SAMN06111975) | human gut metagenome | biome: human gut; feature: ankylosing spondylitis patient; material... | reverse complement strand
GAAAATAAAATTTGGTGAATTCTGATAGTATTTATACCGAAATCCCGTCACCCAGAAAATCTCCGGATGATCCAGACGCATCCGAAAAAACAGGTTGTAAAGCATCTCCCTGTCACAGGCAGGGACAAGGAATTCATTTTCCAGATTCTGCACACCCTTCAGGATGGCATGATAAATATGCTGTTGTTCTTTATTAAGCTGTTGAAAATAATAAGCTTCCATTCGTTTGTGCTCCTATAACCGCAAAGATTTTATAATTTCAAAAGTTTTGCGGGTTTATTCTGACTTTCTACTATCATACACCTACTCCCGCTGCTCTTCTGTTTCTGGGAATTCTATCTCAAATACAAGCTTATCAAAATTTGTTTGAAAGCCTGCATCATTACAATGGTAGACATATACATTGTTTCTTTGTTCCACAAGCATTCCGCAGGATGCAACTTGGGATCTGACTCCACCTTGCGGATTTGTCAAACCCAAATTAAATATATTGTATACACTTAATTTTCCTTCACTAGATTCGCAATGAATTTTGACTTCTCCCAAACAGGTATCCTCCCATAAATGCATACCTTTGGATTGTATTCCGTTTATTTCAAGATATCCTTCACCCACATCAATTGCCAGCCGGACTCCTTGCTTATATTGCGAATTCGTATATATAAATCTGAATAAAATATCTTCACTGTTATTGATATCCAGAACATCCCAGAGTACTACTTCCTGATCAATATCATGGAAATTTTTATTATAGATCCTTTTTCTTCCAAGGTCGCCAAATCGATTATCTTTCAAATTATGTTTCTCCTATATTTCCACAACCGTAGATTATAATGATTTCTGAATTCTGAAATAGGAACATAGATTTTTGTATGTATCTTCATCAGATTTTCCAGTACATTTCCTTATTATAGATATAACTTTATCTTCTATTTCCTGTTCATTGTAATTCTTAGCAATTAACCAGCCTTTATTTAACATAATTCCATGATCAGGAAATGTTCTGAACAATCTTTTAATACTAATTACATTAAAATCATACACTTCATATACATACGGCATTGTTTCAGACCCAATAAAAGCTTCACATGAGAAAAAGAAATCATCGTCAGAATCAAATTCTTTTTGTGTTATATTTATTGCTTTTAATTCCATAAATTGATTCTCCTATATACCATAATTTTTTCTGACTAATACTACATATCTAAAATTATGTAATATCACTATCCCAGACCAATTCAAATAAAAATCCCGTAAGATTATTCTGTTCAACAGCATTTTTGAATTTCTCAGATACAAAAGATCTTCCTCGTGGTTCATCTACAATTTTAAAAATATTATGATTTTTCAGTTCCGCACAGTTTCTAAAGGCATATTTTTCAACAATCGCAATTTTATTAGTGTTTGGAAATATTCTGTAAATAGATTTTGAGTAGTCCAATACATCTAAAACAGATACAACATTGATTCCCCAATATGGTTTTTCCTTAAAAGCAAGCGGCAGTACCTCAACGGAATCTCTTATTAAAGGCTCTAAGGCATTCAAAGCTTTTTGATTAAATGCCGGAAAACCCATAAAACCAGATGCATCGCCTAAATCTAACCCTGTTTCTGGTTCCATTCTTTTTACAGGCAATGGAATCCAGTAACTTTCTTTTTTTCTACCATCAAAAATTTGAAATTTATCAAATGCATATTTCACTGGAACCAGACTATCATATTCTTCTACGTTAAATTTTAACTTCCAGATTTTCATATCAATTCCCCGTCTTTCAATTATTTAGGAAAGCTTTTAAAGTTTGAACAAAATTGTATGGCCCTATCCAATGCTGTAATTACATCCGCCTTTTTCATTGCTTGATCATCATAAAAGTAATATATGGGTCCTGTCTCCTGATAATTTGAAACGGACAAATCCGCAGCTTCAAAATGAATAAACTGGAATGGTACATTTTCGCTTTTGGTTACAGAAAGTTGTGCCAGACAATGCTCAAAGTCAAAATCAATAATCAAAGCATTTTCACAATTTTTTGAAATGACAATATTACTTTCAGGATATTTTATTACTATCATTTTATACCATTCGAGAATACATGTTCGAATAGATTCATAATTATAATCACTCATATCATCTGCTCCCACCATTCTCATATTCTTGAAAACTTTTGGATTAATTAAATCCATGTTTATTCATTAATTTTGGTAATGCTTTTAAACTCATATAGTACCCTTCCGATACTCTTTTATAGTCATTTCTGCAGAAAAACCTAATATCCCTCGTTTTTTCTCTAATACCGATAACGTATTTAGTACTATATCTGTATGTACATGAAGTAGTGCACATGCGGTATGATATTTCACATAATCATTTTGATGAGATAACAAATCAGTAAATAATTGATTCGTCAATTCATCATGCTCTCTTAGCCATTTTATTTTCTTCTCTATAACTCGAAAATATTTATTGGCCCGATTGGCATTTCCATCTTCTAATGCAATTCCATTATTCATTGCTGCATCTATAAAATCTGAAATAACTGTGTTGATATTATACATCTCTTTTGTCTCCTCTTTTATCTCAGGCAATTATAATATTATACATTTGACAGCAGATCATATATATACAAGCGATAACACCAAAACATTCTAAAACCACACCAATAAAATACATCTCTTTGGGTGCTAATTTGTACTCTGATAAATCAGCTAATAAAATATTTTTAATAATAAACCTGATTGATTTCACAAGTGTTATAGTCAATCCGATGAACGGCCAAAGTATTGTAAATACTGATAAAATCCATGTAACACATACTGGCATTATATTAAGCAAGTGCTTTTCATAAAAATCGGATATAAAGATTGTTAAAACAAATATTCCAACTGTTACTATAAGACCTTTTGCAAATAAATGCACATGTTCAAGTATTGGATTTTTCATCTGGCGCATCTCTCCTTTCTATCCATTGTACTGTTGTCAGCCTTCTTTCACAAGGAAAATTTGTGCGGATTGATGCTTGAAAGTCTTTTTTCATGTGATAAAATGTTACACGGAATTGTTCTTAAGAACGACTATTTTTCAGGGAGTATTTGATTATGAAATCATCCAATGACCTGCGTACCAGTTTACGCGCTATAGATCATAAAGGTTATCCGGCATACAAGTCACTGGCCGGAAGCTATCAGTTTGATCGATTTATATTAGCCATCGATCATGTACAAGGTGATCCGTTTGCATCCCCGTCCAGCTTACATGTGGAAATTTTTCACAGACAGGCTGGATTTCCTTCTGCTTATCTGGATTCTGCGGATGCACGGATCGCGCTGGCAGATCATCTGACCAGATGTCTTTCCGCCCAGTTTGAAACTTATAATTTTAAAGCAAAGGGATCTGGAAAGAGCGGTCTGATCTCCACAACCCACTGCGGACAGGAAGTTCTGGAGCGTTCTGCCTGTCAGGTACTCGATGATCGGATCATCGCCAGATTCCATGTGGGATTCCCGGCATTTGGTCGATCCATCAATGCAGGCGAGCTGGAGAAAATCCTGTTTGATTTTCTTCCACATTGTATCGAAAATACGTTCTTATTCAAAAAGTTAGATGCGAAGAAGTTGGAAACAGCCATTCATCTCTATGAAGATCAGCAGCAGCTTCGGGCACTGCTTCAGGAGCATCATCTGAAGGCATTTGTAAAAAATGGTGCAATTCTTCCGAGAAAAAGCGGCGTTTCTGATTTGCCGATGAAGGATTCCATTCCTTTCTGCTCTCCTGCTTCCATGGAACAAACATTTGTTCTTGACCATACAGGAGCTGTCACGGGAATGGCAATTCCGGAAGGTATTACTTTGATCGTCGGTGGTGGATACCATGGAAAATCCACCCTTCTGGAAGCTTTGCAGACTGGCGTCTATAACCATATTTCTGGTGATGGCCGGGAATTTGTCATTACAGATGCTACGGCTGTCAAGCTTCGGGCAGAAGATGGTCGATCCGTGCGAAATGTAAATATTTCCATGTTTATCAATGATCTTCCCAATAAGAAGGATACCACCTGCTTCTCTTCCATGGATGCCAGCGGAAGTACTTCCCAGGCGGCCGGGGTAATTGAAAGTCTGGAGGCAGGCGCACATCTGTTCTTGATTGATGAGGACACTTCTGCCACCAACTTTATGCTGCGGGATGAGTTCATGCAGCAGGTGATTAGCCGGGAAAAGGAACCGATCACACCATTTCTGGAGCGTGCAAGGGATCTGTACGAAAAGGCCGGTGTTTCCACGATTCTGGTGGCAGGCAGTTCCGGTGCTTTCTTCTATATTGCGGATCATGTAATCCAGATGGACAATTATCGTCCGGTGGAGATCACAGAGAAAATAAAGGCACTCTGTAAAAATTATCCCACACCGCGGACAGAAGCACCTGATTTTCACATTCCAAAGTTCGACCGTACTCTTCTACCCTTCCGTCGGGCAGAAACTTCCCGAAAACCCCGAGGCGGCCGGGATCGTGGAGACTCGAACAGAACTGCGTCCCATGAGCACATGAAAACAAAGCTTTATGGGAAGGATTCTTTTTCTGTTGATAAGGAGACCGTTGATCTACGTTATGTGGAGCAATTGGTAGATGCCGAACAGACAGCTGCACTTTCTTATTTTCTGCGATATGGACTCGAACATATGATCGACGGTCAGAAAATCGTTCAGGAGACTGCAGAACAATTGATGAAACTGATGGATCAGAAGGGCTGGCTTCCATTTTGCAGCTCCTATATTCCCTGCGGACTTGCAAAGCCCAGGATACAGGAACTCTATGCCTGCCTGAACCGATTCAGAGGATAAAAAATGACAACATTTGGAGGATGACGTTATGAATGAACAAAAGAATGAATCAAAGGATCTGATCACGGTCCGCGGAGAGCTGGCATTGCTTCTCATCGTGATCATGAACAGCTTTGGCGTTGTACTGATGCTCTACTCCGGCTCTGGAATCTCTGCGATTTCCAGTGTGCCTTATGCATTTTCAGAGGTATTTCCGCAGTTGACATTGGGAACCTGGACTTATCTCTTCCAGGGACTTTTGATCTTAAGTCTCATGATCCTGCGGAAAAAATTCGTACCTTCTTACTTATTAAGCTTTGTAGTCGGATTTTTCTTCGGAATTTTCATTGATATCCATGAAGCATGGATTCAGGTTCTGCCACAGACGATTCCGCTGCGTATCCTGTACTTCGTGATCAGCTACATTGTAATCTGCCTTGGAATCGCTCTGTCAAATCGCTGTAAAATGCCAATTGTACCGACAGATCTCTTTCCACGGGAGCTTTCTGTTATTATTAAAGTTCCGTACTCACGGATCAAGGTTTCCTTTGATGTGATCTGCCTGATGGTGACTGCTCTGATGACCGGTCTGATCCTGGGACATATCAAAGGACTTGGCATCGGAACTGTTCTGGCTGCCTTTACCATGGGAAAAGTGATCGGCTGGATCGGTGAACAGATGGATAAGAAACTGCATTTTGTATCAATTATGGAAAATCAGTTCTAGGTTTTTATATAAGCATAAAAATAAGGTCACCACATGATTTTGTGATGACCTTACTTTGTGTGCCGAGCATAGCACTAATCTTACTGGTTTTTCTACGTAGTATATTTTCTATATCGTTTCTCTACTGATTCAACACTTCTGTGATCTTCTGGATCATCTCATCTTCTTTCAGTCGGAATTTGATCTCCACACGTCTGGAAGCCGGCATATCTACGATATCTGTGTTCGCCTTATAGACCGGATCACTGAATGAGCGTCCGTTCACCGTCAATAACTGTTCCAGTACTTTGATATTTTCCTTACTCAGTCCATTGGATGAGTTCAGACAGAACTTCGCAACCGAGTTGGCACGATTGAAAGAAAGTGTCATATTACTCTGATAATCTCCGACTGTATCTGTGTGACCTTCAATAATGATCTCCGCAATATATGGGCGGAAATTATCCTGGAGAAGCACATCCAGATACATGGGAATTACTTCCTTCAAGGTATTTTTACTAGCTGCGGTCAGTGTAGCACTGTTATATTTGAACAGCACATCTGTAGAAAAACTGATGGAACCGGTCTGCGGATCTACCTGCATGGTAGAGTTGGAAAACTTCGTCTGCAATTCCCCAATAATATCTGTCCGAATTCCTACAATATCCTGCAGTTCGCTTTTGGCACTGTTCAATTCATCTCTTGCCTCATCAATCATCTGATAAGCTGACTGCAGCTCTTCTTCCGTCATCGTCTGCCTGGCATAAGCATCTTCCAGTTTTTGCAGGGATGCCTGCCGTTCTTTCTCTGACTCTTCCAGTTCTGTTCTGGTGTTGTTCAATTGTAATTCCGCCTGTTCCAGGTCTGTAGTCTTCATCTTGTAGATGCCAAGCGTAATGGCAATGATCAGCACAAAAAGAAGTAAAAGTGCTGCCATCATATCAGAATAAGACTGCCAGTAGCTTGGAGCCTGAAACACTTCTCTCCCTTTTCGCTTATTTTTCATATAAATCCCTCATCTGATGAAACGTATACAATTCATTGCCAAGGTTTTCACATGCCCGGTTCAGCTTTTCTTCTACATGCTGTTGGCGTTCCAGAGAAAGCTGCATAGAATCCTGCATAGCGCGGCTTGCATCCAGCAGCAGACGGGTACTCTCCTCCAGTCGCTGAAAATTGCGGGCATATGTACTCTGCGCCTCACAGGCATCTTTCAGATTTCTTCCGAGACTGTCAAACTCAGTTCCAAGAGATTCGGACAACTGGTTCATAAACTGCTGCACGATCTTGTCCAGACCTTTGATCTGACTTTCCTCATTGCATTTCATCAGTTCCATGATGGACTTCATGGAGTTCGCCATATTTGCCTGATAGATCAGCATGGCATTCATATTCTCGTCTACCTGGCTCACTGGCGGCTCTGTGCACTCATGGAATGTCTCCAAAAATGTAGTCAGCCTTGTATAAGCATCTGCCATGATTCCACGATACACAAAGTTAAATACCAGTGAAAAGAAGATTCCATATACGGACGTATGGAATGCCACTTTCATACCTGATAATAACGGTGCAATATTATCAGAAATAGTAAAAATATCATTACCGGTAAAAGAAAGCATTCCCAGAGTCAGTCCCAGAAATGTACCAAGAATACCTAGACCGGACATCGTTCCAGAGACTACGGAATTATAATGTGTCCCTGCAATCTGATCCAGCAGATCCTCGTTGATATATTCTTCCACACTGCAGGCAGAGGTAACCGTTCCCTTTTTTGTTGTATGGGCTTTGATTCGTCTCTGATATTTAGCAAACTGTGTGTCAAGAACACTATCTTCAAACACATTCTCTTTTTCTTTATACTGACTCCAGAGATTTGCAGAAGATACTTCGTATTGGGTACTCATACTCTTAGTTACCCGTTCCAGTGCGTCACCTGCCCGGTTTAACCGGTTGAAAAATACAGCGGAAATAATCATCAGAATACCGATCAGAATGAAAAATGTCAGATTGATAGCAAAATTACTGATGGAGCCGATTTCCCCCGTAAAGACTCCATTGATGTACAGAATGAATCCTAACATCAGAATATATAAGACAAACAGAAAATAATAGGATTTGCGTTTCATGCATGCCCTCCTTCGTATATGATTTGATAGAACTACTTTACCATATTTTAGAAGGAGGGACAATGGAAGCGCATGAATCTTAAAACAAACTTAACAAAATCTTAAAGACGTGCAACACCCGTCTTCTTTGCAGCCTCGGCCACTGCTTTTGCAACCGCCGGACCAACTCTCTTGTCAAATGCTTTCGGAATGATGTAATCCGGAGAAAGCTCCTCATCTGTGATCAGACCGGCCAACGCTTCTGCAGCGGCAATCTTCATCTCATCATTGATATCTTTGGCACGTACATCGAAAGCTCCACGGAAAACACCTGGAAATGCCAGCACATTGTTGATCTGATTCGGGTAATCACTTCTTCCGGTTGCAATGACTTTGGCTCCGCCTGCTTTTGCATCATCCGGGAAGATCTCCGGAGTAGGATTGGCACATGCAAAGATGATGGCATCCTTTGCCATGGTCTTCACCATATCTACTGTAACTGCACCTGGAGCGGATACTCCAATGAATACATCTGCACCTTTGAGCATATCTGCCAGAGATCCTGCTTTGTGCTCCAGATTAGTCACTTTGCTCATCTCATCCTTCACCGGATTCATTCCCTCCGGGCGGCCCTCATAGATAGCACCTTTCCGGTCACAGAGCGTAATGTTCTTAATTCCTGCCTTCAGAAGCAGACGGGCAATAGAGATGGCTGCAGCTCCGGCTCCGTTCATCACCACATGAACTTCTTCCTTTTTCTTTCCAACCACTTTCAGTGCATTGGTCAGTCCTGCAAGAGTGATGATAGCCGTTCCATGCTGATCATCGTGAAAGATTGGAATATCGCATTTTTCTTTCAGTTTTTTCTCAATTTCAAAGCATCTTGGTGCAGAGATATCTTCCAGATTCACTCCGCCAAAAGAACCCGAGATCAGATAAATCGTGTTGACGATTTCATCTACATCATGGCTCTTGATACACAGCGGAAATGCATCCACATCACCAAATGCCTTAAACAGCACACATTTTCCTTCCATAACCGGCATACCCGCTTCTGGTCCGATATCACCCAGACCAAGCACTGCGGAACCATCCGTCACGACCAGACACATATTCCATCTTCTGGTCAGTTCATAGGAAGCGTCAATATTTTTCTGGATTTCCAGACAGGGCTGTGCGACACCTGGTGTATATGCAAGGGAAAGATCGTCCTTATTTGCTACCGGTACACGGGTAACTACTTCTAGTTTTCCTTTCCATTCTTTATGTAACCGTAATGACTCTTTTGCGTAATCCATCTTTCGTATCCTTCTTTCTTCTTAATAGTTTCCACCAAAGAACTTGTTGTTCTCCGGAAGTTTATAATCTTTAAAGTAAATTCCAAAGTCAAGCTTCAAATAGCTACACAGGTCAGCAAGCTCCACCATAGTGTTATCATTGACTGGAATTCCATGCTCCAGTCTCTCTTTTTCGGCAAAGACTTCCTTCTCGCCATGGGTATAGATCCGACTCTCTCCTTCTGCCTTCGGGCTTTCACGAAGGGCTTCCAGATACTCGGAGAAATGTTTACGAATCTCGTCCGGGTTGCCGAAGCAAGCTGGATTGATTGCCATAAATCCATGACAGATACCCGTCTTATCCGAGAAAGTACAGCACTGATCAGAAGTAACACCCATGGAAAGGATGGAACTGAACAGTTCGCAGATCATACCATATCCATAGCCTTTATGACTTCCGGTTACTTCTTTATTTCCACCAAGCGGCATGATGCCGCCGCCTTTTTTCGATACGATATTGGATAACACATCCGGAGCGTTGGTGCTGGCATGTCCGTCTTTATCGAGCGCCCATCCTTCCGGAAGCGGTTTGTTCATCTTATTGTACATCTCCAGTTTTCCTCTGGTCACAACCGTTGTGGAGCAGTCAAAGAAAAATGGATACGGATCAGCAGGCATAGCAACTGCGATCGGGTTGGAACCAAGCATTGCTTTTCTTCCAAAAGTCGGAACCATGATAGCCTCCGAGTTAGTACATGCCATTCCCATAAGTCCCTCATCACATGCCATCTTTGCATAATATCCGGCAATGCCGAAATGATTGGAGTTGCGAACGCTCACGATTCCCACACCTGTGGTCTTTGCTTTCTCAATCGCCTTCTTCATGGCATAGATACTGATCAGCTGTCCCATCCCATTATGACCATCGATTACTGCGGAAATCGGTGTTTCGAATACTACTTCTGGTTTTGCCTCCGGATGGATCGTGCCTTTCTGAATACCTTTGTGATAACGTACCATTCGCTGCATTCCATGACTCTCAATACCATAGAGATCTGCTTTCAGAAGAACATCTTTGATCTCTTCACTCTCCTGCTCAGAAAAACCAAATGACTGAAATACATCTTTGCAGAATGTGTTTAATGTGTCATATGACCAAGTTACATAACCCATACAAAATACCCTCCTGTCGGTTTGACCAAATAAAAATATTGGTATTACCAATTTATGTACAATTATAACATTGGTAATACCAATTGGCAAGAGGTATCTTTATTTCTTTGCAGTATATTTACATCTATAATTGAATCATCTGCTCCATTTCGTTCATATAAGCTTCAATTGTTTCCATATGTTCTGACATGCGCTGTTCTGCCAGCGTTGCATCTTTGCTTACAATCGCATCCACCAGCTGACGATGCTGTTCATCAATGTCTGAAGACGACTGTTTCTTTTCCATAATATATCCGCGGATACCTGAGATGATTGTTTCAGTCAGTTGATCTGCTGCGCTCAACACGCTGTAGAGCATGGGATTATTGGCCATCTTTGCAATCTTCTGATGAAGCTGCTGATCCAGCATACCTCGTTCTTTTTCTGTGTCAGCAATCTCAAGCTTTGCAAGGATCATACGTAGTTCAGCCTCATCCAATGCTGTACAGTTCTGCGCTGCCAGTAATGCAGTCTCTCGTTCCAGTGCTGCACGTAATTGCTGGTTCTGCCGAAGATATCCGTTGTTCAGCTTGAACATGATCGACAGCGGGCTAATAAGCCAGCTGGTCAGATCCTCGGTAATATAATTACCCCCTCCCTGTACACAGTGAACGATCCCAAGAAGTTCCAGTGCTCGAAGTACTTCCCGGACTGCAGGTCTTGAGACTCCCATGCTCTCAGCCATCGTCCGTTCCGCCGGAAGTGCATCCCCGCCTTTAATATTTCCATCCTGAATATTATCTATAATTTGATTTAAGATAGCGTCAAACGCCTTTTCTTCTCCAATTTTTCTGAACATACTGATTCTCCATCTGATACGATTATTTCACATAACTCCATACGAGCAGCCAAGTAACCTCACGCTACTGTCTTTGCTGCTCAGTATAGCATTTTGCTGTTGTCGTGTCAAAATTGAACCTTATAATAGCTCGTCAGAATAATATGGAAGAATAATCTTCCGTCCTTCGATCAGGCATGTATCATGCATGCCATTGATGGTCATAACTTCATTAATATAATCCATGCGATCCTCATAATGTGCAGCATCCATATAATCTCCTGCCAGATCCCACAGAGTATCTCCGTCCTGGATCTCCACATTCGCATAATATTTATACATAGCAGGCGCAGCCGGTTCCTTTGCTCTGGTGATCATGGAACCGAATCCCATACCGATCACAAATATTACTACAAGTGTCAGCACAATCAGCAGGATCATCTTTCTCTTTTCCCGCTGCTTTCTCAGAGCTCTTGCTCTGCGCTCTCTTCTCATATCTTCTCTCTGAACTGTCTGTGCTGCATACATTTCATTCACTCTCCTTTTATCAAGAACCAAACATCTGTTCTATGTGCTTATTATAGTATCAGAACACATGTTTGTCAATAGATAAATCGAATATTTGTTCGGAAAATATGTTCTGTTTTATGCAGTCGGAATTTTACAAATGAAGCGAGTGACCTGTCATTTCCCTGTTTACTTTATGTCCACAGACATGCTATAATTAGTTTTCATTCTAAGGAAAAAGATAATAAGAGAACAATAGTGGGGGAGTTTTTCAGATGGCAATTCGTAAAAACGGAATCGTTGTATTAGGAGCAGTATTTGTTGATATCAAAGGGTTTCCGGAGGATATTTATATTCCGGACGGACGGAATGCAGGAACGGTAGAATATGTTCATGGCGGAGTAAGCCGGAACGTGGTGGAGGATATTGCCAATCTTGAGCTGCGCCCCACATTTCTTGGTATTGTAGATGACTCTGCACTGGGTGCGGACGTCATCCATAAGCTGAAGAATCATAAAGTAAACACTGAATATATGCAGACAATCCCCAATGGAATGGGAACCTGGCTTGCCGTATTTGATCACAACGGCGATGTAGCCGGCTCTATTTCTCAGAGACCAAACCTTCTGCCGATCCTGGATACCCTGGAGGAAAAAGGGGACGAGATCTTTGCAGAGGCTGATTCTGTGGTAATCGAAGTTGATATGGATAAGGATATTGTAAAAAAAGTGGTGCAGTTCTGCGAGAAATATGACCGGAAGCTGTATGGTGTGGTCAGCAACATGAGTATTGCTATGGAACGCCGTGATCTTCTTCAGAAATTCGACTGCTTTATCTGCAACCAGCAGGAAGCTGGCATGTTCTTCTCCGATGATTACAGCGAAAAAAGCCAGGAAGAACTTCAGGAGATCCTGGCAGACTGTCTGAAAAACGGTAACATTCCTTCTATGGTTGTTACTATGGGTGGAAAAGGCTCTGTCTATGCGGACTGCGAAGGACTGCGTGGTTTCTGCCCGCCTAAGAATGTATCTGTAAAAGATACCACTGGTGCAGGTGATTCCTTCTGTGCAGGTGTTGCCAGCGGACTGACATACGGAAAAACTCTTCCAGAAGCCGTTGAGATAGGTACCCGTCTGGCAGCTTCTGTGATCACTTCTTCTGAAAATGTATGTCCTCGCTTTCTGCCTGCGGAATTTGGACTTGAGGTGTAATAGCTGCTATCCCCTGTGATGGACACGATATTCCAGGGCTGGTACGGACAATCAAAAAACTCCGACAGGATATTGAGTACCTGAATCACTCAATTCTCGTCGGAGTTCTATTATTTTATCTACGGATCTGCATATTTACCGATCTTCCATTATACAGCTTTCTTTGCAGTTGGTTTTTTCCATGCACACCAGCAGATAAATCCAAGGAATACCACTGCTGCGATCATCCAGCAGACGAATGTCAAAGTGTCTTTTCCGCTGAACATATCATAATAACCTTTCAGATAGATGAACGCGATCAGAATCGGAAGGAACCAGGTCACATAAGCGCGCAGTGCGGCCGGGAATTTGATTCCCTCACCGGCATTTGTCTCATCCATAAATCCATCCCATCCCCAGCCGTTCTTTCTGGTACAGAACAGAACATAGCCAAGACTTCCAAGCGGAAGCAGGTTATTGGAAACGATGAAGTCTTCCAGATCAAGGACGCCGGTGCCCGGGCCTAAGGGCTGGAACCCGCTCCACAGGTTGAAACCCAGCACGCAGGGGATGCTGCCCAGGGCAATGAGTCCGAACACGAACCAGGCGGCTTTGGGCCGGTCCCAGCCCAGCAGTTCCCGGAAACAGGCAATGATGCTTTCCATCACCGCAATCACCGTGGAAAGGGCGGCGAAGGACAGGAACACAAAGAACAGGCTGCCCCAGATCCGGCCTCCAGGCATCAGGGTGAACAGGTTGGGGATGGTCAGGAAGATCAGGGAGGGGCCGGCATCCGGCTGGATCCCGTAGGCGAAGCAGGCGGGGATGATGATGAAGCCGCTCATCAAGGCCACAAAAGTGTCCAGAGCGGTAATGGTCAGGGCTTCTCCCGGCAGGCTCCGCTTTTTGTCCATATAGGAAGCGAAGATCATCATGGCCCCGTTGCCGGCGCTGAGGGTGAAGAAAGCCTGGCTCATGGCAGCATAGATCACATTTCCCCAGCCCAGTTTTTCCAGAGAAGCGAAATGGGGGACCAGGTAGAATTCAATCCCTTTCTCCGCTCCCGGCAGGAACAGGGAATGGACGGCCAGGACGATCATCAGCAGCAGCAGGGCACTCATCATCACCTTGGTGATCCGCTCGATGCCTTTTTCCAGACCCATGTAGCAGACCACAAAGCCCAGGAAGCAGGAAAGGAAGGTCCAGGATCCCATGGATAGAGGCTGAGCCAGCATCTCCTGGAAGGTGGCCTGGATGAAGGCTGGAGACTGGCCCACAAAGGTTCCCTTCAGATGGAGCCAGCAGTAATCCAGCATCCACCCGGTGACCGTGGTGTAATAAAGCAT
>ENA-UPXC01004062-UPXC01004062.1-human-gut-metagenome-genome-assembly--contig:-NODE-4062-length-13942-cov-3.549297_pt1 | contig 13942 bp, 6 predicted proteins | sample MGYA00250047_ERZ773371 | MGnify/ENA primary metagenome ERZ773371 (study PRJEB29103, sample SAMN06111975) | human gut metagenome | biome: human gut; feature: ankylosing spondylitis patient; material... | reverse complement strand
ATCGTTATCTTTTGGGGGATGAGGTGCAATTTGATGAACATGGGAAGCCTGTGCTGGCTACTGCTCACATGTTTAATAATTACCAGACAGCAGAACGAAGAAGAAGAGATAACCATTGGGCTTCTTATGGATAAAATCCAGGGAATGGAAGCATATATTTCAGAATTGCTGGAAATTATTTCAAAAAATGAAAAGCAGAGTGAATCTGTAATCCGGGAACTGACAAAGAAAAATGAAGAATATCATGAAACTATTCTGCATATCCGGGATTTTAAACAGCAGGAAGAAGAGCAGGCATTGGCAAGGGAGCAGCAGAAGAACGAAGAAGAAGGAAAAAGAGGACACGAACTGCTCAAAGGAAACCAGAAAATTCTTGTATTGGGAGATGCAGGAATTACACTGGAAATCATGCAGGCGATTGCCAAAAAAGAATATGGATTTGCCAAAAATGATATTGAATTTCAGGTGGATTATAAGAAAATTGTAGGAGTATCAAAGAGAGTCCATAGCAGCAACCGGTATGCAGCCATGATACTGGGAAAATGTCCGCATAAAGTGGCAAATCTCGGAAGCTGGTCCAGTATTATTGCAGAATTTGAGCAGGCAGGTTATCAGGGCGAAACCGTTGCAGCGAGATCAGAATCCGGTGAACTTAAGATTACAAAAGGATCTTTCCGCAATGCACTGGAAGAAATATATCAGAAGTTAAGTAATCAAAGCGAAAATTAATTATTTGTTATAAGAGAAATAATAAAAATATCCGGGAGAGACCGGACATTTAGAAAGTGTCCGGCTTCTGCCCGGAATTTTTGTATATTAATAGTTATTCAGCCAGACTGTATTTTTCAGGATTTTCTGGAATTACAGCCGGAGTATCAGCATAGATTATACAGTACCGGTAATAATCAGGGTACTTACTCCAGGATTAATAATCCATGCACCCGTAGCCGCATCCTGTGTATAAGTGGCAGCAGGAACGGTAATCTGTCCTGCGTTAGTTGTAAATAACCCTGTAGTTTCATCATAAGTATAATTTGTTGTTTCCGTCCATGCCGTTCCATTGAAGGAGGCAGTCACATTGGTTAATATCGGATTAAATGCATCCGTGATAACTGCATCCGTTTCGGCAGTTGCCGGTACATTTCCCGTATTCTGAATTACAAAAGTATAAGTTAGGGTACTGTTTTCTGTTACTGGTACAGGACTGACGGACTTTGTAATTGTCAAAAGAGGAGCACTGTCAGAAGTTGCCTCTTCGGTTATTTCAATAGGTGTAATGCCAACTCCTGATATGGTAGCTGTGTTGCGGATTACGGAACCGGTTCCCAATGGTGCAAACTGATTTGTCGCTGTTTCATAGGCTATGGTAATATTTCCGTTTGCCGGAATACTAAGACCTGTAACGGTCAGAGGCGGACCTGCGGTAACAACAGGATTTGCCTGGAGTACCCCATTGATATAATACTTAATGGTATCAGGAATATAACTCAGAGGAACAAGAGTTCCAGTATCAAAGTTATAAGATCCAAGATTATCAGAAACTGTAATTCCGGTGAAAGCGGTATTTCCGGAATTAACAATGCTGATAATATAAGTGATTGTATCGTTTTGTTCATAAGTGTTTCTGACTGCGGTTTTGGTTGCGGACAGAACTTCTAATATTTCACCGACTGCAATATTGGAATTAGCAACTGCATTTCCATAGCGCAGCTGTGCCTGGTTGGTAAAACGTGCCATAATTATTATCCTTTCTCTTAAATAGTTTCGGATTTGTCCAGACTGCAGGATTTGCAGTATTATTGTGTAATTTCTGCAATCGTCGAACACATCACAATATAATATATGTAAGAGAATGGATGTTGGTCCATGTGGTTTAATAATTATGCAGAAGTTTTAATATGTAAAATACAAAAAAACACAGTGGAAACAGGTACGAGCCGGTTTCACTGTGTTTTTATATTTTACATTCAGGAACGAAAGCTGTTTACGGGAGAAGGAATTTTATTTCTGCCAGAAATTCCCGCAGCATATTGTTCGGGAGATATAAAGGTGAGGAATCAGCGGCAATTCCACTGATATTAGTAAGTCCTTCTTTTTTTGCAGTTTGCAATGCCCGGAACAGATGGAAATTATTCGTTATAATTCCGATTGCGGCATCCTGCGGAATTAAATTCATGCTGTTTTGTATATTCTGACTGGTTGTCTTTGAATCCGGTTCCAGAAGAATCCGGTCTTTTTCTATGCCCTGTTCTTCCAGATATGCCGCCATTCCTTCTGCTTCACTGCAAGGTTCGTTTTTTCCCTGTCCTCCGGATACGACACAGATGGCGTCCGGGTGTTCGTATAAGTATTCGACTGCCCGGTCAAGACGGTAACGCAGCACTCTGCTGGGACCGTGTTCGCGCATCTGTGCACCGAGAACAATAATATATTCCGGATTATTTTCCCCGGTATCATAAAAATGAGAAAATATCATTCCTTCCATAATAAGAAAAAAGAATAGAAATAATGCGAGAACAATACTGCCGATACGAACCAGTATAACAGGAAGTTTCTGCCATAATTTCCAATGAATAAATATTCCGGAAAAAATAAATAAGCCTGCAATTCCAAACCAGACAGCAAAAAATAGAGTGCCGGAGCCGGCCATACGGATCAAAATCCCGTAACCGATACAGAGAATGGCGAGTAAGAAACATAAAATCATAAAGAACCTCCTGTAATAACGTCAGTATTAGTTTCTATAAGAACCCTTTTTCCTTCAAAAGCAAATCCATAATGGCGGATTTTTTCTTTTGGAATTCCAAGTAGAAGAAGTTCGGTATCATAACCTTTTTCTTCGATTTGTTTTAATGCGGCTTTTGCAGTTCCTTCTAATCCGGTTTCTTCGCTGGAATCAAATACCTTGAACTCCATAATAATAGCATCTTTATCAGAATGTTTAGGAATCAGCATAACATCATATCTCCCATAACCACTTTCACGATTTGACTTTAACTGATAATCTTTGCGTAATGCAACTAAAAGTCCCAGTACAAATCCGTGATAGAAACGTTCCGGCTGAGCTTTTGCAGAAGCACGCCTTCCAGTATCGAAATTGCTGAACGTTTCTAATGCGACATCATTTAGATAGTTCGTCATGTTTTTTACATTTCCAGCAAGAAGAGCAGTTATAAATTCATTATATTCTTTTCTTACAGTACGAAACCAGCCTTTAAACATTTTTGAAAACATGATGTGAGTCTCTTTATTTGTGATTTTCAAATAGTACCATGTTTCTAAATCCTCGTCCCGATATTCAACCTTTTCTACTTTTAAATAGCCGCTTGCCATAAGAAGACTCCAGACAGCACTTTCGTCATCTGTTAGTTGATGAAATATAATTTGTTCATCAAAATTTTCGACAATTTCGTTATTTTGCAGAAGTTCTTCCATTTTTTCTTTTACTTCTGCGGAAGCTGTTTGTATTAATTTGCTTACCAGAGCATTAGAACTGGTATCGGTCCAATAGGTTTGATATTCACGTTTACTTAAAAAATTGGTGATGGACCATGGATTATAAATATCCTTTTGAGAGCCGAATATAAATCCATCATACCATTGTTTTACCTGCTGTTTTTCTTTTGATAGCCCAAATAATTCTAAAGACTGAAAAACTTCTGATTCCGTAAATCCGAAACAGCTTTCGTATTCCTTTGCGGTTGTGGTAACTACGTTCAGATTATTTAAATCGCTAAACATAGATTCTTTTGAAACCCTTGTGATTCCGGTCATAACAGCTCGTTCCATATAAGGATTGGTTTTAAATGCTGAATTAAAAAAACTACGCATAAATCCTGTAAGTTCTTCCCAATATCCATAGGAATAGGCTTCCTGCAATGGAGTATCATATTCGTCCAAAAGAATAATAACTTTCTTCTGATAATGATTATTTAACAGTGCAGAGAGGTTTTTTAAAGCATCCTGAGCCATTACATCGTCCATATCATAACTGACAAGTTGATATGTTTTCTTTTCGCGTTCATTAAAATATGTTTCGAGAGATCCAAATTGCGTATATAAATCAACCAGAATGTTTTTTATTTTTTGGATTGCATTTTTATAATTGCGTTCTTTTACATGTGCAAAACTTAAAAATATAACGGGATAAGTTCCCTGGATTTTTTTGTAATACTCGTATTTCCAGATATTTAATCCTTCAAAAAGATCCTTTCTGTCAGCATACTTGTTTGAAAAGAAGCATTTAAGCATATCCATATTTAAAGTTTTTCCAAAACGTCTGGGTCTTGTAATCAGGGTTACAATATCTTTTGATTCCCACCATTCTTTGATGAATAAAGTTTTATCAATATAGAAGCAGTCGTTTGTTCGGATATCTTCAAAGCCCTGATTGCCAATACTGATTGTTTTTGACATTTCCCCACCTGCTTTCTGTGAATTATCTTGTTCTGTTGAAATTGTATCATAGAAATATTTTAAAAACAATGGTACAATTCATTATTTGCTATTTTACCGAATATCTGCGGTAAATAAACATTGATATTACGACAGTAATCGTTTCGGTAATCCAGAATGCGTGCCACACTCCGGAAGCACCGAATATTCTGCTTAAAATCCATGCCATTGGAATCATAAGGACAACATAACGGCATAGTGAGATAAACAGGGAAGGGAGTCCTTTTCCGAGTCCTTCCAAAGCACCACAGGCAGTTACAGATAAGGAAGAAATAATAAATCCAATGCAGATAATTCTAAGTGCATGACTTCCGCTTGCAATGGAATCTGCATTTGAGGTAAATAATCCAATAAGTGCATCAGGGATTGCAAAACAGAGGATTGTACCAATGATCATAATCATTGCGACAAGTCCGGTAGCCTGTAAAAAGATCTGATGCACTCGTTTCTTTTCCCCGGCACCATAATTATAGCCAATCAGTGGTCGCATTCCCTGAATTACACCATTTGCCGGCAGATATAAGAATGTCTGCAGTTTATAGTAAACACCCAGAACAAAAACATAGGTCTGTGAAAATCCTGCAAGAATCATATTCAATGCCGAAATCAGCAGGGAAGGCAGAGCCATGTTCAAAGTCGCCGGAATCCCAATAGAATACATCTTTTTACATAATGTAGTGTCTAAAATGGCATCTTTTCTATGAAAATGAACGGACATAGGTCTGGTAAGGTAAATGATGAGATAAAAAACAGCACTGATAGTCTGCCCAAGACCGGTAGCCAGTGCCGCTCCCTGTATACCGAGCAATGGAAATGGTCCGATACCAAAAATCAGCAATGGATCCAGTATAATATTTGCAATACATCCGCTCATCATGCATACCATGGATACTGCCATTCGTCCCACCGCCTGGAAAGTCTTTTCAAAAACCAGTTCCCAGGCAAGAATAACGGAAAAAGAAAATGCAATCACAGAATAACTGCTTCCAAGTTCTACCACCTGTTCTGAAGAAGTAAACATCCTAAGAAAAGGTGTAATAAATAAAATGCATACTACGGTCAACACTACACCGTGTAAAGTTCCGAGCAGCATTCCCTGACTTGCTGCTTTGTCAACCATTTTCCTATCATTTGCTCCCATATAAAATGAAATCATGGCATTAATCCCGATGCCGAATCCTACCATAACGGCATTCACTAAATTTTGCATTGGAAATACCAGTGATAATGCAGTCATTGCGTCTTCACTGATTTTTGCCACAAAGAAACTGTCCACAATGTTGTAAAGTGAATTCACAAGCATTGAAATCATCATCGGAAGAGACATGGTAAGTAACAGTTTCATAACCGGGTGTTCTTTCATATAACTTTGATTCATAAAGTCCTCCTTAAAACAAAAAATGCCACACAGTCTCCTGTGTGGCGAAAAGATGAATCGAAATCTCATTCTGGAAAAATCCACAAAAATTTTCAAAATGATTATAGCAAAAGGTAAGGAAGAAAGTCAAGACGAATGTTGATTTTGGGCGATGGAATGTGGTAGTATTAGAGTAAGAAAATAATAACATTCTGCATAAGGAGAAATAATGAAAAAATACGAGGAATTAGAAAATGGATTACAGACAGCGTTTATTAATCATGCAGTGAACTCTAATCTGGCATATCGTCCGGAATTTATTTCAAACGATTATAAACAGGGAAAGAAAGTGCTTGCTTCACTGGAATATGAATTAAATCAATGTGATGAATTTTGTATTAGTGTTGCATTTATCACACAGAGCGGAATACAGCCATTACTTATGATTTTAAAAGAATTGGAAAAGAAAAATGTCCCGGGTAAAATTCTTACCACAGATTACCTGACATTCAGTGAACCAAAGGCACTTATGCGACTTGCAGAATTAAAAAATATTAAAATAAAAATGTATCGGACCAATGATGAAACTGGCGGATTTCATACCAAAGGGTATATTTTTAAACAGGATGAAATTTATCGGATCATTATTGGAAGTTCCAATATGACATTAAGTGCGATTACAAAAAACAGAGAGTGGAATACCAAATTAGTATCCACAGAGCAGGGACAGATAGTAACAGATATCCTGCAGGAATTTGATGAGCTGTGGAACAGTGAAGTGACACAGGAATATCATGATTTTATAGAGGAATATGAGCAAAGATATTTACAGAATAAATTAATAGAAAGACAGAAGCAGAGAGCTTTGTCTGATGAAAAAGTTGTAGATTTTGGAACTTATACATTAAAGCCCAATAAAATGCAAGTGGAATTTGTAAATAAAATGCAGAGATTAAGAGAACAGGGACAAACAAAGGCATTGTTATTAAGTTCGACCGGTACTGGAAAAACTTATGCTTCTGCATTTGCCATGCGTGAACTGGGATTTAAAAAAGTATTATTTCTGGTGCATAGAGAGCAGATTTTAAAACAGGCACTGATATCTTATAAAAAAGTTTTACCGGGAAATATTTCAATGGGATTGCTTTCTGGTAATTATAAAGATACGGATGCGGATTATCTGTTTTCTACCGTTCAGACAATGAGCAGGAGCCATATATTGGAGAAATTTGAAAAAGACAGATTTGAATGTATTATCATCGATGAAACACATAAAGCCGGGGCAGAGAGTTACCATAGAATTATAAAGTATTTTACACCGGAATTTTTACTTGGTATGACAGCAAGTCCGGAACGGACAGATGGATTCGATATTTACAGTTTATTTGACCATAACATTGCAAGTGAGATAAGGCTTCAGGATGCATTAAGGGATAATCTTTTATGCCCGTTTCATTATTATGGTATTTCAGATTTGGAAATAAATGGGCAGACAATAGATGAACATGCCGATTTCCGGCTGCTGGCAAATGAACAGAGAGTAAATCATATTCTGGAACAGGCGGAGTATTACGGATGTGATGGGGAAAGAGTAAAAGGATTGGTTTTCTGCAGCCGGAATGAAGAAGCAAAAGCTCTGTCAGAAGAGTTTAATAAAAGAGGATACCGGACCATTGCACTTTCTGGTGCCAATTCGCAGGAAGAGAGGGAGCAGGCGGTAGAAAAACTCGAAGCAGATAACACGGATCAAAAGCTTGATTATATATTTACTGTAGATATATTCAATGAAGGTGTTGACATTCCAGCAGTAAACCAGGTTATTATGCTAAGACCGACACAGTCCGCGATCGTCTTTGTGCAGCAGCTTGGACGAGGACTTAGAAAAGCAGATGGCAAAGAATATGTTGTTGTACTGGATTTTGTCGGGAATTATAACCGGAATTTTCTGATTCCGATAGCATTATCCGGAGACAGAACTTATAATAAAGATACCATTCGTAAATATGTCAGGGAAGGCTCCAGGATTATTCCAGGCTGTTCTACGATCCATTTTGATGAAATTACAAAGAAACGTATCTTTGCTTCCATTGACAAAATGACAACAACAAAGAAGATGCTCACAGACTGGTACAATCAGGTAAAATATATGATAGGTCATATTCCGACGATTTTGGATTTTTATAAATTAGGAGAAATAGACCCGATGCTGTTTATCAGTTATGCAAGAACGTATGATAATTTTGTCAGAATGGCAGATAAGGAATATCAAATGACATTTACTGAGAGGGAGGAGCAGATACTGGCATTTATTTCGGCACTTATCGTAGATGGAAAGAGACCACATGAATTATTGCTGCTTAAAATGCTTGTGGAAAACAAGGAGATAAATGAAAATATATTTGCAGAAGAATCTTCTGAGGAAGTATCATCGGAAGAAATGACAGAAGAGTTAACAGAAAAGTTAACAGAAGAAGAGTCAACTGAGGAAATAGAAGAGGAAACTACCGAGTTTGAATATGGAATTGACTTTTTAGATCTTGGAGATGTGACTCAGATTATTCAAATTTTATCATGTCGGATAGAGGGAAGTCAAGTCATTGTCAAGGGAAAGCTTAACCATAAGTTTAAGACAGCAGATGAGAAATTGTATCTGTTTGAGGAGCCGATGTATCAAAAAGATATTACAGGCAGTCCGATTGCAGATGTGAAAAAAGAAGATACGTTTGAATTTTCTGTTCCGCTGAATAATAATACAGCACAGTCAAAGTTGTATTCTAAATTTTTTGTTGGAATGAAATTTAGGGATGGTACGTATCAGGCATTGAGTGATGGATGCTTTATTACAAATCCAGAAGCATTGGCAGAAAATCAGTCATCATATCCGCAGGCAAGAAGCAAAAAAGGGCTTCTCACAGATATTGCTTTTGGAACAGATATTGAAGAATTAGGCCTTAGTTATACAAATGTAAATATTGTAATGAATGAGCTAATTAATGGCAGCGGATATTCTTATACATATAATGGGAAAACATATCAGTATTCATCAAATTGTATTGCCAAGTTAGACCAAACACTTCTTATGTACGACCGAAATAATATTATTGTGAATGCGATTTTATTATGGCAGCCAGATCAAAATCCACATAGCTTTGGCTATCCTGGTGCAAATGCATCAATTGGTGCATATCATGGATGGAACGTTGTCTCAAAGGAAGGAATTGAATGCATTTCAGCAGCGCTTCATTTTCTCGGTGAGCGATATGGCAGAAGTGATCATGCATATGGACATATTGCAAGCTGGACAGTTGGAAATGAAGTTAATGCAGATACTTCGTGGAATTACACAGGTCACCAGTCTGCGCCGGATTATGCATATATTTATACCAATATGATGAGAATTACAAGCCAGGCAGTGAAAAGCAGCTGTGCACATGCGCGAGTTTTTATGTCGTTAGACATGTATTGGCATGGTGTGTCTGGAGGAACACGTTATGATGGAAAAGAGCTAATTGACTATGTAAACACCTATATGAAGGCAGAGGGTGATATTGAGTGGGGAGTAGCATTCCATCCATATGGAAATCCACTTACGGAGGCAGAGTGGTGGAATGATAATGCAACCTTTAATGAAAATGCGATTTTTATTTCAATGGAGAATATTTCAGTTTTAACTGGATATTTGTGTAAAAATGGATTGCGAAATCCAGATGGCTCCGTAAAGCATGTGATATTGTCTGAGCAGGGATATACATCACATTCGTTTAACCAGGGAAATGTAGAGTGGAAGCAGGCAGCGGCACTTGCTTATGCGTATTATGTGACTGAAGCTAACCCTTATATTGATGCATTTATTGCAATGAGAGAAGTAGATGCGAAGCCGGAGGCAGATGCGGGAATACATCAGGGCCTTTGGTATAATGATGAAAATAAGGCATTGTGTACATTTGCAAAGAAGCCTGCGTGGACGGTATGGAAATATATTGATACAAATCAATCATTTGCGTATACAGATTCACTTGCATCGCTTGTTGGATTGCCGTCATTTTCATCTGTATATGGTTCTGTAATGGCGTCAAAAAACAGGAGTGCAGATTTAGGTACCGGCGGATATGCCGCGTCATGTAATGTTGGAACGACTCTTATGAATGGCTGGTATGGTGAGTATGGATTAACTTCCTGCAGTGCAGACAGCCAGAAGATTGCCGTAAATGCAGGAGCAAACAGTCCATTCACATATGCAGGAATTGCACGCGCAGGAAATGTTGATTTTTCTTCACAGCGTTATTTTTGTTTTAATATTTCAGGAACGGCTGGAGATAATCAAAATTTGAGAGTGCGCATGCGTTTTACAAGCGGTCAGGACACGCTTGAAACGGAGCTTGCACGGAAAAAGAATGTAAATCAGATGATATATGCGGATCTTGGAAACTGGAAGGGAAAAAGCAGCAGGATGGAACTGAAAAATGGCAGAATGGAAGCTTTACAATTCAGAATGTATGCCAAAGCAGTGGTATAAGTACAACATCAGCACCATCACTTACAATTACAGAATCGGGATACACAGGAGTAACTCAAGATGCATTTACAGCATACTGCAAGGTGAGCGGAACAAAGCCGGTTGCAAGAGTAGAATATAGTGCATGGAATATTGCATTCAGCACAGAGAAAACAGTTACAAAGCGGGGAAGCATTTCTGGTGGATATTCTCAATGCAGTTTCTCAATTTCTGAGTTTGGGTGGAGAACAGGTGCATATGGTGTTCGAATTGTGGCATATGATACGGACAATGTAGCTTCAAAGCCAGTGCTAGTTAGTGTTACTGTGAAGGGTGCGGCAGAGGCACTTGTTATTTACAATGTTTATACAACAGATATTTCTTATAATGGATTTACACTTACAGTAGAAGCTGCCAGTGATTATGGTCTTTCTGGAAATTCTTCTGTAGCAGTATGGAGCAGTACCGCAGGACAGGCAAAGACTCTTATCTGGTATCCGCTTCAGTTTGTAAATGGACGGGCAAGTGTTCGCGTAAATATTTCAAATCATGGAAATTATAGAGGTGAATATAATTGTCATGCGTATGTTACTGATAATAGGGGAACAAAAAAGCTGTATGCATTAACAGCATCTGTTCCTACACCAGTTCCCAAGATTACATCAGCATCTGTAACGGAAGTTAGTGCTTTGGGATATCAGGTGAATGCAAATTTTGATTGTCCGCTTGGTGTGTCAAAGGCAGAGATGAAAACATGGACAGACAAACTTGGTTTAGGCGCTGCTGTGACAACGAATATGACGGTCAATGGGTCAAGTGTAATGTCATACGTAATGACTTCTGCTCATCAAAATAAAAGTGGAACGTATCATTCTGTTATTTATTTGTATGATAAAGCAGGAAATTGCGTAACGAGAACACTTGATGTTCAAATTCCAGAGGATTTGGAGAGAGTGAGTGGAAAGCCAAAAATTACAGCTTCATGTACACAGACAAGTGCCGATAATTATCGAATTTCGTTCCAGTACAGTACATTTTTTGGCGTAAATGCGATTCGTGTTGCAACATGGACAGCAGAAAATGGTCAGGATGATCTTGTTTGGAGAGATATAAATTATAATTCATCCACAATGTCAGGATATATTGACCTTCCAGCGAAAGATAAAAAGGGAGGCCCATATATTAATGATGTATACATATGGGATTATGCAGGACAGTTTAGTATGTATCGTGTTATTACGAATACACCTTCTAAAATGCCAAAAATTGTTAAGATTACAGTATCAGAAGTGAGCAGTACTGGATATCGTGTAACAGCTCAGATTGAGGCTTCAAGAGGAATATCGAAAGTGCTGTTGCCGACATGGACAGAGGCAAATGGTCAGGATGATTTAGTTTGGCATCAGGCAAGCGTTTCACAGAATACTGCAACATGTTATATCCGTACGTCAGATCATAAAAATGAATATGGAACTTATATTACACATGTTTATGTATATGATGCGGATGGAGATTTTGCATTGGAAGGAACTGATGTTATTATTGATGCATCATCGAACAGCGGTTATACGGGATTGCTATGTCAGGATGGTATCTGGAAATATTATCAGAATGGTGTGTTTGCATCGTATTATATGAATCTGGTTTATTATAACGAAAACTGGTATTATGTAAAAAATGGTGTTATTGACTGGACATATACAGGATTATATCAATATAATGGAACTTGGTACTACATTCAAAAAGGCGTTTTAAACTGGAATTATACTGGATTGTGTCAGTATTATGGAACATGGTATTACATTCAAAATGGTGCATTAAACTGGAATTATACTGGACTATGTCAGTATAATGGAACGTGGTATTACATCAAAAATGGTGCATTGAACTGGAACTACACTGGTTTATGTCAGTATAATAAAACATGGTATTATATCCAAAATGGTGCACTAAATTGGAATTATACTGGACTGTGTCAGTATTATGGAACATGGTATTATATTCAAAACGGTGCACTAAACTGGAAATATACTGGTCTATGTTTCTTCCAGAATAAGTGGTATATGATACGAAGCGGTGTGTTGGATTGGAAATATACAAATCTTGTAAAGCATCAGGGAAGCTGGTATTATGTTAAAAACGGAATGATTGATTGGTCATATACAGGTGTATTTTTATATTATGGACGGCTGTATTATATACAAAAAGGATGGCTAAACTGGGGGTATAATGGCGAGTGTACCAGTCAGGGAAAGACATATATGGTTACTTGGGGTGTAGCAAAAGAAAAATGATTAGACTTAATCCTACATAAAAATTTCATAAAATATAAGAAAAATGTACAGAGAAAAACGTCAGGAAGCAATTGGAAATACAATAGCTCCTGACGTTTTATCTATGCTTTTCACTATAGTGTTATGATTTCTTAAATGAAGCAACATCATCTTTTGTGCAGCCCTCTTTTGAATATCGCGCTTTTTCATAAAGGGCATGCAGAAGATGTGTGCGCTCATCATCTGGCAGTTTTGCATACTGTTCAAGCTCCAGAGGAGTCAGTGATACAGGAATGAAATTGCCAGCCTTTTTGTTTAAATGGCTTCCCTGCTGAATCTGCTTTTTAAATTTTTTTCGAATAGTGGTATTCGGATTAAACAGCATAGAAAAAAGAGAATCACGTTCTTTTTTTTCAGAATCCTGAAGAAAAGTAGATTCTGTTTCTTCATTAATAAATTCCTGTATATCGCCAGTTACTGCAGATGGCTTGTAGAAACGATGTACAAGCATCAGTATTGCATAGCCAATTCCTACAAGCGCACCTGCACTGACAACAAATAAAATGGCAGCAAATAAAATATCATAAAGCATTTTAAGCCAGGCAGGTGTAGGTTTAACATCGCCAAACATAGCAGATTGTCCAGAGGTGGCAAGTGACTCAGCTGCTGTTTCTACGACTGTCTGTTCTTCACTGGAAAAATGAGAGAAAATCCATCGCAAAAAATCACGTATAGCGATGCCGATGGAATAAACAATATGATCTAGTGGAAGAAGTGGAACAACAAGCATGACCACAAGAGCCAGTATTGAAAAGGCAATCATGAGTGCACGGTTCGTAGAAATAATCTGCTTGCCGGGAAGGTTTGCTATATTGCGTCTGCTGTAAAGATAGCGATTAAGGCTTTTTAAATTCGTGTATACAAGAAAATCTGTCAGCCAGGCAAATGTAATCCAGTAGAGTATTGTTTGAAGATCATTTCGTTTTAGCAGCAAGGCGATAAAAAAGAGAAGAACAAAATACCCTAAAAAGCCGGCACTTGGCGAATCAAAAAGACCACCTGATTCAATTACGTTTTCATCCACAATTTCATAGTCGTCTGTTTTTTGAAGACGGGAAGGAATACGGATTAGCATGATAGCTACTGAAAGAATCAAAAAGTACAGCTTCTCCCAAAAGTTGCTTCCAATAAAAAACAGCAAAATGGCACATGCAATACCAATAATGAAATAGCTGACAAAATGCTTGATTTTTTCCTGGCCATAAGCAGTAACTGCAAATGGAATCAGCAAAAGAAAACTGTGAAAAAAGTAGAATAAGTAATGAGAAGGAAAAATAAGACAGGAGAGAAATGCAGTAATTC
>ENA-UPXC01004059-UPXC01004059.1-human-gut-metagenome-genome-assembly--contig:-NODE-4059-length-13948-cov-4.847884_pt1 | contig 13948 bp, 8 predicted proteins | sample MGYA00250047_ERZ773371 | MGnify/ENA primary metagenome ERZ773371 (study PRJEB29103, sample SAMN06111975) | human gut metagenome | biome: human gut; feature: ankylosing spondylitis patient; material... | reverse complement strand
GCGACCACCGAGATCTACACTCTTTCCCTACACGACGCTCTTCCGATCTATATTGTGTTATTTTGTGGCAGTTATCGGTTTGACGCTGACCTGTTTTCATCCGGTGATGTTGCTGGTATCCCTGCTGGGAGCGCTGGCATTTCTGATCCGCCTGAAGGGCGGGCGTGGGGCAGTAAGACATCTGAGCTTTGTGATCCCCATGTCCTTACTGGTAGCAATAGCCAATCCCCTGATCAACCACCGGGGAGTGACGCTGCTGGGACTGTTCCTGAATCAGTGGATCACACTGGAAGCCATCGCCTATGGCATCACAGCAGGTTTGTCGCTGGCGGCACTGATCCTGTGGTTCGGCTGTTACAGCGAAGTTATGACCAGTGAGAAGTTCCTGTATCTCTTTGGAAAGATCGCTCCGGCCAGTGCCCTGCTCATCAGCATGGCACTTCAGTTAGTGCCGAAGCTCAACCGTCAGCTCACGGAGATCAGGGAAAGTCAGGAGATGCTCCGCCCGGAGCGGAAAAATCTGAGCGGTAAGCTTGGAACCGCTCTTAGGCACACTTCCACACTGGTTGGCTGGAGTCTGGAAGGAGCAGTGGAGCAGACGGACTCCATGAAAGCAAGAGGCTATGGCCTGAGACGGCGGACCACCTTTCATCTGTTTCATTTTGATTACAGAGACCTGCGGTTCTTCTGCGGCGTGATGATCCTCTTTGGAGTCTGTGTGATCGCCAGAGCTTTCGGACATGGAACCATGGAATTCTATCCGCGGATGGATGCAGTGATCACAGGACAGAGCGGAATCCTGCTCTACATTCTGTTTGGCATGCTGGCATTTTTACCGGCGATTCTGGAAGGAAAGGAGGCGCTTGTATGGCGCTCTTGCGGTTTGACAAAGTAAGCTTTGCGTATCCCGATGCAAAGATGCGCGCATTGGATCAGGTCTCCTTTTCCATGGAAGAGGGAGAGTACCTCGTCGTCTGTGGCGAGTCTGGCTGCGGCAAGACCACCCTTCTAAGACAGGCCAAGCCGGAGCTGACGCCTGCAGGTGCCAGAGATGGAAGCGTCTATTATATGGATCAGTCCCTTGCAGAAGTCCCGGAGCAGGTCTCAGCCATGGAAATCGGGTATGTGCAGCAGAATCCCTACAATCAGATTGTTACGGACTATGTGTGGCAGGAACTGGCCTTTGGACTGGAGAATATGGCGCTTCCCACAAGCACGATCCAGAGAAAGGTCAGCGAGATGGCCAGTTTCTTTGGGATGGAAGAGTGGTTTCGGAAGAAGACTTCGGAGCTGTCCGGTGGACAGAAGCAGATGCTGAATCTGGCATCCATCATGGCGATGAACCCGAAGCTTCTCATCCTGGACGAACCAACATCCATGCTGGATCCGCTGGCGGCACGCAACCTGTTGGATACGATAGCACGGATCAACCGGGAACTGGGAGTAGCAGTGCTGTTGTGTGAACATCGGCTGGAGGATGTGTTCCAGCGGGCAGACCGGGTACTGCTTATGAAGCAGGGAGGCATCCTTGCGGATGACACACCGGAGAATCTGACCTTTGCATTGCAGAGAGATCCAACAGCTTCCCGCATCTATCTGGGTTTGCCCGGAGCAGCGAGGATCTTCGGAGAGCTTCAAAAAGAAGGAATCTGTCCGGCAGACAAAAAGCTTCCGCTCAGCATCCGTGATGCCAGACGTATCCTGAAAGAACTGAATCTGCCCTTTGAGGAGACTGCACCGACACATCAGAAGACAGATTCAGTCAGGGATAAAGGAGAGAAGCCGGTTCTGGAAGGAAAGGAACTCTGGTTCCGCTATGAAGCAAAAGGAAAAGATGTCTTGCGGGGACTGAGCCTTTCGGTCAGACGAGGCGAGCTTCTAAGCCTCTTAGGAGGAAACGGAGCCGGGAAGAGTACTCTGCTTCGGGTTCTCTGTGGACTGAAGAAGCCTCTGCGGGGCAAGGTAAAGATGGAAAAAGGCATGCGCCTTGCCATGCTGCCCCAGAGTCCACAGGCACTCTTCACCTACGACAGTGTCTGGGAAGATCTCTTAGATGCGGCAAAGCAGGGCAGGGGTGCACGGTTCGTGGATAAAGTACAGGGAAATGCAGAGGCTTCAGCAGAGCGGGCAAGAGAAGTTGCAGCAAAGCTGGAACTGACAGACAAGCTTACTTCCCACCCGTTTGACCTAAGCGGTGGAGAGCTGCAGAGGGCAGCCATCGGCAAGCTTCTATTGCAGGATGCAGATATTTTACTGCTGGATGAACCGACCAAGGGGCTGGATGCCTACTTAAAGCAGGAACTGGCGGGAATTTTAAAGAAGCTGACCGCAGAGGGCATTACGATCCTGATGGTGACCCACGATCTGGAATTTGCAGCATCTTATGCAGATCGATGTGCACTGCTCTTTGATGGGCGTATCACTTCGGAGGAAGAACCCCATGTTTTCTTCCGTGGAAATCGGTTCTATACGACCACGGCAGGACTCATTGGAGAGGGATATCTTCCCGGAGCCATTACATGTGGGGAGGTGATCGCCGGATGCGAAGCAGCATACGCGATATCTTCGTAAGCCGTGGAACACGTCGGGCGGCACTGGTGATCACAATTGTACTTCCGGCACTGCTGATAGCTTATGCGTGGTTCATGAACCACCGACCGCCATTGCATATTAAATCCGAATGGACGTTTCAGGATACATTGATCCAGAATTCAGATCTGATCCTGTCCTTCCTGTTTTTGATCGTATCGGCGTTGCCGTTCTATCTGGTCTTTGACCGGAAGAAGGTAAAGGCAAGGGAGCTTACTCCCATTGCCCTGATGGCAGCTTTGTGTGTGGTAGGGCGGGCAGCTTTTTCACTGATCCCGCTACCGAACTTCAAGCCGGTCAGTGCCATTATTATCATCACAGCACTGGCATTTGGCCCGGAGGCAGGATATCTGACCGGAGCACTGGCGGCAATCTTAAGCAACTTTCTGTTCGGGCAGGGACCATGGACACCATGGCAGATGTTCTGCTGGGGACTGGTTGGATTTCTGGCTGGTATCCTCTGTCGTACCGGACTTTTCGGACCTGTGGGGCAGACACCAGCCAATGAAAAAGGAAAACGGAGAAAACCAGTTGCATTATGTATCTACGGATTTTTAAGTGGATTTCTCTATGGATGGATCATGAATCTTTATTACATTATTGGCTGGGTACGGCCTTTCAGTTTGAAAGCAGCCGGAGCTGCTTATATATCGAGCTTCTTCTTTGACCTGAGTCATGGGATCTGTACAGCGCTGGTATTGTGGCTGGTGGGGGAGACCTGGGTCAGAAAGCTCCTGAGAATCAAGAAAAAATTTGGGCTGACGGGAGAGATTCGGCGCTATGAACTGCCACCTTCATTCCGGGCCATGGAGGGAGATATCCCATGAGTGTAATCGAAACCAACAATCTACAGAAGCGCTATCAGGTAGGTGAGAACAGCGTCCATGCAGTGGACGGAGTGGATCTGAATATCCGGGAAGGTGAATTTGTCTGTATCAGCGGACGAAGCGGTTCCGGCAAATCCACGCTCTTAAGTCTTCTGGCAGGACTTGAGAGTCCCACGGACGGAGAAGTGATCCTCATGGGGGAACATCTGGAACAGATGAACGAGCAGGAACGGGGACGCTTCCGCCGGGACCACATCGGCTTTATCTTTCAGGCATACAATCTCTTACCCCAATTCAGTTCCTGGGAAAATGTGGCTGTGCCGCTGGAGATAAGAGGTGTACCGCTGGAACAACGGAGGGAAAAAGCCATGGAAGCACTGGAAATGGTTGGGCTTCGTGATCATGCCGAACACCGGCCCACAGAGTTGTCCGGAGGACAGCAGCAGCGTATCAGTATTGCCAGAGCCATCATCACAAGACCAGGCATTGTCTTTGCTGATGAGCCTACCGGAAACCTGGACAGCCGGACCGGTACAGAGGTCATGAGTCTTCTGACAGATCTGTTCCGGCGCTGGGGAACCACCTTTCTGGTGGTCAGCCATGATGAAGATATGAACCGTTATACAGATCGGGAGATCCGGCTGAAGGACGGCAAAATAGAAAGAATATATTTACGGGAGGAATGTTAAGAATGAAATCACCAGTCATCAAGCGTCTGCTGCCATTTGCACTGGCTCTGTGTCTGACCTGCGGAAGCAGCTTAAGTGCTTATGCAGCCGAGGCTAAGGATGCAGAAGCGCAGATATCTGAAGAGAGCACAGCATCAGAGAATACACAAGAGAGTACAGGAACAAAAAGTACAGAGGAAACAGCTGCGCAGAATACTGCAGCATCTGGAAAAACGGGAACTACTGGTGGGACTACTACTGGTGGAACCACTACTGGCGGCACCACTTCCGGTGGCACCACTACGGAAAAGCCAAACACAGACATTGTAGTCACTCCCAGCAATGCCAATGCACTGCTTCTGATGGATGCAGGCGCACAGTCACCGAAGGCAGTACCTGGGCAGGAAGTGGAAGTGGTACTGACTCTGGCTGTGAACCGGGAATATCTTCCAAGTGAAAAGTATATTCTTCGCAATATCACGATTCAGCCTAACATCCCCAAGGATTCCACCAAGGATTCCTGGCCCTTTGACATCGTCGATGCCAGCAAGGTACGTCATCTGGATGACATGAGCTACAACAGCACTGCGGAAGTATGGTACAAGTTCTCTGTCTCCCAGTTTGCAAAAGAAGGCGTCTACCCCATCAACTTCACAGTTAATGCGACGGTGTGGAGAGAGGACAGCGTCAATGGTACTGCCATTACAGAAGATGTAACATTTAACTTAAATGTTTTTCTGACAGTGACAGAGAATGGAGATATGTCCGGAGTTGTCAGCAATATCGGACCGCTCAACGTGGCAGGCAGAGAGAACACAGCAATCGCATCTCCTACCGGAAGCCCGGGTGAGACTGTTGTCATGAGCATGCCCATCGTCAACAAAGGCGGCACACTGGAAAATGTTACTGTATCTCCGGTAGTGACCGGTGATCTGGAGACCTTCCCGTTCGTGGCGGAGGACATCAACTACGGCAGAGAGCTGGGACGCATGGAAAATGGCACCCGCCAGCAGGTAGACTGGATCTTCAAGATCTCCCCGTATGCAACTACCGGAAATAAGATCGTTACTTTCCGTGCTACTTATGAAGAAAATGGTGTCTACGGAGAGTGTACCTTTACTGGTTATATCTATGTCAAGAACGGATACACCCCCAATACAGCCGCATCTCTGATGGTGGAAGGCTATGAACTGTATATGGACGATGCACAGGTACAGAATCTGACAGCGGGCAACGATGCAGTCCTGAAAGTAACACTGAAAAATAATGCAGCAAAGAATGCAATCTATAAGACCGTGGCAACACTGAAACTTGCTGATGCTAACAGCCTGATATTGACCAGCGGATATTCTGACGCAGCATATGTGCGGAGCATCCCTGCAGGACAGACCACGGAGATCGAATACCACATCACAGCGAGAGCATCCGCTTCCGTAGGACCAAGTACTGCAACCATCGCACTGACCTATGAGACATCGGAAAATGAAGGAGCTGTAGCCGGAAGTGCAACTTCCACGATCCAGATTCCCATCAAACAGGAGATGGATCTGCAGGTCGATACTCCGGTGATCTACGGCACGCCGGTGCAGGATGAGCCTCTGGCAGTCTCTCTGAATATCGTGAATCTTGGCCGCTCCCGTGCTTATAACGTGCGCATCGTAGGAATGGACGGTATCTCCATGCAGGACGCATATTTTGGCGGCGATATTCTGGCAGCAGGTACACTGAATGCGGATTTCCAGGTGATCCCGAATAAATCCGGCAGCTACAGCGGCAATCTGATCGTTCAGTATGAAGATGCCGACGGTGAGCAGTTCACCGAGAGTGTACCGCTGGAGCTGGAGGCAGCAGCGGCAGATGATGTGATGACAGAAGCACTCAGCACCGACACAGAAAATGGTAACAAAGGCAGCTCCAGCTGGTGGATATGGATCCTGATTCTGTTACTCCTTCTGCTGGCAGCATTGCTTGGCTGGTACTTCCTTGTATATAAGAAAAAGCAGCAGACCGGGGATGCAGAAAGCGGGGAAGAAGAGGAAATCTATGATGAAGAGACAAACAATACGTCAGGGAATGAGGATCTCTGATCTTCTGAGAACCGGTTGTATCAATCTCTGGAGGCGCAGAACCCGCACGATTCTGACAGCAGTATCCATGACCATCGGTGTAGCAAGTATTGTGATGCTGATCTCCATCGGCATCGGCTACGAGCAGCTTCATCAGGAGACCGTAGAGAGTATGGGCAGTCTGACGAAGATCGATGTGACCCCGATTCAGAAAGTAGATGACAAGCAGAAGACGGCCATCTTAAATGACAAGGCCGTGACGAGTCTGAAGAATCTGGATGGGGTGGAAGCTGTGACTCCGGTGGAGCAGCTGACCGGTTACTTAAAGAGCGGCAGTTACATTGGCATGATCAAGCTCTATGGTATTGATCTGAGTACGGCGGAAAGTTTTCAACTGGTTCCGACAGAGGGACAGCTGCCAACCGAAGGTCTGCGGCTTCATCCTGAGGTTCTGGTGACCGACGATCTGGCATCCTCCTTTGGTGATCCCAACAATGACTGGGCTGATGCAGTAGATCCGGATGGCAATCCGCTGGTAGATGTGATGAGTTCTCCGATTAAACTGACTTTTGACTATGACCAGTTAAATGGAAATGAGAAGGCAGATAAAGAGGGACGCGCCACTGCCACGGGCACTTTCTATAACCTGGACGTATCAGGTATCTGCGAAAGTCAGAACTATACCTATGCAACCTCTGGATTTCTGGATATTACAAGACTTCAGGAATGGAAAAAGATCCAGGAGGATCAGGCAGCTCAGAAAAGCAAGAGCAGTGAAAGTGATTCCACAGGAAACAGTAATACAAACAGCAATACGAATAGTACAACAAATACCAATACAAATACCAATACAAATACCAATACAACGAATACCAACACCAATACAACAGATGGAACCGGAACAAATGGGAGTACTGACACGAATGCTGCAGGAAATAACAGTACGCAGAGCGGAACCGCAGCGGTTCAGGGTGGAACGACCAGCAGCGGAAACAGCAAGGACACTGAGCGTGCAGCCGTAGGAAGCAGCAGTACAGGGAATTCTTCCACCCGGGGAGGCAATACGAATCCAGCACTGATAGATACCTATGATCTGGTCTGGGTCAAAGCCAAAAAAGTCAGCGATGTCCAGCGAATCTCGAATCTGATCAAACAGGCTGGTTTTGATACCTATTCACAGAACGATATGCTGGAGACGGTAAAGAAGCAGGCCAGACAGCTTCAGGGTGTCCTGGGGGCACTGGGACTGGTATCCCTTCTGATCTCAGGCATTGGCGTGGCCAATACCATGATGATGTCCATCAATGAGCGGACTCGTGAGGTCGGTATTCTGAAGGTATTGGGTACAGAATTTTCCGATATTGCCAGAATGTTCCTGACGGAAGCATTTCTGGTTGGACTGATCGGAGGTGTGGCCGGACTTCTGGTGAGTGTCCTGTTAAAGCAGCTGATTCCGAAAGTACTGGCCAGTCTGGCGGGCATGGAGATCCGATGTGCATTTACCTGGTGGCTGATCCTTGGAAGTGTTCTGTTTGCAGGGATCGTAGCACTGATCGCAGCCTGGATCCCGGCACGAAAAGCCATGAATATCAGTCCGAATGAAGCAATCCGAAGCGAGTAAGGGAGGCTGAAATATGGGAAACAAAAAGACGAAACACACGTTGGAGATGCAGACAGATAAGAAAATAAAAGGAGCGATCCTTGTTCTGGTTATCCTGATTCTGTGTGTGGCAGGCTATGGAATCAGTACCATGCTTCCCAAAGAAACAGAGAAGCAAGCGGAAGCCGATTCTCAGCCTGAACCGGAGATCACATCCGTCATCATCGGTGATACAGAGGGAACCATTGAGAAAACAGAAGAGGATGGTAAGGAACGCTATGAGATCTGTGCGACTTTACCTGTGGATTTTCCGTTTGAGAAGACCACGCTGAATCTGGAACTTTCCGAAGGAGCAACGCTCTCTGATGCCAGCAACAGTCTCCTGACAGATCTGGGTGGTCGGTGGGTCGTCAACCTGACGGTGGAGAATGCCTGCCTGGTGGTAGAGGCTGGAGGGCAGAGCCGGACTTATTATTTCCGGTTGGATGTGAAGTAAATACGTGTATTAAGTACTTTCAGGTTCCGAGAAAGTATTTTATATAAATTCAGTAAAGGAAGGAGGGGTGAAGTCCATTGGGCTAATTAAAAAAATGTAACTCGTTAACCAAAGATTTCAGAATTAAAAAATCTGAAATCCACACAATGCATAAGGAGGAAAATTATGCAGAAAACGAAAAGAAGCCTTAGCCGTGTGTTAAGCATGATGCTTGCAGTAGCAATGGTATTTACATTGAATCTGACAAGTATGACAGTAAAAGCAGCAGTGAGTAAGCCGACAGCAACAGAAGCGGCAGAACTGCCAAGGGGACTTAATGAAGTAACTGTAAACGGAAAGGTAGCTGAAGTTACTACTGATAATAACGGAAGTGAAACGTATATTCGTTACATATTCCCAAAGGAAACAGCATTTAGTGTGTTGGAAAATGTTTCTGTTGTATTAAAAACAGATGGTGAGGAACATACTGTACTGAATAACGGAACCGATTTAAACGGAACCGCAGGTGAGTATACATTTAATGCTGATTTATTTAATAAAACAGTTACTGTATCTTTTGATGATAATGAGTACATTTTAGCAGCAGGAATTGAAAGTGGCAATACAGATATAACAGCTGCGAATGCAGAAGCAGGATATGTATCTGCAGCGAAATTTGGAGATACAGATGCAACTGTGAAAAAAGTTGTAACGGGAGGATCCTATCCGGGTAACGTGTATTATGCGCAGCAGAATCTTAAATGGATTACTGCAACATGGCAGATTACTGCAACAGATATCGTTGCAACAGATCTTGAGAATGTTGACTTAAATTATACGATTGGGACTGAAGCAAAGGATACAAAGGTAAACTTAAAGACCGGATCTGTAAAGGTTACTTTAGGCGGCAATGACTATACCATTACAGGTGCGGTTAAAGGAGCGTTCAATGCAAGCCTTGATAATTTCTGGATTGACTTTAAAGAGATGAGAGGAAGTACAACAGCAGGCCAGATTCCGGATCAGACCGCATTAGATCAGGCAACGGAGATCGAAAATGCTTTTAAGGCATATTATGCAGATACCACAACTCAGAAGCAGTTTCTGGAAGGAACAACCAATATGCAGGTTCTTCAGACTATTCTGCAGTGGGCAAGCGACAATGGAAAGTTTACAAAGGGAAGCACAACATTGGGAAGTAATGTAACTTATGTAGCAGAAATTGACGGTCTTGGCGAGTTTAGCGTAGGCAATATGAGTGGATGGATGTATACAGATGATCCATCTAAAACAGATGCCACATTGTGGCCGACACCGGCTGTAGGTGGAGCGGATTATGTTCTGTCCCCGAACAGCAAAATTGCATGGTTCTTTACTGTGAATTATATGTCACATCCATGGTAAAGAAAGCCGGGAAAGGAGTATAGACTGATTATGAAAAAGTTAAAGATATGGAAAAAAAGCTTGCTGCTCATAATATCAGTTACTCTCTTTCTTAGTCAGACTCTTCCTGCCTTCGCGCTCTGGGATGGCGCGACCATCAATGTTGTGGGAAAGTACCGAGAGCACGAAAATAGTACCGCTACAACAAATGTAATCAGGGTTTTCAGGCTGGCAGAGGGGGAATCCCCCCTCATGCCGGCGGAAAGCTTTACCGCAAATACGAAGCTTGGCGGGACAGGAGAAACTTATATCTATACTCCGGTGGAAGAGACGGAACGGGCCGATTTTTCTCGACCTGTTCCTTATAAAATGGTTTCGGAGGATGGAAAAAAGACAGGTATGGGCTGGATGATGGCTCAGCCTGCGGGGAGAGCATCAGACTGGACAGAGGCAGAGAGGCAGGAACTTCTCGATATGGCACCGGAGATACTGGCATGTCGGGATAAGTTGATATCGACACTTGCAAAACTGCAGAATGCGGTGGATGAGCGAAAGGTTGAGATAGGTGGTTATCAGACGGCTTATCAACCGATGTTGTATTATTTAAGAAATTATGAATTTTGGTTTTTTATAGCAGGAAATGAAATCCCTGCATACGGACAGGAACAGGTTCTCTATACGGTGGAGACTTTACAGAAAGCTATGAGCAACCATATGGAGAATGACTATTATAATGAAAATTTTTTAAAGGCAGATCAGATGCGGATGTGGCTGGACTGTATCGAGAGCTTCTGCGATGAGATTGACAAGGATCGAATTGCGGAGCCGGAGATGACAGGATTTCAGCTGGGAGACTACAAGGGAATTGTGGATGGAGCTTCCCATGTGACCCTGACATTGCCGGAAGGAGCGGAGCTTCCGAACCCGTCGGAAGCCGTGATTGAGACCGGGGGCGATGTGTCCTCCAACTGGTTTGCCGGTTCCATTCAAAACGGTCAGCTTTTGTATCGATTAACGCCGAAGGCGGCCTGGACGGGAACAGTATACAATGGTTCAGGTGGATATACCTTCGACACAGATCTGGGCAAGACCTGGATCGTGGAGATCAAGCGGGGAGACCCGGTTCTACAGGTGCAGGATCTGAGCGTAACCCTGGGAGAACGTACCTTCCATGGACAGATCAATGAGAATACAAAAGAGATAAATCTGACATTACCGCTGGGGACAGACCTGACGGCTCTGACCCCGACGTTACGACATACAGCTGCCCGGGCGACCATCGGTGGCCAGGCAGAGGGAAGTCCGGTGGACTTAAGCAATCCGGTGGAGATTTTGCTGAGTCTGGATCAATACAGTGAAAGGTATACTCTACGCACTGTAACCGGAGATTCTTCCGAGTGCGATATTCTTTCGTACAGTATTAATGGAGAGAAAGCTATCATAACCGGGGATAAGATCACCTTGACTCTTCCTTATGGAACTGATTTGACCGGAGTAGAACCGGAGATTCAGATCTCCGAGGACGCGAAGCTGACGCAGAAGCCGGACAGCCTTGCCTTCGGAAAAAATCTGACTTACACGGTGACGGCACAGAACGGTGATACCCGCACTTATACGGTGGTGCTGACAGAGGCGCCTATCTCTCAGGAGAACGAGATGCTTTCCTTCGCCTATGGAAGCATGCAGGCGGAGATCAATCAGGACAAAGGAACTGTAAAGCTTCAGGTGCCGGATGGAACCAACCTGAAAAAACTGACACCGACGGTTAAAATCTCTGAATTTGCCAGTGTCTATCCGGAATCCGGACAGGCCGTGGATTTCAGTGGGAAAGATCCGGTGGTTTATACGGTTACTTCCCAAAGTGGCGTCACCAATAAGTACCGGGTGACCGTAGAACTGGTACCAACAGGGGATAACATCTATCAGTCGGAGATGGAACGTCTGCGGGACAACATTATAAGGCGTTATGAGACTTCCGCATCGGATGACTGGGAATGGATGAATCTGGGCTTTGCCAAGGGAGGTATCGTGAGCGACGCTTCCCCGGACGCGCTTCCGGCAAACTTCGATCTGCATGCCAGACTGAAGAAACTGGACACCAGCTCCAGCGTTGCTATGACCGACTTTGACCGCACCATTATGATGCTGACTGCCATGGGAATCAATGCCAGCAAGTTGGACCAGTATACAACGCCGGATAATCCCTTTAAGGATGCCAAGGGCAATGTAATTACCGATCTGACGGCATGTCTGTACAATTATTCCGGCGGCTATACCATTAACGGACCCATTTTCGCGCTGATTGCTCTGGATATGGGCAAGTACACGATTCCGAAGAATGCGGTCTGGACCCGGGAAAAGCTGCTTGAGACGATTCTGAATCACAAGTACGGTAGCGATGGCTTTGGCGTGGATATGGTGGGCATGTTGATGCAGTCCATTGCACCCTATCAGGATGACCCGGTCTATGGAGAGCGGGTGAAGGCTAAGCTGGAGGAGGGCATTGGCCTCTTTCTGGGTGAAGGCAAAGCAGCCACCGTAGATCCCATGCAGCCTGATTTCACTTTTGGCGGTTTCGGTTACCAGAGCAGTGAGAGCGCAGCCCAGGCCATCTGTGCCCTGAGTGCGGCGGGCGTGGACTGCCATACGGATCCCCGATTCAGCGACGGCAAGGGGAACAGTGCACTGACAGCCTTCCTGGCTTATGCGGACGGCGAGTATTTTGCCCACACCATGAGCGTGCCGAAAAACGCCATGGCCACCTACCAGGGCTGTTATACGGTACAGTGGTATCTGGGCTTTCTGAAAGCGAAGAAAGAGGGAAAAAGCTATTATTCACTCTATTATCATCAGAAGGATTTCTCGAGACCTCTGAGCAATGCGGCAAAGATCGAGAGCTTTGTGCTGGAAGGTCAGGAAGGAGTGATTGAAGATAATCGGATTACGGTGACTCTGCCTACGGGCACACCTCTGAAAAACATGACACCAGAACTGACGTTGTCTGACTATGCGACTTTGGAATCTCCCAGTCTCCCGTTGACTTTTTCTGCGAATGTGCCGGTGACCTTTACAGTGCTGGCGGAGGACGGCGAGACGAGAAATTCATACTTTGTGACCATACAGTTCTCAGATGAGCTGCAAGCGGCCGGAACCAATCTGGACGCGGACAGTCTGGAGCTGCAGGACGCAAACATTCTGAGGGATGTGGAGATTACGAGTCGGAAAGTGACGGAGAAGAACACCGCCACAGATATTTTGTTAAGTGTTGGCCCGGGTGTGGATACGGAGAATCTCTATATAAAGGGTACCATCTCTTATGGGGCGGTCACAGAGCCTGCGGAGATCCTGAACGGAAAAACCAAAGTAAACTTAAGCGGCTGGACAACTGTATTAGTAAAAGCTCAGGATGGTAAACATGTAAAGAAATACCGGATTAAGGTGGAGGCGCAGGAGAGCGCGGCTATCGAGAACTTCGCGGTCACCATCGACGATGTGGTGTACCGGGGGGTCATTGACGATGAGGCGGGAACCATTCAGGTGCTTGGGGTACCCTCCGACGCGGATGTAACATCTTTGGCTCCGGAAATCGTTGTGAGTGAGGGCACCAATGTGTGCAGTCCTCTGTCGGGCGTGCCCCAGAACTTCTCATCGACAGTCACATATACCGTATCTGGCAATGGACTGGCAACACGGGTCTACTCAGTGGATATCCTGGATGCGGACGGAAAACGGCCTACAGGTAAAAATGATACACCGGATACTCCATCCACACCAGATACACCAGTTGTTGCATCGGCAAAAATTACGGAATTCAGTATTCTAGGAGTGAAAGCAGTTATCGACGATGAGGCGGGAACCATTCTTCTGACCCTTCCGGTAGGAACCGATGTAAGTCATGTAGTATCTCAGGTGACCGTGGGAAATGGCTGTACCGTAAGTCCGGCTCCCGGAGAAGTAGTGGATCTGAGAAATCCGGTAGTCTATACAGTAACTAATGGAACGGAGACATCGTACTACACGGTGATCGTAACCTTGGAAAAGACCCATTCCCAGCAGCTCTGGGAGCAGATGGAAGAAGATAATACAGTTACCGATCATCAGGTGGTACGGGATTAAGGAGGACGACATGAAAAGAAAAAGAGGAGGGTGGAAATGCCTGAGCCTTTTACTGCTGTGTTTTCTGTTTCTGGGCATTACGAAAATGGATGCAAGAGCAGAGGAAACATCAGAGGTTCCGCAGGTTACGCTTACCTTAAATGGAAATAAAGAGGTAACTACAACATCAAGCAATGTAAAATTGCAATTATCAATAGAAACAAGAGAATTAAAAGCATCAGATT
>ENA-UPXC01004057-UPXC01004057.1-human-gut-metagenome-genome-assembly--contig:-NODE-4057-length-13955-cov-3.527670_pt1 | contig 13955 bp, 10 predicted proteins | sample MGYA00250047_ERZ773371 | MGnify/ENA primary metagenome ERZ773371 (study PRJEB29103, sample SAMN06111975) | human gut metagenome | biome: human gut; feature: ankylosing spondylitis patient; material... | reverse complement strand
TCTTCAAACACAGCACCCATATATTCTGAAAGTTGCGGTTCAATACGTCTATACACAATATCAGCCGCACCACGCATTATAACAGAATTATTATTAGGAACAAATCTATACCAAAATCTGAACATATTATCTTCTATTGAATATATAGATTTTCGAGATGTTTTCTCACCATACGGAGTTTCCTTTTTTACAATCCCCAAATTTATCAAACTCTTGAGATAATTCGCACAAATATTACTGTCCTCACCGACTTTATTTGAAATGTCCGACATTCTCGACGCACCGACAGCAATAGCAGTTATGATTGCAGTATATATAGCAGGCTCTCGTACTTCTTGCTTTAATAAATTTGTCGGTTCTTCATATAGGAAGGAAATCGGATTCAAGTAAGTATTTTTTATATTATCTTCAATACTTAATCTATCATCTATTTGCAACAGATATTGAGGTGTTCCGCCCACAATACCATACGCAAGTGCTTTATCTTCGTCCGAGAAATTTTTAAAACATCTGCATGTTTCTTCAAAACTAAAAGGTTGTATTTTCATTTGTGCGGTTCTTCTGCCATAAAGCGGTGATTTATACGCCAACACTTCATCTTCCATATATGACATTGACGAACCGCATAAAATAAGCATTAGTTGTGAAGTGTCTTTATATTTATCTATAAGCAGTTGTAAAGTTGATGCCAAACTTTTTGATGAACGTGCTACATACGGATATTCATCTATTGCAAGTATTAGTCGTTTCTTTTCTGCAAGCTTAAACACATATTCAAGTGCGGCTTGAAATGACAGAAATGACGTTTCCGCCTCAATACCGCTGCTGTATTCAATTATGCTTTTACTGAAATTTTCAAGATTTTGTTTTTCGTTACTTTCAACACCAATAAAATAAATCGCTTCTTTATTATCTATAAAGTGATTTATAAGTGCTGTCTTTCCGACACGTCTGCGCCCATATATAACGGCAAATTCAAATTTATTTGATTCATATAATCTGTCCAATGCCGCTACTTCACGTTCTCTTCCAATAAACATGCTCTCTCACTTCCGTTCTTTTTGTTTAAATCAGTATATCACAATTCATAATTTTAGTCAATTATGTTTTACTCATTTATACTTGAGTAAATCTCATCTTAGTAAAATTCAATTATTTACTTATACATTATTTACATGAATAATCGAAAGGAGGTTTCCGGTATGATACGAACGATACTAAAAGGAATTAAAAAAGTATTGCTTATGCTTTGGTAAGGAGGTGTTTTTAATGGGTAAATGGATACTGATTTCATTGTTGCCGATTACTGCTTTGATGTATCTATTCGGCAGAAAAGAATAACGTTATAGGGCTTGATTCTGTCAAGCCCTATCTGTATTCATAAATTCCAACAAGTCTTCTTTTTTTATTCTCCAACGATTCCCCACTTTGAATCCCTTTATAGTTCCGTTATGTAATAACTTCAATAATGTATTGCGACCGATATACAAATACTCAACCGCTTCCGCAAATGTTAATATTGCCGGAAGCTCATTCTCATTATAGTACATTAAAATCATCCTCTCATTAAAATTCTTAAATAAATGTTGGCTCAAAATAAATGGTTATAAACTATTTTAACGAAAATTCACATCTCCGTTTATCACAGTGTAAATCACTCCAAATCTGTCTATATAGTCATATAAAATAGAATAAATGTAGAATTTTATTTTCCTTTAAAACATTAAATTAAGCGGAGAATAAACGTATAGATAAAAGAATTCAAAGATTTCTATTCGTATACGATTTTTCGCAAATAATTTTTAGAGAGGAGATACTTATTATGACATTTCATACATTTGAATGTGAGTATCCATTAAGTGGTAGTGATTTTGCTACCTTACATAGGGAATTAAAAAAATTAGGCAGTTCCTATTTTGAAAGTAAGCCTAAGATGGCAGATAAAATAAAAAAATATGTCTGTACTGCATTATCACAATATGGGATTATAATTTACATCATATTAAGAGAAACAACACCATCAACATTTGTACCCATGCTAATTTATAGAATAAATCCTACACGAATGATTGAGGGAAACAAAGACAATTATGTGGACGTATTTCATTGCAACAATGCGTTAGATATTCCACAAATGGCTAATCGACTTTTAAATAAAATATCGCCGAATTTGCCTAATATTGAGACATGCTCTCTATCTCGCTTTGACTATTGCGTCAACATAAAACTTGAAAGTCAACAACAGGTGACGGATTCGATAAAACTAATAAATCAAGCATTTGATCCAACTTCAGGTTATACGCAGAAAATGATGTTTCATACGAAATCATACAAACCAAAATACCCAAAAACAGAAGCGACCTTTTTCAAATCCAAAAGAGTTGAAATCAGTTTCTACAATAAAAGACTGCAACTGCAACAAGAGGATTTGAAAGATGAATGGCATGAAGATATACTTAGAGCCGAATTCAGATGTTTCAAGTCTTATCTTAACGACTTATATAAGAAATTTGATATAGACAACATCACTGATTTTTTTGAAAAGTCTATCGAAATTGGGAACTACGTCATAGCATATCAGCTAAAGAAATTAAAACTTGATGTTATGTTTCGTTCGTCAAAATCCATTGAAAGTATTATAAAAAATGGAACTTTTAAAGCTAAAACCAAGTTGGACATGCTACTGCTCGTCGAATGGGTTTCAAGTCATAAATCATTAAAACGAGTAATCGATACATGCAGCAAAAGCATTGTAAATAAAAAATTACTAAAGAAATTTCACAAGCTTGGTATATCGGTAAAGCCTCTGCCTTGCAGAAGTTCATTACCTGAGCCGTTCAATTTGTCGGAGTTAATTTATAAATTTGCTGATGCTAAAAAAGTGTGAGAGTAAAAAGTATAGTCTTGGATTACCTTTAAAACTAGTCCAAGACTATACTTTTATTTTACATATGATTTAGAATATTTTGTCATTTGTTCTAGTTAATTACATTGGCAATTCATTCATTAAGCTCATTGAACTGCCTTCCGGAAAGATATGCTTTAACCTTGTCTAAATCTATTGATTTAAGTTTTTGAGCAATGTCCTTATGATTGACTATAAAATGTTCGCAGATGTCATCTAATGGGATAGATGCAGAATTACCCATTGTTGTTCTTGACAATCCTAAAAATCCCTCTTGAAATGCAACATTGTGATCGTAACACGGTGATACAGACTTAAATTCAAATTTTTCACTATCGTATAGAAGTCCATAATTATCATCGTGCAGATCAGGATTTGCAATAATATAATTAAATATATACATTCTCTGCAACTGATTAATGATATCTTGATACTTATCGTCTTTTATCAAGATATTATATATTTCGTCCGTTGTATCAAAATATGTTTTCAGTTCACTTGCATGAACAAGAGAAGTTGAGTAGTTTGTAAAAATTTTAATCTTTACATATTCCCCATCCAAAGCTACTTCTGCAACATTTACACCAATTTGCTTTCCTATAAGATATGCCGGATATTCTAATACAGAATCTTTTTTCAACTTATAAATATAACCGCCAAATATGGCTTTAGGGAAGTAGCCTTTTGTAGTAAATAAAGATGTAAAGCCCTTTAACATATCTTCATTTTCGGTAATTTCACCTGTTAATGCCACATTATTAAGGGCAAGATTATCATCTCTTAATTTTTTGAGTTCGTCCCAATCTGCAATAGAGTCATGAGTCCTTATCCAAAAATTATCGGTAAAAGAAATACCCGAACTGTCCTTAATAACCTTATCTCTGTCCCTACCAACTTTGCGAGCAATATAGACCATATTCATATATGTTCTGTTGAGATTATTTATTCTATTATTAAGCCAATCTAAAACATATGCAGAAGATATTTTTTCTTTACCACGCAATCCAAACGGAAGATGTGCTTTTTCATACACCGTAACTTCATCAGTTTCTATATTGAATTCCAGAACGGGAATATTTTCAAACATAATAGTATATCTTTTTACTTTCTCTGTCGCTCGCCCACTATTAGGGATTGTAAACTTATCCATACTCTGCACCTACTTTAAATCTTCCGTTTTAAAAGTTGTGTAACCCTCATAATAATAACTCGTGTCAATGCCTTTCATATACACTTCACGGTCATCGATTTTGTTTGTCAAAGCATTTTTGAGAACATATTTAATCTCAATATCACGAATAGGACTACGCTCCATTGCAAGCAAATAATCTTCCTTGTCAACCTTGCTCCAGTCAACAACTTTTCCGATTTCTTTTTTCAAAATCAAATCCAACCAAATACGAGTTGCTCTGCCGTTGCCTTCACGGAATGGATGAGCAATGTTCATTTCAACATATTTTTCGATAATTTCATCAAATGAGGATTGAGGCATTTTATCAATATTCTCAAGTGCCGAACACAAATACATCAACGGAGCAAAACGAAAGTTCCCCTTTGCAATATTTACTTCTCTGATTTTTCCCGCAAAGTCGTAAATATCTTCAAATAAATATTTATGAATAGCACAAAGCGTTTCAGACGTACCGGGTGTCAATGTATCAAGAATACCTATTTCAAACAGTTTCAGTGCCTTTTGCTTGCTTATTTTTTCTTCTGTCCGTGCAAGTTCAGCAGAATCTGTTATACCTAATCTATTTTCAAGTGCCATTTTCACCCCTCCGTATTCTGAACAATTCAACTGATGATTCAATTATATATTTTATTATATCACATATCTTGCTACATTCCAATAATATTTGTATAAAAACTATTTCACTAAATCTTATATCAATTCTTCTTCCTCTTGTCTTCTTTCATTTTTCAACGAAGAGAAATATTTTTCAAAATATTCATTACGCACTTTGGTTATTGCAATTTTATTTTCTATGGCATAATTATAGACGCTATTCCAAATACCATACAGATGTTCGGAAATCTTATTTATATCATCTTCTTTTTTACATTCCTCAACAACATTTCTGCTCCAAGCAATAATATCTTCTTTTTCGCAAATCTGTTCCAAATATTCAGACATTTCTTTCATTATATTTTCGAAAAATTCACCCAAGCAAATACACTCGTTTATCCATTCAGTATTTACATCCTTGAACTTCTCTAACCACTTATCGCTATTGTATTTTATAAATACATCCTTCACTCTTACGGATAATCTCATATTTTTATCTATGTCTTTATATCTAAACGTTTCTGATAACATAGCTTCTATATAATTATTCTCTATATTCATCATGCCGTAACTATTTTGATGAAATATATCTTTTATTTCATCAGCAAGTACATCTAATTCCAGTGCTTGTTCCTCTTCTGTTTCTTCATCTTTATAAGAAAATTCCTGTGTCTGTTCATCTTTATAGGAAGATTCCGCTATTTGTTCTTCTTTCATTTCTCCATATTTTAGAAGAAGTTCTACTTTTTTCTTTATATTTTTTTCATATTTACAAGAATATTCCAGTGTATGTCCACCTTCATAAGAAAATTCCGAAGTCTGTTCATCTTCTTCATCTTCATAGGAATCATAAATGTCACAAAAACACTCTCGATAATTCTTTATATAATAAAATACCCATTTATCAACGTTTATCTCAGTCTCAAGATACATACGTTTCAAATACGTCCCCAAAAATACAGGATATGTACTGTAATTTGTTACATTAACTATATACTTATATTTGTCCTTCACATTATCGTAGTGGCGTATATTTTTAATCCTATTTTTCAAATTCTTATCTTCATCCATCTTAATACTAATCATCGAATCCAATATAAAGTTGATAGGTTGAAATATTCTTTCAAATTCATATCCGCCAATACTATTGATCATGTTGTTATAGCCCTCATTGTTACTGAACTGAGAACATTTATCGGTCAACATATTATCAACAAACAATCGTAATTTGCTTATTTGCTCCCCTTTGCCACCGTCAACTTTGGTTGCTGCTGTACGCTCCGTTTTCGGTACTTTGCATTTTATACCGTAATTATTTGCTTCTTTCGTTAATATACTGAATATAGATAATATATCAAGCATGATCTTTTCAGACTCTTCTTCATCCTCATCTTCCCAAAAGAATTCGGGATCTATAAGGTTTTCTTCATTTTTATAGTTATAATTTTCCCCATAGCAAACGTTTCGAACGATTTTACTAAAAGCATTTTTCATATCATCAATAATAATCTTCGCACAGTTTATGTATTTCGTTTCGCAATGATTTTTCTCATATACCCAAACAGCAATATCCTTGATTAGTTCATCAACAAAATCAGAAAATTTATTATTTATTATTAAGAATTTCATATACGGAAGTCTGTTGAATGAAATATTGCATTTTTTATTTGGTTGAAAAAACTTTTCAATAATATATTTACGCATTTGTTGTTCTATGTCTTTTTGTGGATTTTCAACATGTATATTTTTTTTATTATTCATATTTTCTTCACCTGTACCCCATGCTCCCTGCATATCTTTATTTAATACGAACATAATGTCTTTTAAATCTTCGATTCGAACACTGTCTTCTTTTTTTGTAAATCTTCCAAATAACCATCCTTGTTCACCAATGTAAAAACAAAATATAATGTTTAGAAAATATAGAAGTATTATTGAAAATATTGTATATCTGTCTTTAAATTTATATTTCTTTATATATCCGCCCTTTATATTTTCCTTACGATAATACTTACCTAAATAATTATCATCTATGCCTTCTATTATCCCTTCAAAGTATTGTTTCATATCATTTATGGGATTATATTCTGTGTCGTTCATTGTTTCAGTGGAATTATCTTCATCGTTCTCATTTAGCATCTTATCCCACACGCTATCAACCGCTTCAAATTTAGTTATAAATACTATAATCGAATTATTTTCTTTAATCGACTCTTCAGATATATCAGTCATAGGTTCTTTATCCAACTTAAATTTAACAGGATTCTCCACCAAATAATTAAACAAAGTTTCCCCCTTAGTTCTCCACTTTGATATTGGCTTTTCTTTTTCTATCGCATATAAATAATCTCCAATATACTTATATGGTATATTCGAAGTTGCACACATATAGCCAAATAAATATTTTCCTAATCGGGTTAAACTTGTTGCGTGTTGTTTGTCAAACAACTCTTTTTTAAACAATCCTTCTTCATTCGTTATATTCCATCTCAGTAGATAACGAAATCTACGTTCATATTTCATACGCAGTTTGTTTTCTTCATTCGTATCCTGCTCACAAAATTTCTTCCACATCACAATCCACCTTTTTTGCCAATTAATTTTTCAAATTACAATATCCTCATTCATTCCAAACTTATTTTATAAAATTATATCATTTTGGCACAGATTATGCAATATTTTTTTGTAAAATATTTTTATATTGCGTATTTTATTATTTATTTGCAGATTATTTAAGCGTATTATTATATACATCAGCTGATAGCTTGAAAGATTAATCTAAAAAATCACTAATATGCGAAGTGTTTGCGAAACTTTTTAGGCGTAATTTCGCAGGCACAAACGGCATGACAAAGCGCTTTTTGAAACGAGATAAACAATCTAGAAATATAGGAGGAAACAAATGAATTTATTAAATCATACACAAACTAACAATATCCATGATATTACAGATGAAATTGAAGAAAGAACTAATTTGAACGTTCCTTCAGCTATAATTATACCATTGAAACAACACAGAACAGTCAACCTTAACGCAAATGATACATTTGAAATTGATGTAAAACTGATGACAAGAAAGAAAATCTTCGAAAAAATTTCAATTCAGCCGTTCGAAATTGAAAATCCTAATCTTGTTTACAAGTTTGGTACAAAAGGTGTAAGTCGCCTATCAGAAAATGAATGGGACATTTGCAAGAAAATTTACCATAAGCTATCGGAGAATATTGACGAGGAATGTGTTTACGGTTTTGTTGGTGCATTTGATAACAAATACATTTTTGGTGATAACCTCATCTCGCCAACTTCAATAAATACTATTGGAAATGTATTTTTTAGAAGTCCTTGTACAATCGAACATGCAAGTGCAAACTTCTTTTTTGAAAAGTATCTTCCGTGCTTCAAAAGTCAGACAGAGGGCCTCATCTTTTTGTTTACCCTTTTGTTAAGCACTTGCATATCACGATTGGGTAACTTAGGCACAGATCGACCGTCATTTATTTTGGCTGTTATAGGTCGCACAGGTAGCTATAAAACTTCTACTGTTCAAGCTACACTCAATCCATATAATAATGAAAATTTTAGTGTTTGTTCTTTTGAAGACACAGTTGCCAGTATTATAGCAACCTTAAAACAGTCGCGTGATATGATTACAATCGTTGATGATTTTTATACAAATACTGACAGAGAAATAACTGCCAAGCTCGAAAAAATCATACGCCTTAACGGTGACAAATCATCAGTTGCTAAAAAAATGAGTGGTAAAAAAATCGTATCCGAATCGTCTGATACAATCACGGTTGTCACAGGTGAACAGATCCCAAAAGTACGATTTTCGTCGATTCCGCGTATGCTCATTATCGACTTTCAAGAGGCAGTCAATTTGCAGGCATTAACGGAGTTACAGGCCTCACAAGCTGAGTTCAGAGGTGCATTGGCTGATTTCATTCAATACACATTAGATATTGACTTTTGTATTAAATTGAGGCAAACATTCTTGGATCATCGAGATAGCATTATGCATCACGAAGCTCCGAAATGGCACGCACGTTATACATCAATGTGTTGTTGGTTTTTGGCAATTTACGATATGTTTTGCGAATATTGCACTGCGAAAAATATTTTTTTCGCCAACATCAGTGATTTTCCATCAAACATTCGTCACTACATCGCCGAGCAAAGCAAGCGTTATCTTGAAAACGACAGCATCTTCATATTTTTCAAGACACTTGAATCATTACGTATCGAAAACAAGCTACATACAATAAATACATCAAAAATCACCAATGACACACCAAAAACAGATATTTTATACAGTGATGACTATGTTTGGATTGAAAGTGTTAATGTTTTTGCTAAAATCAAACTTGCATGCCAAAATGAAGGCATTTCGTTTGATTTATCTCGGCAAGAACTTTACCAAAAATTAGAAAGTGAAAAATTACTTATAACAAAGGATAACCGTCGTTCATACGAATATCGAAAAGGACAATTTAGGCAATCCGTTATATGTTTGCCAAGAAATAATCTCAACCGTTATTTGACTTATGATAAGGAGGACATCAAACTATGAGTACTGAAAGCGAAAATCTATACACAAAGAATAATCAACTAATAGCACAAATTTATGATAACCTTTCGGGAGAGAATAAATCAGAAGAAGCAATTTCGCTTCTTCTAAATCCCAACCATATCTCACCAACAGAACAGGTAAAAATTCTTGGACTATTAGGTGAAAAGGATGAAAGATTTCATTCTTTGCTCATCAAAACAGTATTAAATAATATTAATATTTTAGACAATAACGAGTCGTTTAAAATAATTAATAATCATTTTAAACAACTGGTAAATCAAGCTTATTTACTTGATGATAACGCAATAATTAAGATTTGTCAGGACTTATTTTATCTTATAAGTCAAGGTGTCGCTGCATTTTATCCATACATTTGGATACTGCTAAAAAACCATGGTCATATCACAACATACACCGACAAGAAATTAAGAATCATCAGCCATTATGCAGTCGTTTTCAGTTTCGATGGGTACAATGCTAAATCTATTCGAGAAATACTCAAAAGCAACTGTATATTATGCTCAGAACAAGCACTCAGTGCATTTAAAACAGTAAAAACAAAGAAAGAACAAGCATATTCACAATGTGCAAAAGCATTGCTATATATCATGATTCAAGCTTTTAAGAAACAACAGCCGGACTATGATAAATTTGACGAATACCTATCTGATATTCCAAATAAGTATTGCGAAGAACTTCGTTGCGATTCATTATCAAGAAATTCCGAAAGGCTATATGCTAATTTGTATAGTTTCTTTGAGAATGGCAGTCACAAACAAGTTTATAACTTGTAATTGCTGAAACCGATATGTAACTGCCCTTATTTCATTTATTTAGTATTTTCATAAGGAGGAAAACACAATGCAGAAAAGTATTTTATATTTAGACAAAAAACAAGGGCAGACATATCATGCCATATTCAAAAATAATCATGGGAGGCGGTTATACATACAACTACAAATTAATAATAACGAAATTTTCATTTCAGATTGTTTTTACACTGACAGACCTGCAAGGAATGGACATCATGCTGTTCCCTGCAAATTTCATACTTCACACTGTACTTGTGACAGTTTAATTGATGTGTTCAAAAATGAGCTTGACAAAACATTTTTCGGAATTGAATTTTGCGATATCGAAAACCATTTATCAACAGAAGAATATATCAAATTAAAAACACAAGTCAAAACCAAATATAAATTTTTAATTCTTGTAAACGATAATAATACATATAAAACAAGACTAAAAAATCGTATTCACAGGTCGATTTTGCTTGAAATCGTTCGCAGTGGAAACAAAGGAACAATTACCGATTGTCACTACAGCGACAAAACATACAAGCGAAACAACGCATACATAACACCGTCAGGACTGACAAGTATTACTTTTGATTTTAGTCTTTACAACATATTAAAAATAGTCAATTCTGAGCTTAATTGTGATTTTACCGATGTTATCATCACGCAGGACAGTTTTGGCTTTAACGATTCTCCCCTACCGATTTGCGGGAGTATTTAGACAAACTATACACCGCATAAAATAAACTAAAAACGGAGGTAATCATAATGTCGGAATACACGGATATAAGAAACAATACATATCAAATACATCAGCGTTCGCTTGTGAATACTTCTCAAGCGGAGCAACAAAAGCAAGAAATTATAGAAGAATTGTATCGTATCTTTGATAAGAAATAATTTTATTAAAATCTGAAAGGAGGAAGCAAAGATGGCGATTGCGTTATACGCAAGAAAATCAATAGAACGTGAAAACAGTATTTCATGCGAAACACAGATAGAATACTGCAAATCAGTAATCAAGCCTGATGAACGCAGTGAGAAAACCATTGAATTTATCGACAACGGATATTCGGGCGGCAATGTTGACCGTGACGGTTTTCAAAAAATGATGCGTCAAATTGAACGTGGCAAAATAAGCAAAGTTATTGTGTACCGTCTTGACCGTATCAGCAGAAGTCTTTCGGATTTTGTGGGTATTTTGGAAACACTCAAAAAGCATAATGTTCAGTTTGTTTCCTCTCAAGAATCCTTCGACACGTCAAGTCCGTACGGTGAAATGATCGTGAAAATACTTATGGTATTCGCCGAATTTGAACGCAAAAGTATAATTGAACGCGTCAAACACGCATATGCTTACAGAAGCGAAATGGGACTGTATATGGGCGGTCGCCGTCCGTACGGTTTTAATTTAAAAGATACTGTTATAAACAACGTCAAAACAAAAATGTTTGAGCCTGTTACAAACGAAATTGAGCAGATAAAATATATTTTTGAAAATTATTCAGTACCGAATGTAACACTGCGGCGGCTTATGGATAATTTGATTGACAACAACATTTCAGCCACCACAGGCAGTTGGTCCACAGCAAAACTGTCAAACATCATAAAAAATCCAATCTACGTAAAGGCTGATAACGCCATATACGAATACTACTCAAAACGCAATGCCAACATCATGAGCAACATCAATCAATTTGACGGCTTGCACGGAATACAAACCTACGGCAAATCAAAACATACTGCGGATGATATGTCGGATATTAAAATAGTGGTTATGCCGCATGATGGTATTATAAATTCTGACCTATGGCTAAAATGTCAGAAGAAAATTGAGAAAAATAAAAAGCTCGGCAATTCCGTCAACAACTCTACAAGTTGGCTCGGCGGTAAAATTGCTTGTAAGCAATGCGGCAGAACAATGACCGTAACAAAAGGCGGTAAGAAAAAAGACGGCACACAAACACGTTATTTCAGTTGTACAGGCAAGTCGCATAATCGCATATGTAACGGTCCTAAAGTGACTCTGTATGCCGACAGTTTGGAAGATATGGTATATAACCTTATCGCCGAAAAACTCCAGTCACTGAAAGGCTCTCGCAAAAAGATTTCAACCGATAATTCAAACAAGATTAATCTGCTGAAAAATCAGCTTAGCGAAATTAAACAGTCACAAGAAAAGATTGTTAATATGCTTCTGGACGACAGTTTTAAATCGGATATGAAATCACTTCTGAACGAAAAAGCAAAAAAGTTATCCGAAGAAAGTAAGGCGATTACAGAAAAAATCGAAGACCTTGAAAGTGAAGAAAACGAGATAATCAGTGTTATAAACCTGTCGCAAAAGTGGAAAAGTGCAAACACAGACGAACGCAAAGCCGTTTGCAATGTGCTTATACATAAAATATTCATATGTGAGGACGGCACCTGTGAAGTTGTGTGGAATATATAATTCAAAAGCGAGCCTGTCGACAAAACCATAACGGTTTTGTCGACAATCTAAAGCACCTATTTTCATAATCGAAAATAGGTGCTTAATTTTATAAATATCTGCCTGTAATACTTTTTTTGTTCAATTTTATTTCCTGCGGTGTTCCGCTTGCAATGATTTTACCGCCGTTTTCACCGCCTCCGGGTCCCATATCTATAACATAATCGGCATTGCGAATTACGTCAAGATCATGTTCAATGACAATTACGGTTGCACCGTTATCCAAAAGTGCCTGAAAAACTTTGAGTAACACTTGCACATCTAATGGGTGCAGACCGATTGACGGCTCATCAAATATGAAAACAGAATCACTCTGTATCTTTCCAATCTCACTTGCCAGTTTCAAACGTTGTGCTTCACCGCCGGATAAGCTCGGTGTTTCTTCGCCCAATGTCAGATAACCAAGTCCCAACTGTTTTAGCGTATTCAGCTTTTGGCTGACGGTTTTCATATCCTTGCAAAATTCAACAGCTGTGTTTATATCCATATCCATAAGTTCAGGAAGAGAAACACTTTCACCCGCTTTATTTGTAAGCTTCACATCATAAGCAATTCTTGAGTAACGTGAGCCGTGACAATCAGGACATTGAATATTTACATCCGGAAGAAATTGTACGTCAAGACTGACAACACCTGTACCATCACAACCCGAACAACGTAATGAGCCTGTATTGTACGAAAAATCCCTTGCCTTATAGCCTTTATTTTTTGCGTCCTCGGACTTTGCGTAAAGTTTTCGCAACTCATCGTGAACACTTGCATAGGTAGCCACCGTAGAACGAACATTAATTCCGATAGGTGTTGCGTCAATCAGCTTGATACGTCGTATACCCTCAGCGCTAGCATCTCTGATATGCTCCGGCAACGCATGACCGCTGATATTCGCGTCAAGTGCGGGAATTAAACTTTCCAACACCAAAGTCGTCTTACCCGAACCCGATACTCCTGTAACAACGGTAAGTCTGCCTTTGGGAATATCAACTTCCAACGGCTTGACCGTATGTATTTGAGATGTGGACAAATGAATATTTCCGTTTACGAACATTTCTTCCTTTGCGGCACATGACCTTAGTTTTGTTTCGGCTTTACCGGATATAAAAGGTCCTATTTGAGAAGCGAGGTTTGTTTCCACATCTGCGATTGTACCTTGTGCAATCACATGACCGCCATTTGCCCCCGCTTCCGGTCCCATTTCCACAATCCAGTCTGCCTCTTTCAAGATCTGCGTGTCATGGTCTACCAAAATAACCGAATTGCCGTCCGATACAAGATCGTGCATAACACCTGTAAGTCCGACAATATTAGATGGGTGCAGACCGATTGACGGCTCATCCAACACATAAAGAACACCTGTGGTGCGGTTACGCACGGCACGGGCAAGCTGCATACGCTGACGTTCGCCTGTC
>ENA-UPXC01004051-UPXC01004051.1-human-gut-metagenome-genome-assembly--contig:-NODE-4051-length-13983-cov-86.978930_pt1 | contig 13983 bp, 10 predicted proteins | sample MGYA00250047_ERZ773371 | MGnify/ENA primary metagenome ERZ773371 (study PRJEB29103, sample SAMN06111975) | human gut metagenome | biome: human gut; feature: ankylosing spondylitis patient; material... | reverse complement strand
GAGCGCCGCTTTTTGAGAGCTGAAATTGCCGCGCAGTCGTCTGGTTCATCAGACAAAAAGCCGTTCAAGTTTACGCAATTCCTGCCGTGCGGCTGTCGGTTTATGGTAAAATAAAGAAAATGAAGGGGACGGGAAGCGCGATGAAGTTCAGCATCCGGCATAAAATCATTTTCTTTTTTTCGCTGGCCAGCCTGCTGGTCTTTTCCGCGTTAGGCGCGTATATCGGCTTTGCGGTCCGGCCCCGGACGATGACACAGACCCGCTTCGCAATCAGTCAGATGGTCGAATCAAAGGCCAATGAGGTCAGTATGTGGGTGAAGCGCATGGCGGTGGAATACCGCACGATCGCCGCAATTCCGGCGTTCAGTTCAATGGATGTGCGCGAGATTACGCCGCTGATCGACCGTTTCACCGAGCTTTACAAGAAGAATGGGGAAACGATGGAAACGTTCTCTTATATCGGAAAAAACGGCTTCTGCTGGATCAATTCCAGCGCGGTGGAAAATCTGATGGATCATACCGACTACCAACAAGCCTATCAGAATGACCGTGAATTTATTCTGTCGCTGCCGGTGACCAATCCTGAACACCGGCAGGTGATGCTGTTTTACTATCCGATCTTAGGCAGCACGGGGATTAAGGAGGCGCTGATCTGCGCGGCAATCCCGACGGTGCGCTTAAAAGAAATCGTCAATCCGGTCCAGATTTACGAAGGCCGCAGCTGGGTCATGACGCGCAATAAAGACCTGATCACGACCGACGAGGAATACTTTGTTGAAAATGTTCTATCCCGTCCTACGCTGGATGAGCTTGATATGCGCTCGATTACCAGCTCCGACCAGTTCCGCGTCCGCGACGCCCAGGGAAAGCAGGCGACGCTGTTTGTTTCACCCGTGACGGAATACGATGACTGGGTGTTCTGTACGTTGGTGCAGGATTCAGTGATCGGCCGTTCCACCCATCAGATTTTAATCGGCGTGCTGATTCTGTTCTGCGTGCTGTTGTTGATCAACATCGTGATAGGGGCTTCGCTGGTGCAGTGGGTACTCAAGCCGATCCGCGCTTTGCAGGGACGGATGAAAAAGGTCGGGTTGGCCGCAAGCGCCTGCGCTGCCCAGTACAGCAGCGGTCGGTCTACGGTGTATCCGATGCCCGGCATGATGAGCACGTGCTTGCCGGTTTCGGTGTTCTTCACACGGTTCTTACCCCATGGTGTGACCGCCGGTGTCACATTCTTCGTTTTCACTGGTTTCGCGCTGTTCTTACCCATGCTGCTTCCCAAGCCGCCTCTCCATACATTCCGGACGCGGCCAATCGTCACGACTGGCATCGTCCCAGTAATGCATGCTAGGCGGCACCGACTACAATCTCCTCCACTCCACATAGCACATATTGAACGGACTATAAAAGAAAGTGTGTTTTTAGGGTTCGGAGGCGCCATGGAACATCGAACGTTCCACCGCATTCTCGCCGCAATCATAGCAGTCCTAATCGTTCTGGCAGGATACGGCGTCTACTATGTCAACGGCTACCATCACGCCGTCAACGTCGGCAACGCGATCCAATCCAATCCAACGGCGAAAGTCACCGACATCGAAGACGGATGGCTATTCGACGGTCCCGGCACAACAACAGCGATGGTGTTCTACCCCGGCGCGAGAGTCGAAGCAAGCACCTACGCGCCACTCATGCAGGAAACCGCCGCGTCAGAAATCGACTGCTTCCTGATGAAAATGCCCGCCAACCTCGCCATCTTCGGCATCAACCGCGCAGACGTGGTACGCAGCGATATCGCCAGCTACTCATACGACCACTGGTACATAACCGACCATTCACTCGGCGACACGCTGGCAGCAAACTCTACATCAGCAAACATACCGACAACTGGGACGGACTCATCCTCCTCTCCTCCTACCCAACCGCCGACCTAAGCAAAACAAAACTACGCGTCCTATCCGCATACGGCAGCAAAGACGACATACTGAACCTCAAAAAAGTCGAATCCGCACGCTCGCGCGTGCCGAAGCAGCATTACGAACGGGTAATCAAGCAGCTATGGCGTGCAGCAGGGCGATGGTGTGGCCACTATTTCCGGTGATGACCAGATTAATCGGACTGTGGCGCTTATTCGGCAGTTCGTCACCAACAGTCTTTGAATTGACCCCGTTTCCGATTGCAATCCGTTTCGACTTTTCTGTAAGCGACCAGTACGGGGTCGGTCCCGCTACTCTGGGAGCGCAATTTCACTTCGAACAGTTGAGTACATGTGTTGGCGCGGTACCGTGAAAGTATGGCAACACACATGCTGAACATCAAACGAATCTACGACAACCCTGCCGACGATGACGGCTACCGTATCCTTGTGGACCGCATCTGGCCGCGCGGTGTTTCCAAGGAACGCGCGAAGCTCGACCGATGGGCCAAAACGGAGGTGACGCCCACCACCGATTTGCGCAAATGGTTCGCGCACGATCCGGCGAAGTTTGACGAATTCAAAGCACGCTACATAGAGCAGCTCGATTCACGTCCCGAAGCGGCGCAATTCGCAGACGACGTACGCAATCTGTTACACGACGCCAACATCACCCTGCTGTACGCGGCACGCGATCCACACATCAACCACGCCGTCATCCTACGTGACTGGCTGCTGGAGCGGCTCGTCTGACAAGCACGCTCACGTACGTTCCGCATCACGTCCATTACAGCGATTGCCAGCTATTACGAAACATACGTTTTCGTAGGATAAAACTTTCGTTCCATGTCTGCCCTATGCCGTCACGCGATGGGCGCCATGGCGTTGGCGTTCAAACGTTCGATGCATACTTTCAGGTCCATCAGTTCCTTACCGAACACCAGGAACAGGGGCTTCGGCCGGTCGAACGGCGGTCGGGCAAGGTCTTCCGGCTGGACGTATCCGTTCTGTTCGACGTAGTCGATGATTCTGTTCATCAGCGCGTTCTGCGCGGGACTGAGCGAATGGTTGTTGATGAATTCGCCAAACGCCTTCATTGTCGCCTGATGGTCGAGTTTAATGATACGGCGCACCGACAGCCCGAGAGGAACGTCTCCGAACGCCTTCTGGTATTCCTCTCTGGAACCAAGCTCATGAATCATGATGTTTTCAAGGTTCGAGAAGTCCTTGCCGGAAAGTGGCTCATTGTAGTGGAGTTTACGGATGACCTCATCGTTGCTGTGCTCGTTGATGTATCGGTTGAGCTTCTGCTTGTAGTCTTCGTAATGCTCGGCTGTGTCGAGTTCCCGTCCTTCCGATCGGTCGATGACAGGGTCCTTCAGGTCCGTGATGACCATTTTCCTGGCAGTGGAGTCCGCAATGAAGCGAATCAGATCGCGCAGTGTCATACGAATCCGCTCCAGTTCCTCAAGGGATGCCCCATCGAGGTAATCCGGATTGTCGGCGACCAATTTGATTTCCGTTTCCCGCTCTTTGACTTGAGGAATGGTCATGCGTTCCTTAAGCCTCGTGGCAATGGCACGAATTTTCGTCTTATGTCTCGCGGCGGTCCGTCCTCTGACGGAAGCCACCATAAGGCCGTACATCAGCGCGTCGAAACGTAACGCATACTCGTCTTCGCCGTCGTAATGCGTAAGAGAAGCGACTTCACCGGTCAGATCGTGCACGTCAATGTCGCTTAAATGTTCGAACGTTTTAATGTTCCGGTATTTTTCCACGTGTTCACGCCGCAATCGCACTGATACCTTGGATTCGTCCAAGGATGCGACTTGTCCGTGAATGTCGTTGACGAGTTCGTCACGCCATGCCATGAGGTTTTCGTCGGAAGTGAATTCGCTCGACTGTAATGCATGGACCAATTCGGTTTTGCGTGAGAATATCCTCTCACTGAGGGACGCGACCGGCTTCTCATCGGCATCGTTCTTCTGCTCGCGGAAGAATTCGAAATTACCGCAATAGTCGAAAATGTAGAAACGCTTCTTGTCCACGTATTCGCCGTCGATGCCGTCCACGCAGTCGAGTCCTTCACATAGGCGTGTGCCACGACCGATCATCTGCCAGAATTTGATACGCGAACGAACTTTTTTGAAGAACACGAGATTCACGACTTCCGGCACGTCCACGCCGGTGTCCATCATGTCCACCGAAACGGTGATGACGGGCATGGTTTTGCGTTTGAAATCCTGAATGATCGCGTGCGAATAGTCTTCGCTGTGCACCACGACCTTGATGAAGCCGCCACGAGCAAGCTTGGGATATAGTGCGCCGAATCGTTCCACGATGAAACGCGCGTGTTTTTGGTTCTGCGCGAAAATGATGGTTTTGCCTATCTGTTCTCCGCCCATGGTTTTGATGCCATGTTCCATGAGGTCTTGCAATACGGCGTCTACCGTGCCGGCGTTCATGACGAATCTGTTCAATGCGTCCGCGTCGATATGGTCGGGTACTTCGACTCCGCCCTCGCCATCGTCTTCGCCGAAATCATCTTCGTAACGTTCCTTGTCCTCTTCGGACAGGTCATCGTATGTGATGCCTTCGTCGGTGAATTTGGTTTTTGCTTCGATGTTGTAGAACGGTACGAGATAGTGGTCTCGTTCCACGGCGGTTTTGTATTCGTACAGATACGTTGGCACGCCATGTTCCGCTTGGAAGAAGTCATAGGTGTTGCGGTCCACTTCATCGCGTGGTGTGGCGGTCAAGCCTACGACCAACGCGTCGAAATGGTCGAAAATATCCTTGTATTTTTTGAAGATAGACCGGTGTGCTTCGTCCACGATGATCAGGTCGAAATGTCCCGGAGAAAACGCAGGCTTTCCGTCAGATGCTGTTTCGGTGTCGATTGCACCGATCATCGTCTGGTAGGTGGAGAACACAACCCGGGCGTCGACATCGTGCTTGTTGTCGCACAGATTGCATAGCGACCAGTCGGGATAGTATTCGCCGTAAGCGCTTTTCGCCTGCTTGACCAGTTCGACACGATCGGCAAGGAACAGCACGTTTTTCACAAGCCGCGCGCGCATGAGCACGTCGGTAAGTGCGGCGGATACGCGGGTTTTGCCTGTTCCCGTGGCCATGACGAGCAGTCCACGACGCTTGCCTTTCCACAGGTTATCGCAGAACGCTTTGATCGCTTCGATTTGGTAGTAGCGTCCGGCGACTTTCTCGTTCACCGGAACGGTCCGCGGATCGATGGCTTCCCTGCGCCGGTTCATAATGCGTTGCAGGTCATCCTGCGAGAACACTCCCCCGACCGGACGGGATGGACCGTTCTCGTCATCCACGAATTCCGTGGCGTATCCGTTGCTCAGGAAAATCAGCGGACGGTATCCGAATTCGCGTTCCAGACATTTCGCGTACTGTCTGGATTGTTCCAGTCCTTTCTTCGGATCATACGAGGTTCGTTTCGCCTCGATGATCGCCAGCGGCTTGCCGTCTCTGCCTTTGAGGTAGTAATCGACATAGCCGACCTGCCCCTCATGGTCTTCCATACCGGTGACCTTGCGTTCTTTGACGACCTCAGCCTCGGAATCAACATCCCATCCGGCGAGCCGCAAATCAAGGTCGATGAACCGTTGCCGCGTCTCGTATTCGCTGATATCCATCTCGCTGTCCGGCATGGGTGGACGCGGAGCCTTCTGCACGGACAGCGCGGCACGGGATTCCTCAAGCTGACGTTCGAGCTCCTGGATACGTTCGGTTTTGGCGCTCAGTTCCTTGGCGAGTTCCTGTTTCGCGGCGTCTTCTTTGGCTTGGACTTCCTTACGGGAGAGCGCTTGTTGGACGCACGGCACTTGTTTCGGATCGAAGACGCGCTTTTCGTACCATTTGCCGTACGAGTAGTCGATCCATTGGATGAACACGAACAGGAGTTTCAGATCGAACATCGCGTCCTTGGGACTGATGCGCGTCTTGCCATGGACGGTGATGTTTCCGGCTTTGACGATGTATTGGAACGAATCCAACATTTTCTGGTTGCCGATCGCGCGTTCGAAAGTGGGTTCGTGGATTAGCGATTGGAGATTGTCGCGATACGGCATTTGGATGGAACGGTCCGCCGCGTACACCCATTTCACCGCCAGTTCGAACGCTTTGCGCGTGGCCATGGCGCACACGGTCGGAGAAATGGAGAACGCTTTTTCAGCTTCGACGCATGGAATGGCGAACTGCTCGTAATCATCCTGACCCAGCAGGAACGAAAAATTGCTCATGATATGCCCCTCCAGCCCCATCACACCGCGGAAAACACCATATGAGTTCATCGTACCGCTTCCACGGCTTGCATAGGGTGTTATTCCAGTGTTTTTCCAATCGTTTCTAGTCTGTGTCAGCCACAGAAAAGAAGCTTGCATGCATAATTCCAGAGAGGCTGTTGAGAAGGTGGAGCATTCCGCTAAATCGCGATTTGTCTACCTGCGAAACGAAGTTAGCGAACTCATTTTGCAGATTAAGCGCAGGAATCGGAATGCTCAGCTTCGCTAACTCACTTTTTGGAATATTGCTCATCGATTTTGCCGAACCATGCGCAAGCGACTGAATTGAATGCAGCAAAGGCCCCGCCAGTAAATAAGACAGATACATTGCATTTATAGGAGGCAAAGGATGCATACGAAAAATAATATCTGGAAACATAATATTTCCGTCTGTATGCTTAACAAGTACAGAACGACCAACAAGTTCAGGAGTATTCTTTCGCGAAAGAAGAATATCATTCGCATGTACTACTTTGTCAATCGTCAATGAAACGCTACGCGGAAGCGCCTTATTTTCATTCTCGCAATACACGCCTGAAGAAATAGCACTAAGCTTAAGGACTCCCGGCTCTGCCATTTTCCGAGAAAAAGCTAAACATTTTGGGCTCTTTCCTGCTTCAATGCAATCAACGCATTTGATTAGCGGCTTCGTCTCATAACAAGCGAAATCTCCGAATATCTCGACAAACCGGGATTTGACAAGAGAATCGAGCTTGCTAATTTGTTTTTCTGCCAAATATATTTGCCTTTGAATATTATCAAGTCGTTTAGCGATTGTCAGCTGTTCAGACCGATTTGGATACGAAAAAGGTAGACTCTCAAAAACCTTCTTTGTCAGATGGCGCATTGTAGCTCCATGCGCTAACATTGCTCCCCTATTGATAACATAACGCGCTTGATGGATGAAATAGCGCTTATCAACAGGAAGTTTGTTAAAAACTACTTTGAAGATATGCTGGTTGAGCCATGCTTCTTCTTTATTCCATTCGAATACTCCTAAGCTTGCAGACCATGAAATTAATACATCGCCAGATGAAACTAGATACTTATCATCCAATTCACCGGCAAAATTATTCGTCTGATACGCGTTCCCCGTCAAATCCTGAATTCGAATAATCTGTTTTCCATTCAAAGAATAATCTGCAGGCTTGAATGCGTATCCATTGATATAGGTAGCTACATCACCAAGTTTCACACCCTGTCCGTCAAATTGGGGTTTGTCAGTCATTCTGGCCTCCTCCGAGCATTTTGTGCAGTTCCGCGAGGCTTTCCGTCATCTGCCTGTTCAAATCATCAAGATCGGCGAGGATTTCCTCAGTCGGTGGATATTCAATACGTTCGTACTTTGTTTCCGCGTACTTGTTGAAGCTGAAATCGTAATCGTTTTCCGCGATCTCACTCTTCGGCACCAGAAAGCTCTTATCAGTACGGGCGCGCTGTTCTTCCGCGTCGAGGTTTCCCCATCGCTCGAGAATGTCGGGAATGTCGTTGTGCTTCTCGTCCGGGTCACGCTTGTCGTCGAGCGTGTATCCGTCACCCTCCATGTTGTAGAGCCAGACCTTGTCCGTGCCGCCCGCGTCCGTCTTCGTGAACACGAGAATAGCGGTGCTTACGCCCGAATACGGCTTGAATACTCCTGACGGCATGTAAATAATCGCTTCGAGCCTCTGGCTGTCCACCAGTTCGGCGCGCAACTGCCGGTATGCCTTCGAGTTGGAACGGAACAGCACGCCGTTCGGCACGATGCACACGCAACGGCCACCAAGCTTGAGCATGCGCAGGAACAATGCGACGAACAACAGCTCCGTCTGCTTAGTTTCCACAACCGCCTTCAGCGAATCATCGATGTCCTCAACATCCACGCTGCCGGTAAACGGCGGATTGGCAAGAATCAAATCAAACTTGTCGCGGATGGCGTTCAGACGGGACAAGCTGTCCTGGTTGCGGATGTCGGGATGATCGATGGAATGCAGCAGCAGGTTCATCGCGGAAATGCGCACCATGGTCTGATCCGTGTCGAAACCAGTGAACTGCTCGCCGGAGAACGTCTTCCACTGTTCCTCGGTCATCTCCTGGCCATGGTTCTTTCTGATGGATTCGGCTGCGGAAATAAGGAATCCCGCCGTGCCGCACGCCGGATCACAGATAAGCTGGCCGGGTTTCGGACCGGCAAGCGCCACCATCATGTTCCTGATGTGCTGTGGTGTGCGGAACTGACCGTTCGTGCCCGCGGTATTGAGCTTGCTCAGCATGTATTCGTACAGGTCGCCAAGATCGTCAGCGTCCTGCACGTAGTTCGACAGCAGCTCGTCGATGCCGGAAACGGCCTTTTCAAGCGTCTTGGGCTTGTTGAAACCGAAGGCAGCGTCCTCCATGCTTTCCGCAAAGGCGTTATCCGAATGCATGGTTTTGATGAACGGGAACGCCTTCTGGCTGACCACGTCAAACATCTGCTCCGCAGGAAGATCCTTGAACCGGCTCCAACGGATTGCCTGTCCTTCCTCCGTTTGCGGGAACACATGCTTAGCAGTCATCCCCAGCATTTCTATGTTCTCGGCTTCGAGCTCCTTGTCATCCAAGGATTTCATGAACATGAGGTACGTCAGCTGCATGATGACCTCGATGGGGTTGGTGACACCACCCTCCCACATGCGCTGCCAGATATCGTCAACCTTGTTCTTCGTCGCTCCGGTAATCATTTACTATCGTCCTTGCTCGTTTCCTACGTTACGTAGTCTACCGGCATTATCGTTTGACCATCGCATCCAGCCAGCCGAAATTATGTACATTCAACGCTCAACCAGCTCTCTCAGAGTTTCCCGAAATGCGTGTTCTGCAAATCACGGATATGTTCGCGCCGAACTGCCCTATCCGTAATATTCAGGCTTTCCAACCTGTCCGCCACTACGTTCACGTCAGGCCCCATGCATTGCGGATGGTCAAGCACCGTAGATCTCATATCATTCGTATGCACCACGAACTCACGATCGGAATGAAAACCGAATCTTCCAATCCCAATAATTCCTTCAAGCATTGAATGTGCCCGTAATTCTGCCGCAAAGGCGAATGGTTTTTTGTTCTTGCCAAGGTACATGAACCATTCAGAATATTTGAAATCGCCGTAAATCGTGCCGGTATAGTTCTTCGTCTCCACTACGTAAATGCTATACACTGAGACAACCACATGGTCAATCTGATGCAGTCTCGTCGAATCCTTGGGCACCAAGTCATCCAGCAAACGGTACTCTGATTGCGGCAGTTTCCTCAGTTCCTCACTGGCCCAATGCTTGCCAGCCCTGCCAGTAATTTGATTGCCCCGAATCGTTACGATTGTCGCAAGAATCAGAATCGGCAGAACAATCGCGACATACCAAATAGTCAAATTCGACTAAGCAAAAGCAACGGTGGCAAAACGCATCACTGCGACCCTTCTTCCTTGAACAACCCTCACTTGCAGCATACCCCCTCTTTCGCTCACATCCGAATAGAATGATGGAAAATCGCAAGACGTGCGCAAATCCAATCGAAAAGCAGGAGGTTCTCGATACGTTTGCTGACGAATCAGCCGCATCAACCAAAACGCAACAATGCAGATACGAAGGCACGAATGCGAAACATTCGTGCCACAGCCGAATCACAGAAAGGCCCCTTTACCTGCCCGACTTCGACGCGTGCGACAATGTGGCAATGCGAAACATGAAAGTGGCAGCCGGGCAGTTCACCGTGACGGAAAAGCCGGAGCACAACATCAGCATCATCAGTGGGTTCACCAGCGAAGCGGCACGCAATCATGCACGGATATTGTTGCTGCCGGAAGGTCTGATCGCCCGAAGTGACGACGATCCACGCTACACGGCTGACCACGCGCAAACCATAGACGGCCCGTTCGTCACCGCGCTGCGTGGCATCAGCGAAGCCAACAATCTCGCCATCATGGGCACGGTCCACCTTCACGAGGACACCGCCGACCTGCCGTACAACTGTTTCCTCGTCATCGACCATGGCCGGATACTTCTCGAATACCGCAAAATCCATTTGTATAATGCGTTCGGCGAGCGCGAATCCGATTCAATCGCGCCGGGGCACGAGATTCCACCGCTCGTAGATATCGATGGTTGGAAGTTCGGTGTGATGACCTGTTACGATATCCGTTTTCCGGAGCTGGCTCGCCGTCATGCGGTGGCCGGCGCCGACGTGTTGGTTGTAAGTGCGGCTTGGGCGCGTGGCGAGGGCAAGGTGGATCATTGGACGACCTTATGCAAGGCGCGTGCGTTGGAGAACACCTGCTATCTTATGGCGTGCAGCGAGCATAGCGGGCATGACATCGGCCATAGTATGGTGGTTGATCCGGCCGCGCGAATTCTTGCGCAGTCCAGCGAACGCGACGAACTGATTTACACCGACCTGAATCGGAATCAGCTGGAGGACGTGCGCCGAATACTTCCCGTGCTCAAGAATCGTCGTATCACGTTGTAATCGCCTGTACGCACATCAGGACGCGCAGGCGCTGGCGTTATTACTGTCCGGATGAGAAACGTGCGAGGACTCCGGACTTGGCCAAGGCACGGTACCAGTCCCCATGATCCGAAACCGGCGAATACGGCCGCGCTTAGCAGTTCGCATGCGGTGCCGATGAGCCCGCGGGGCTGAAGAACGAAAACGCCTAGTAGTAGAAGAACAGCAGACAGAAGTTTGTAGACGACACCGGCAAGGCCTTGCAGAGTCTGGCGAAATGCGAGCCGATGTCTCCGGTACCGATCATGAGGGCGGTTTTGCCGTCTGGGGTGATGGCCCGGCCTGCATCCTGCCATGTGGCGTTGGTATTGCTTGCCGCGCAGATGTGCAGGTTCTTCATGATGGCCCACATCATGGCGAACATGTGTTCGGAGACGCTTTGCCCATATGCGCCCGTGGCATTGGTGAGCATGGATCCGGACTGTAGGATGCCGGGTCGCTGGTATTTGTCGACGCCGGCGCTCCAGGTTTGCAACCATTCGAGTTTGGGACACTGTCGGCATGTTCCCGGATCAACATTGCCTATGATGGCGGTGACTTGAGCTTTGAGTTCTTCGGGGATGATGGCCGTCCATGCCATGTTGCCACGCTGCGCCGGATCGCCTACGAATTCTTGCGGCACGCCTTTGGCTGCACGCATAAACTGCGCTTGTTCGGATGGCGTCAACGGCAGGCAATTAACGATAAGTTTGCGATTATTCTCGGTTCCCCCTATCCCACCTTAGGACAAACATGAGATAAGCCTTTCACATGTGAGTGGCGAATAGATTCAGCCGAGTCTGACTTGACCCCGGCTGAATCACATGCATGCGCCCGTCTGTTCAGGCAAGGGACTCGTACGCTTGCGCATCGACCGGTTCAAGCCATTCGTTGCTCATCGCGCCAGGGGCTCCTGCCGGAACCATGAACGCCAGGTGGGAGAAGGATTCGCCCGGAGCCGCACCATGCCAGTGCTTGGTGTCTGCAGGAATGCACACGGCTTCGCCAGCTTTGAGTTCCTTGGGTTCCTGACCTTCGATCTGGTAGTAGCCTCGACCACCCACTGCGATGAGCACCTGGGCTCCGCCGTGATGTATGTGCCAGTTGTTGCGGCATCCCGGCTCGAAGGTGACGTTGTGGATGGAAAATTCAGGAGTGTCGAGCACCGACGCGAGATAGCTTTGACCTACGAAATACTGGGCAAAGCCGTCGTTCGGCTCTCCTATGGGGAATACGCTTGGATTTTCCATAATGGTCCTTTCGTTGTAATACGCGTTCATTGAACCTCGACGAAAATGCCGTGTCAATGTATAACGAGTGACGAACATGCTTTTCCATGCAGCAAACGCATATACGTATAATAGAGGCGAGAGGTACGCATTAGGTTCATTCGCGGACCGAGCGGTGCTATAGAAAGCAACATTTCACACATCCAACAGGCAAAGGAGCTCCATCTGATCATGACCGACATGAAGTACGCGCCGCTAGGCTGGTCCGGCATCAAAGTATCCAAAGTATGCCTTGGCGGCATGAGCTTCGGCAAAGCCTCACCGGACTTCCATCAGTGGACCATCGACCAGCAGGGAACGGAACAAGTCATCGGCCACGCCATCGACCGAGGCATCAACTTCATCGACACCGCGAACTGCTACGCCTTCGGCACTTCCGAAGAATACATTGGTCAGGCGTTGCGCAATCTCAACATCGCGCGACACCAAGTCGTGCTCGCCAGCAAAGTGTACTTCAACGATGGGCATCTTTCCAAAGAAGCCATCAACCGAGAGATCGACGGCACGCTCAAGCGTTTGGGCACCGACTATCTCGACCTCTATATCATCCACCGTTTCGACTACACCACCCCCGCCGAAGAAACCATGGAAGCCCTGGACGCGCTAGTCAAAGCAGGCAAAGTACGCGCATTGGGCGCCAGCGAAATGTATGCGTACCAGTTCCACAACCTGCAGGCCGTGGCCGACGCCAATGGGTGGACCCGATTCACCAGCATGCAGTGCCACTACAATCTGCTCTACCGCGAAGACGAACGCGAGCTCATCCCCGTATGCCAGCAGTACGACGTTGCTTTGACGCCTTACTCTCCCATGGCTTCCGGACATCTGGCACGCCCGACATGGAATTCGAATTCCACCCGCGGCACCACTGACGGCACCATGCGCAACAAGTATGATCAAGCGCAAGCCCAAGACATGCCCATCGTCGAACGTGTGCTTGAAGTAGCCGAACACCACGGAGTGCCCATGGCTCAGGTTGCGCTTGCATGGCACTGGGCCAAGGGCGTGACTGCACCTATCGTGGGCTGTTCGAAGCCGGAACGCGTGGATGATGCCATTGCCGCCCTAGGAGTGCAGCTTACGGAAGAGGACATAGCCCACATCGAAGAGCCGTATACCGCGCATGAGCTAGTCGGTCCGCTTTCCCGCCCAGGAGAGAAGGCCTTGGCCGGCACTTTGGCTCCCACACTCAAGGAAACCACTCGAAACTAGCTTCTCTTGACTCCGCGGGGCAGTATCTGCCATATATGCTGAGTTAGAGGTCGAGGCTCTCCACCCAAGAGGAGACTTCACCGGCCGAGGCGTTGGACGAGAGCCGTTGTCCTTCCTGCCAATCACCGGTGCCGACCATGGTCGCCAAGTCATCACCGCTGCTGCCCAGCGGTGATGACGAAGAAGCGGCGAATAGAATGACTTTCTTGCTGATGAAGTCACGGTCAGTCACAAAGTGATTGGCCAGCCATGCGGCTCCGCCCCACCAAATCGGATAGCCGATGAACTCAGTGATTCAATCACTCACCTTTCACAGTGATGGGCAGAAATGTTCAGCAGCGCCCCTCGTACAGGAAGAAGGAAAGCGAACCGTCTTCCAAACCACCTTGAGTAAAGGAATCCCTGCGTATGGTACGTTCCGCTTTACGCGTCAAACCACGGTAATCATAAAAACCGTAATCGCAGGTAGTATCAGTAAAGAGGAAATACTCGTTCATTCCAGCATCACGAAACACGTCAAGCATGTGATTGAACAGCTTACGGCCGACACCCATGCCCCGCGCTTCCGGAGAAACCACGAACAGCGTTACCTCAGCCTGATAGCTTTTGCCGGCATCTCGCTTCAACATTTCATCGGCCTGCAAAATCGCAATCTGATCGGCAAGTCCTCGACGGCCATCCTTGCTTGTCAACAAGGGCAACGCCAAGCAATTTCGCGTAATAGCATGACGTATCCTCTGCGCTGTGGTAACACGGGATCTCAACG
>ENA-UPXC01004048-UPXC01004048.1-human-gut-metagenome-genome-assembly--contig:-NODE-4048-length-13986-cov-2.867280_pt1 | contig 13986 bp, 12 predicted proteins | sample MGYA00250047_ERZ773371 | MGnify/ENA primary metagenome ERZ773371 (study PRJEB29103, sample SAMN06111975) | human gut metagenome | biome: human gut; feature: ankylosing spondylitis patient; material... | reverse complement strand
AAGGCGCAACCGACAAGAGCTTCCGTGCGGTGTCTGCGGATAAAACAAAAGCCACCGTGTCGGTCAGTGGTATGACCATCACCGTGAAAGGCGTTGCTGCAGGTAAGGTCAACATTCCGGTTGTATCCGGTAATGGTGAACTTGCTGCGGTTGCAGAAATCACTGTCACCGACAGTTAATCCGGAGAGTCAGCGATGTTCCTGAAAACCGAATCATTTGAACATAACGGTGTGACCGTCACGCTTTCTGAACTGTCAGCCCTGCAGCGTATTGAGCATCTCGCCCTGATGAAACGGCAGGCAGAACAGGCGGAGTCAGACAGCAACCGGAAGTTTACTGTGGAAGACGCCATCAGAACCGGCGCGTTTCTGGTGGCGATGTCCCTGTGGCATAACCATCCGCAGAAGACGCAGATGCCGTCCATGAATGAAGCCGTTAAACAGATTGAGCAGGAAGTGCTTACCACCTGGCCCACAGAGGCAATTTCTCATGCTGAAAACGTGGTGTACCGGCTGTCCGGTATGTATGAGTTTGTGGTGAATAATGCCCCTGAACAGACAGAGGACGCCGGGCCTGCAGAGCCTGTTTCTGCGGGAAAGTGTTCGACGGTGAGCTGAGTTTTGCCCTGAAACTGGCGCGTGAGATGGGGCGACCCGACTGGCGTGCCATGCTTGCCGGGATGTCATCCACGGAGTATGCCGACTGGCACCGCTTTTACAGTACCCATTATTTTCATGATGTTCTGCTGGATATGCACTTTTCCGGGCTGACGTACACCGTGCTCAGCCTGTTTTTCAGCGATCCGGATATGCATCCGCTGGATTTCAGTTTGCTGAACCGGCGTGAGGCTGACGAAGAGCCTGAAGATGATGTGCTGATGCAGAAAGCGGCAGGGCTTGCCGGAGGCGTCCGCTTTGGCCCGGACGGGAATGAAGTTATCCCCGCTTCCCCGGATGTGGCGGACATGACGGAGGATGACGTAATGCTGATGACAGTATCAGAAGGGATCGCAGGAGGAGTCCTGTATGGCTGAACCGGTAGGCGATCTGGTCGTTGATTTGAGTCTGGATGCGGCCAGATTTGACGAGCAGATGGCCAGAGTCAGGCGTCATTTTTCCGGTACGGAAACTGATGCGAAAAAAACAGCGGCAGTCGTTGAACAGTCGCTGAGCCGACAGGCGCTGGCTGCACAGAAAGCGGGGATTTCCGTCGGGCAGTATAAAGCCGCCATGCGTATGCTGCCTGCACAGTTCACCGACGTGGCCACGCAGCTTGCAGGCGGGCAAAGCCCGTGGCTGATCCTGCTGCAACAGGGGGGTCAGGTTAAGGACTCCTTCGGCGGGATGATCCCCATGTTCAGGGGGCTTGCCGGTGCGATCACCCTGCCGATGGTGGGGGCCACCTCGCTGGCGGTGGCGACCGGTGCGCTGGCGTATGCCTGGTATCAGGGCAACTCAACCCTGTCCGATTTCAACAAAACGCTGGTCCTTTCCGGCAATCAGGCGGGACTGACGGCAGATCGTATGCTGGTCCTGTCCAGAGCCGGGCAGGCGGCAGGGCTGACGTTTAACCAGACCAGCGAGTCACTCAGCGCACTGGTTAAGGCGGGGGTAAGCGGTGAGGCTCAGATTGCGTCCATCAGCCAGAGTGTGGCGCGTTTCTCCTCTGCATCCGGCGTGGAGGTGGACAAGGTCGCTGAAGCCTTCGGGAAGCTGACCACTGACCCGACGTCGGGGCTGACAGCGATGGCACGCCAGTTCCATAACGTGACGGCGGAGCAGATTGCGTATGTAGCTCAGTTGCAGCGTTCCGGAGATGAAGCCGGGGCATTGCAGGCGGCGAACGAGGCCGCAACGAAAGGGTTTGATGACCAGACCCGCCGCCTGAAAGAGAACATGGGCACGCTGGAGACCTGGGCAGACAGGACAGCGCGGGCATTCAAATCCATGTGGGATGCGGTGCTGGATATTGGTCGTCCTGATACCGCGCAGGAGATGCTGATTAAGGCAGAGGCTGCGTTTAAGAAAGCAGACGACATCTGGAATCTGCGCAAGGATGATTATTTTGTTAACGATGAAGCGCGGGCGCGTTACTGGGATGATCGTGAAAAGGCCCGTCTTGCGCTTGAAGCCGCCCGAAAGAAGGCTGAGCAGCAGACTCAACAGGACAAAAATGCGCAGCAGCAGAGCGATACCGAAGCGTCACGGCTGAAATATACCGAAGAGGCGCAGAAGGCTTACGAACGGCTGCAGACGCCGCTGGAGAAATATACCGCCCGTCAGGAAGAACTGAACAAGGCACTGAAAGACGGGAAAATCCTGCAGGCGGATTACAACACGCTGATGGCGGCGGCGAAAAAGGATTATGAAGCGACGCTGAAAAAGCCGAAACAGTCCGGCGTGAAAGTGTCTGCGGGCGATCGTCAGGAAGACAGTGCTCATGCTGCCCTGCTGACGCTTCAGGCTGAACTCCGGACGCTGGAGAAGCATGCCGGAGCAAATGAGAAAATCAGCCAGCAGCGCCGGGATTTGTGGAAGGCGGAGAGTCAGTTCGCGGTACTGGAGGAGGCGGCGCAACGTCGCCAGCTGTCCGCACAGGAGAAATCCCTGCTGGCGCATAAAGATGAGACGCTGGAGTACAAACGCCAGCTGGCTGCACTTGGCGACAAGGTTACGTATCAGGAGCGCCTGAACGCGCTGGCGCAGCAGGCGGATAAATTCGCACAGCAGCAACGGGCAAAACGGGCAGCCATTGAGGCGAAAAACCGGGGGCTGACTGACCGGCAGGCAGCGCGGGAAGCCACAGAACAGCGTCTGAAGGAACAGTATGGCGATAATCCGCTGGCGCTGAATAACGTCATGTCAGAGCAGAAAAAGACCTGGGCGGCTGAAGACCAGCTTCGCGGGAGCTGGATGGCAGGCCTCAGGTCAGGCTGGAGTGAGTGGGAAGAGAGCGCCACGGACAGTATGTTGCAGGTTAAAAGTGCTGCCACGCAGACCTTTGATGGTATTGCACAGAATATGGCGGCGATGCTGACCGGCAGTGAGCAGAACTGGCGCAGCTTCACCCGTTCCGTGTTGTCCATGATGACAGAAATTCTGCTTAAGCAGGCAATGGTGGGGATTGTCGGGAGTATCGGCAGCGCTATTGGCGGGGCTGTTGGTGGCGGCGCATCCGCGTCAGGCGGTACAGCCATTCAGGCCGCTGCGGCGAAATTCCATTTTGCAACCGGAGGATTTACGGGAACCGGCGGCAAATATGAGCCAGCGGGGATTGTTCACCGTGGTGAATTTGTCTTCACGAAGGAGGCAACCAGCCGGATTGGCGTGGGAAATCTCTACAGGCTGATGCGCGGCTATGCCACCGGCGGTTATGTCGGTGGCACCGGAAGTCCGGCGCAAATGCGGCGTTCAGAGGGTATCAGGTTTGAGCAGAACAACAACGTGGTGATTCAGAACGACGGTACGAATGGTCTGCCAGGTCCACAGATGATGAAGGCGGTGTATGACATGGCCCGCAAGGGTGCCCGTGATGAAATCCAGGCACAGATGCGCGATGGTGGTCTGTTCTCCGGAGGTGGACGATGAAAACCTTCCGCTGGAAAGTGAAACCCGGGATGGATGTGACATCGGCTCCTTCCGTCAGGGAGGTGCGCTTTGGTGATGGCTATTCCCTGCGTGCGCCTGCCGGGCTGAACGCTGACCTGAAAACGTACAGCGTGACGCTGTCTGTCTCCCGTGAGGAGGCCACGACGCTGGAGTCGTTTCTGGCTGAGCACGGGGGCTGGAAGGCCTTTCTGTGGACGCCGCCTTATGGTTACAGGCAGATAAAGGTGACCTGCGCAAAATGGTCGTCGCAGGTCAGTATGTTGCGTGTTGAGTTCAGTGCAGAGTTTAAACAGGTGGTGAACTGATGCAGGATATCCGGCAGGAAACACTGAATGAATGCACCCGTGCGGAGCAGTCGGCCAGCGTGGTGCTTTGGGAAATCGATCTGACAGAGGTCGGTGGAGAACGTTATTTTTTCTGTAATGAGCAGAACGAAAAAGGTGAGCCGGTCACCTGGCAGGGGCGACAGTATCAGCCGTATCCCATTCAGGGGAGTGGTTTTGAACTAAATGGCAAAGGCACCAGTACGCGCCCCACGCTGACGGTTTCTAACCTGTACGGTATGGTCACCGGGATGGCGGAAGATCTGCAGAGTCTGGTCGGCGGAACGGTGGTCCGGCGTAAGGTTTACGCCCGCTTTCTGGATGCGGTGAACTTCGTCAACGGAAACAGAGACGCCGATCCGGAGCAGGAGGTGATCAGCCGCTGGCGCATTGAGCAGTGCAGCGAACTGAGCGCGGTGAGTGCCTCTTTTGTGTTGTCCACGCCGACGGAAACGGATGGCGCTGTTTTTCCGGGACGTATCATGCTGGCCAACACCTGCACCTGGACCTATCGCGGTGATGAGTGCGGTTATCACGGTCCGGCAGTCGCGGATGAATATGACCAGCCGACGTCCGATATCACGAAGGATAAATGCAGCAAATGCCTGAGCGGTTGTAAGTTCCGCAATAACGTCGGCAACTTTGGCGGCTTCCTTTCCATTAACAAACTTTCGCAGTAAATCCCATGACAGAGACAGAATCAGCGATTCTGGCGCACGCCCGGCGATGTGCGCCAGCGGAGTCGTGCGGCTTCGTGGTGAGAACGCCGGAGGAGGAAAGATATTTTCCCTGCGTGAATATCTCCGGTGAGCCGGAGGAGTATTTCCGGATGTCGCCGGAGGACTGGCTGAGTGCAGAAATGCAGGGAGAGATTGTGGCGCTGGTCCACAGCCACCCCGGTGGTCTGCCCTGGCTGAGTGAGGCCGACCGGCGGCTGCAGGTGCAGAGTGATTTGCCGTGGTGGCTGGTCTGCCGGGGGACGATTCATAAGTTCCGCTGTGTGCCGCATCTCACCGGGCGGCGCTTTGAGCACGGTGTGACGGACTGTTACACACTGTTCCGGGATGCTTATCATCTGGCGGGGATTGAGATGCCGGACTTTCATCGTGAGGATGACTGGTGGCGTAACGGCCAGAATCTCTATCTGGATAATCTGGAGGCGACGGGGCTGTATCAGGTGCCGTTGTCAGCGGCACAGCCGGGCGATGTGCTGCTGTGCTGTTTTGGTTCATCGGTGCCGAATCATGCCGCCATTTACTGTGGTGACGGCGAGCTGCTGCACCATATTCCTGAACAACTGAGCAAACGAGAGAGGTACACCGACAAATGGCAGCGACGCACACACTCCCTCTGGCGTCACCGGGCATGGCGCGCATCTGCCTTTACGGGGATTTACAACGATTTGGTCGCCGCATCGACCTTCGTGTGAAAACGGGGGCTGAAGCCATCCGGGCACTGGCCACACAGCTCCCGGCGTTTCGTCAGAAACTGAGCGACGGCTGGTACCAGGTACGCATTGCCGGGCGTGATGCAGGTGAAACCGAATTGTCTGCCCGTCTTAATGAGCCGCTGGAAAATGGTGCCGTGATCCATATCGTGCCGCGTCTGGCAGGAGCCAAAAGTGGCGGTGTGTTTCAGGCTGTGCTGGGGGCGGCTGTTATGGCGGTTGCTATATGGATGCCGGGGGTAGGAATTATGGCGAGTAATCTGCTGTTTTCTCTCGGTGCCAGTATGACGCTTGGCGGTGTTGCACAGATGCTGGCCCCTAAACCCAAAACCCCCCGCACACAGACAACGGATAACGGCAAACAGAACACCTATTTTTCTTCACTGGATAACATGGTTGCCCAGGGCAATGTTCTGCCTGTTCTGTACGGGGAAATGCGCGTGGGGTCACGCGTGGTTTCTCAGGAGATCAGCACGGCAGACGAAGGGGATGGTGGTCAGGTTGTGGTGATTGGTCGCTGATGCAAAATGTTTTATGTGAAACCGCCTCCGGGCGGTTTTATCGTTTATGGAGCATGACGAATGGGTAAAGGCAGCAGTAAGGGGCATACCCCGCGCGAAGCGAAGGACAACCTGAAGTCCACGCAGTTGCTGAGTGTGATTGATGCCATCAGTGAAGGGCCGATTGAAGGTCCGGTGGATGGATTAAAAAGCGTGCTGCTGAACAGTACGTCGGTGCTGGACAGTGATGGGAATACCAACATCGCCGGTGTCACGGTGGTGTTCCGGGCTGGTGAGCAGGAGCAGACTCCGCCGGAGGGATTTGAATCCTCCGGCTCCGAGACGGTGCTGGGTACGGAAGTGAAGTACGACACGCCGATTACCCGGACCATCACGTCGGCAAACATCGACCGTCTGCGCTTTACCTTCGGTGTGCAGGCACTGGTGGAAACCACCTCAAAGGGGGACCGGAATCCGTCGGAAGTTCGCCTGCTGGTTCAGATACAGCGTAATGGTGGCTGGGTGACGGAAAAAGACATCACCATTAAGGGCAAAACCACCTCGCAGTATCTGGCCTCGGTGGTGGTGGATAACCTGCCGCCGCGCCCGTTTAATATCCGGATGCGCAGGATGACGCCGGACAGCACCACAGACCAGCTGCAGAACAAAACGCTCTGGTCGTCATACACCGAAATCATCGATGTGAAACAGTGCTACCCGAACACGGCACTGGTCGGCGTGCAGGTGGACTCGGAGCAGTTCGGCAGCCAGCAGGTGAGCCGTAATTATCATCTTCGCGGGCGCATTCTGCAGGTGCCGTCGAACTATAACCCGCAGACGCGGCAATACAGCGGTATCTGGGACGGAACGTTTAAGCCAGCATACAGCAACAACATGGCCTGGTGTCTGTGGGATATGCTGACCCACCCACGCTACGGCATGGGGAAACGTCTTGGTGCGGCGGATGTGGATAAATGGGCGCTGTATGTCATCGGCCAGAATTGCGACCAGTCGGTGCCGGACGGCTTTGGCGGCACGGAACCGCGTATCACCTGTAATGCGTACCTGACCACGCAGCGCAAGGCGTGGGATGTGCTCAGTGATTTCTGCTCGGCGATGCGCTGTATGCCGGTATGGAACGGGCAGACGCTGACGTTCGTGCAGGACCGACCGTCGGATAAGGTGTGGACCTATAACCGCAGTAATGTGGTGATGCCGGATGATGGCGCGCCGTTCCGCTACAGTTTCAGCGCCCTGAAGGACCGCCATAATGCCGTTGAGGTGAACTGGATTGACCCGAACAACGGCTGGGAGACGGCGACAGAGCTTGTTGAAGATACGCAGGCCATTGCCCGTTATGGTCGTAATGTCACGAAGATGGATGCCTTTGGCTGTACCAGCCGGGGGCAGGCACACCGCGCCGGGCTGTGGCTGATTAAAACGGAACTGCTGGAAACGCAGACCGTGGACTTCAGCGTGGGTGCGGAAGGGCTTCGCCATGTGCCGGGCGATGTCATTGAAATCTGCGATGATGACTATGCGGGGATCAGCACCGGCGGGCGCGTGCTGGCGGTGAACAGCCAGACCCGGACGCTGACGCTCGACCGTGAAATCACGCTGCCATCCTCCGGTACCACGCTGATAAGCCTGGTTGACGGAAGTGGTAATCCGGTCAGCGTGGAGGTTCAGTCCGTCACCGACGGACTTAAGGTGAAAGTGAGCCGGGTTCCTGACGGCGTTGCTGAATACAGCGTGTGGGGGCTGAAGCTGCCGACGCTGCGCCAGCGCCTGTTCCGCTGCGTGAGTATCCGTGAGAACGACGACGGCACGTATGCCATCACTGCCGTGCAGCATGTACCGGAAAAAGAGGCCATCGTGGATAACGGGGCGCACTTTGACGGCGACCAGAGCGGCACGGTGAATGGTGTCACGCCGCCAGCGGTGCAGCACCTGACTGCCGAAGTCACCGCAGACAGCGGGGAGTATCAGGTACTGGCCCGCTGGGACACGCCGAAGGTGGTGAAGGGGGTGAGCTTTATGCTTCGCCTGACCGTGGCAGCGGATGACGGCAGTGAGCGGCTGGTCAGCACGGCCCGGACGACGGAAACCACATACCGCTTCACGCAACTGGCTCTGGGGAACTACAGGCTGACAGTCCGGGCAGTAAATGCGTGGGGGCAGCAGGGCGATCCGGCGTCGGTATCGTTCCGGATTGCCGCACCGGCAGCGCCGTCTCGGATTGAGCTGACGCCGGGCTATTTTCAGATAACCGCCACGCCCCATCTTGCCGTTTATGATCCGACGGTACAGTTTGAGTTCTGGTTCTCGGAAAAGCGGATTGCGGATATCAGGCAGGTTGAAACCACAGCCCGCTATCTTGGCACGGCGCTGTACTGGATAGCTGCCAGTATCAATATCAAACCGGGCCATGATTATTATTTTTACGTTCGCAGTGTGAACACCGTCGGCAAATCGGCATTTGTGGAGGCTGTTGGCCAGCCGAGTGATGATGCATCCGGCTATCTGGATTTTTTCAAAGGCGAGATAGGGAAAAGCCATCTGGCTCAGGAGCTGTGGACGCAGATTGATAACGGTCAGCTTGCGCCTGACCTGGCTGAAATCAGGACGTCCATTACGGATGTCAGCAATGAAATCACGCAGACCGTCAATAAGAAACTGGAAGACCAGAGTGCGGCAATCCAGCAGATACAGAAGGTTCAGGTTGATACAAATAATAACCTGAACAGCATGTGGGCTGTGAAGCTGCAGCAGATGCAGGACGGACGCCTTTATATCGCGGGTATCGGTGCCGGTATTGAGAACACCCCTGACGGCATGCAGAGTCAGGTGCTGCTGGCGGCAGACAGGATTGCGATGATTAATCCTGCAAATGGCAACACAAAACCGATGTTTGTTGGTCAGGGTGATCAGATATTCATGAATGAAGTGTTCCTGAAATATCTGACGGCTCCCACCATTACCAGCGGCGGTAATCCTCCGGCATTTTCCCTGACACCGGACGGGCGGCTGACGGCGAAAAATGCCGATATTAGCGGTAACGTGAATGCGAACTCCGGGACGCTCAACAACGTCACGATTAACGAGAACTGTCGGGTTCTGGGAAAACTGTCCGCGAACCAGATTGAAGGCGATCTCGTTAAAACAGTGGGCAAAGCTTTCCCCCGGGACTCCCGTGCACCGGAGCGGTGGCCATCAGGGACCATTACCGTCAGGGTTTATGACGATCAGCCGTTTGACCGGCAAATTGTTATTCCGGCGGTGGCATTCAGTGGCGCTAAACATGAGCAAGATCATACTGATATCTACTCCTCATGCCGTCTGATAGTACGAAAAAACGGTGCTGAAATTTATAACCGAACGGCTCTGGATAATACGCTGATATATACGGGTGTTATTGATATGCCTGCAGGCAGTGGTGTAATGACACTGGAATTTTCTGTATCGGCATGGCTGGTAAATGGCTGGTATCCCACAGCAAGTATCAGCGATTTGCTGGTTGTGGTGATGAAGAAAGCCACCGCAGGCATCAGTATCAGCTGAATTTTATAACCCATATACGGGCGCCAGAAATGGCGCCTTTTTTATTGCAGAAAAGCGAGAGGTAATTATGCGTAAAGTTTGTGCAGCCATTTTGTCCGCAGCCATCTGTCTGGCCGTATCCGGTGCGCCTGCATGGGCGTCTGAACATCAGTCCACGCTGAGCGCGGGGTATCTTCATGCCTCGACGAACGTTCCCGGCAGCGATGATCTGAACGGGATTAACGTGAAATACCGTTATGAGTTTACGGACACGCTGGGGCTGATTACGTCATTCAGTTATGCCAACGCTGAAGATGAGCAAAAAACGCATTACAGCGATACCCGCTGGCATGAAGATTCCGTGCGTAACCGCTGGTTCAGCGTGATGGCGGGGCCGTCTGTGCGCGTGAATGAATGGTTCAGCGCGTATGCGATGGCGGGTGTGGCTTACAGCCGTGTGTCGACTTTCTCCGGGGATTATCTCCGCGTAACTGACAGCAAGGGGAAAACGCACGATGTGCTGACCGGAAGTGATGACGGTCGCCACAGCAACACGTCTCTGGCGTGGGGGGCTGGCGTGCAGTTTAACCCGACCGAATCCGTGGCCATTGACCTTGCTTATGAAGGTTCCGGCAGTGGCGACTGGCGCACTGACGGTTTCATCGTGGGTGTCGGTTATAAATTCTGATTAGCCAGGTAACACAGTGTTATGACAGCCCGCCGGTTCAGGCGGGCTTTTTTGTGGGGTGAATATGGCAGTAAAGATTTCAGGTGTACTGAAAGACGGCACAGGAAAACCGGTACAGAACTGCACAATCCAGCTGAAAGCAAAACGTAACAGTACCACGGTGGTGGTGAACACGCTGGCCTCAGAAAATCCGGATGAAGCCGGGCGTTACAGCATGGATGTTGAGCATGGCCAGTACAGCGTCACCCTGCTGGTTGAAGGTTTTCCGCCTTCACATGCCGGAACCATTACCGTCTATGAAGGTTCCAGACCAGGTACGCTGAATGATTTTCTCGGTGCCATGACGGAAGATGATGTCATGCCGGAGGCATTGCGTCGTTTTGAGGCAATGGTGGAAGAAGTGGCACGCAACGCCGAAGCCGCCTCTCAGAGCGCAGCGGCGGCAAAGAAATCCGAAACTGCAGCGGCATCATCAAAGAACGCGGCGAAAACCTCAGAAACGAATGCAGCTAACAGCGCACAGGCGGCAGCGTCCTCGCAGACTGCATCGGCAAACTCCGCGACAGCAGCCAAAAAATCAGAAACCAACGCGAAAAACAGCGAGACAGCCGCAAAGACGAGCGAAACCAACGCAAAGTCCAGCCAGACGGCAGCGAAAACCAGCGAAACGAATGCCAAAGCCAGTGAAACTGCGGCGAAAAATAGCCAGAATGCAGCAGCCGAAAGCGAGAGCGCGGCAGCCGGTTCTGCGACTGCAGCAGCTGGATCAGCAACTGCTGCGGCTAACAGCCAGAAAGCAGCGAAGACGAGCGAAACTAACGCAAAGTCCAGCCAGACGGCAGCGAAGACCAGCGAAACAAATGCCAAAGCCAGCGAAACTGCGGCGAAAAGCAGTCAGGATGCAGCAGCCGAAAGCGAGAGTGCTGCAGCTGGTTCTGCAAGTGCGGCGGCTGCTTCTGCCACTGCATCAGCAAACAGTCAAAAAGCTGCAAAAACCAGTGAAACCAATGCAAAGACAAGCGAGACTGCAGCGGCGAACTCGGCGCAAGCATCGGCAGCAAGCCAGACAGCAGCTAAAGCAAGTGAGGATGCAGCCAGAGAGTATGCAAGCCAGGCAGCAGAGCCGTATAAATATGTCTTACAGCCACTGCCTGATGTGTGGATACCGTTTAACGATTCACTGGATATGCTTGCTGGCTTTTCGCCTGGTTATAAGCAAATAACCGTAGGTGATGATGTTATTAAAATGCCATCCGATAAGGTTGTTAGCTTCAAACGCGCATCAGGTGCAACATACATTAATAAATCAGGTGTATTAACCGTTGCTGAAGTTGACGAACCGCGATTTGAACGAGAAGGTTTGCTGATTGAAGGACAGAGAACAAACTATTTCAGAAATTCAAATACACCAGAAGCATGGAATAACACGGGTAGTGTGTCTGTTGAGTCGTTCGACAGTGATAAGGGGTTTAACTATGGAAGGATAACTGTTATTAATGAAAATCCGACAGCACAAGGATATCAGGCAATTGCTGTAAACACGAATGATGCTTACACCTGCCCGGCAGGTTCTTATACGACGATATCGTGTCTGACGAAAAGTGATAATTCCCGGTGTCGTGCAAGGTTCGGAAAAATGTCTGATAATGGTGCGTTTGTTTTTCATTCAGATGCAGTTCTGGATCCTGTTACGGGAAATGTTGTTCATGGAAATAATGTGACGGTGACGGCAGAAAGAGTCGGTGAATGGTGGTTGTTTACCGCCACTCTTTTTGCAGATGCGGAAATGATAATCAGCTCAAGATTTGAAATCCTGGCGATGCCTGGAATCAGTATTATCCCCAATGGCTCTACGTTAGATATTGCGATGCCTCAGGCGGAGATTGGGTCGTACAGGACGTCATTTATCATTACTGAAGGGGCTCCTGGCACTCGCTCCAGCGACATGGTGACAATACCTGTAAGAAACAATATTCACCGATTACCATTCAGTGCTCTTGTTGAAGTTAATAAAAACTGGGATATCCCTCCCAGCAAATCACCATTAATCTTTAATGTTAAAGATTATCAGGAAAATGGTCTGTTCACGCATGGATTCCGTGGTAATAATTTCTCTGATGCCGGTTCTCCTTTTATTTCTATGGGAGGGTGTAATAAATATGTGGCAACAACCCAGAGGAAAATCATTTCAGGCTTCCGTTGTGGCGCTGATGGAGATGTTCAGGCCGTATGTAATGGTGAATTATCTGTTGCGGCAAAAACAACATGGACTTCAATTGTTCCACGGGCAGTATTGCGAATTGGAGGGCAGGGCACTAATGGGGAGTATCATCTTTTTGGTCATATCCGTAATCTGCGTATCTGGCATAAAGAATTAACTGATGCGCAAATGGGGGAGAGTATTAAATGAAAGATTTAACACTCAAATTTGCAGACAGGGCCGACTTTTCGGCCTTTATGGAGAGTATTGGCTATTATGATGACGAGTCGATGCAGGATGATATTCTTATTGACGTGATAGGTAACGTGTACAAAGAAACCGGAGAACTGACTGAAGATGGCGAACCGGTATGTGTTAAGGAAGACGGATATTTTGTAAACGTGCGCATCATTAATGATGTAAAAAAATCGTCAATATTCGATAAATACTCGGTTGTTGTTGAGCATCAACTTCGTGGCTGGATGTGAGGAAGAAAAATGGCTACATCGACAGTAATTCCTGATGACATCAAAACGCTAAAATCGGATGTTAGTAAATTAAAAACCGATCAAGGAAACTACGCAACAAAATCTTACGTAGACAATAAAACAACATGGAATGGTTATTGCAATGTAATCTATGATCAAAAAACATTGCCAACAACTGGAACTATATTCAGCGGTAAGCTGCATTTGTCAAATAAGACTGGTGAAACGGAAAACGCTTATAGTGACATATATACCAGAAAAAATATTGATTGTACTAAAGATACAATGACGAGGATCGTCACACATAACGGTACAAAAGGTATCTTTTGGGACTTTAGTGATCTTAACGGAGGAACTTTAATTTTTCCAGGCAGTGGTGGTTATCTTAAGATGGGGAACTGCCTCATGTCGTATGGTGTGCGGGGAAGTAACGCGCTTATTAAATTTGATTACACCGACACATTACAGATCAAATATGCTAATCATGGGTCAACCATGACATTAAACACACAGGGAACCGCTCACGCTGGCGTAACAACTAGACTATGGGGTAATTCTAGCCGTCCGGTTGTTTATGAAGTTGGCGTAGATGAGGCTCTGTATATGTTCTACGCACAGAAAACTACCAGCAATACCTACGAATTAACGGTTAACGGCGCGTGCAATGCAAGTGCATTTAATCAAGGCTCTGACCGGGATCTGAAAGACAATATTCAGGTGATCGATAATGCAACCGACCGCATTCGTAAAATGAACGGCTATACATACACGCTTAAAGAAAACGGTATGCCTTACGCTGGTGTTATTGCACAAGAAACCCTGGAAGCCATCCCCGAAGCCGTAGGGGCTATGATGAAATATCCAGACGGCGGGAGTGGATTAGATGGAGAAGAAGGTGAACGGTATTACACTGTAGATTATTCTGGTGTTACTGGCTTGTTTGTTCAGGTAGCCAGAGAGTCAGACGACAGGATAACAGCACTGGAAGAAGAAAACGCAGAATTAAGACAAAGATTATCTGCAATTGAGGCGGCGCTTGCGTCTAAATAATATTAAGGGGCCGAGCGCCCCATTTTATTGGGTAGGATGAAAATGGATATAACACCTTTCCTTCATGCACTTTGTGCTGTGGCTGCGCAGCTACTGATTGGTCTTTTTACCGGGAACTGGGCTTACGGAGCGATAGCCGGTT
>ENA-UPXC01004042-UPXC01004042.1-human-gut-metagenome-genome-assembly--contig:-NODE-4042-length-13999-cov-3.869343_pt1 | contig 13999 bp, 8 predicted proteins | sample MGYA00250047_ERZ773371 | MGnify/ENA primary metagenome ERZ773371 (study PRJEB29103, sample SAMN06111975) | human gut metagenome | biome: human gut; feature: ankylosing spondylitis patient; material... | reverse complement strand
TACGAGATTGTTGACTGTGACTGGAGTTCAGACGTGTGCTCTTCCGATCTCTCCCTTGATCAGGAGACTCTCTTTTGCCGCGTAGGTTCCGTTTGCTTTCAGGTATTTCCATTCATTTCCAAACTGCTGCCACGCACCGTCGCCCTGAGCAGCTGTATTGCCAGATCCAGAGCTACCCGGTCCGCCCTGGCTGCCGGAAGACGATGTACCCGTGCCGGTCGTATTGCCGGACGGCTTGCTGGAATTTGACGTACTGTTGTTCGCCGCATCCGATACCGAGGTATTCGTGCCAGCCGGTGTGCCGGATGCACTGCCCGCCACTGCAAAACCATAGTCCAGCAGCTTCTTCGTATCGTCATAATGGGTCTGCGAACTCTTTAAAATAACTGCAATCAGGCGCACGCCATTTCGCTCTGCACACGTTACCAGCGTGTTGCCTGCCAGGGAGGTATAACCGGTCTTTCCGCCTATGATTCCCTCATAGTATTGGGAATTTGCCGGATTGAGCATCTTATGTCCCATCGTAAGCGTCCGCACCGTCGGCACGCTGGCAGTCGCCGGGAAATCGTAATGCAGGGTCGATGCAACCTGACGCACGGTTGCATTATTGAATGCAGCATTTGCAATCAGTGCCATATCATGTGCGGTTGTAAAATGGTTCGCATTGTTCAGACCATTCGGATTTGCAAAATGCGTATGCGTGCATCCTAAGGACGCTGCCTTCTCATTCATCTTATCCGCAAACGCGCTGACACTGCCGGACACATGCTCCGCCAGTCCGTTTGCCACCTCATTTGCCGATTTTAAAAGCAAACCATAGAGACAGTCCTTAACCGTAAAGGTATCGCCCGCCTTGACCTGCAACGTCACCGCGCCCGATTCCAGATTCGAAACTGCCGTCTGGGAAAAGGTTACCGTATCACTCAGATTACAGTTTTCCGCTACCAGAAGCGCCGTCATCAGCTTCGTGATGCTGGCTGGATAATACTGCGTATCCGCATTCTTGGAAAACAGGAACTGGTTGTGCGTCGCATCATAGAGCACTGCGCCCTGCGCTGCCACCGTCGGCTGAGCTGCATTCTGTGAAGTAACCGTTGCTCCCGAAGGAACTGCGCCGGAGACCGTGCCTCCTGCCGCCTGTCCCGGACCGGTCGCCCCGTCTGTCGCAGCAAATGCCGTCCATGACACAGACATCATAAGTGCCATTCCCAGGCAGAGGGAACGCACGGATTTTTTCCATTTATTCATCGTATATTGTCCTTCCTGTATGTATTTTCGCTTTTCTCCTACCCGCCAGCTCCCGCAAACGTAAAGTTACGTTCACTCATTGCGCGGACTTTAACGGATTTTGCCAGTGCTGCGCAGGTACAAATCATGCCAATCTGTCTTACATTTTACTTCATTTTAAGCGACAATACAAGTTGAAAGGAAAATTTGAAATTATTACAATTTTATTACAAAAACAGGTAGCCGAAGGACATTCAGCTCCTCCAGCTACCGCTTGATTCTTTTTGTATCTTCTCTTTAAATCGTTGACCAGCTTCTCCGGTTTCCAGTTAACGCCGCCTTTGCATACGCCGTGCGTCACAAAATCCATCTTGTCATGCAGATCTTCTGCATTCCAGACGCTTTCTACTTTTATTTAATAAATTTTTACAGATACTTCTTCCGCAGATCTGCCCCACTCTCTGCCGACAGATATGCCGGTGCCACATCAAAGACGGTCTTGCAGCCTTTCTGGCCTTCCTGGTTCATCTTGTATGCCGCGCGTGCGTATGCCACGATGATAGAGGAAGTAAATTCCGGGTTGGAATCCAGCTTTAAGCTGTACTCGATGATATGGTGGTTCTCTTTGTTCCAGCCGGTCTTGCCGCTGCGGAGTACGAAACCGCCGTGCGGGAGACGGTTGTGGTCGCGTTTCAGTTCTTCTTCAGTAATAAAATGAACCGTCGTGTCATAATCAGAGAAGTAGTTCGGCATGGTCTTGATCTCGTTCTCGATCTTTGCCAGATCCGCGCCCTCTTCTGCCACAACAAAGCACTCTCTGGTGTGTTTTTCACGGGTGGTCAGCTCTGGGCTGCTGCCGCTTCTGACTGCCTCCAGTGCACTCTCAACCGGGATTGTGTACTGTCTGGCATCCTTGACGCCCTCGATCCGGCGGATCGCATCGGAATGTCCCTGGCTGACGCCCTTGCCCCAAAACGTATAATTTTCGCCCTCCGGCAGGCAGGCAGCTGCATAGAGACGGTTCAGGGAGAACATACCCGGATCCCAGCCAACGGAAATGATACCGACCTTGCCGGATTTCTGTGCGGACTCATCGACTGCTGCGAAATGCTCCGGAATCTTTGCATGTGTATCGAAGCTGTCCACTACGTTAAACCACTGTGCATATTTCGGGGTCTGGATCGGCAGATCCGTTGCTGAACCGCCGCAGAGAATCAAAACGTCAATCTCGTCTTTCTTCGCCTCTGCCTCATCTACATGATAAACCGGTACGCCCTCGGTCAGGATCTTAACCGTTTCCGGCGCACGCCGTGTAAATACTGCTTTCAGTTCCATATCCGGATTCTGGCGGATCGCACACTCCACGCCGCGTCCCAGATTTCCATATCCTAAAATTCCAACTCGGATACTCATAGATATTCCTCCTCACGGTACGAAATTTGCCACGGATCCATCTCTATTTTCCAGGTTCCGTGACTCGATTTTACTTAAAAATTTCGTAACTGTTCAGCACCTTCACAGTCACGCGCAGTAAATGCGCAGACCTACTAAACTGTTACAAAATTTCGAGTGTCCCCATTATACACTAGATCCATCCGTTTTTCAATATATGGGTGTTCGCGCATACAGGAAATAAATTCTCATCTAAAGCCTTATTCCAGCTCCTTCTTTCCGGTATACAGCTCAAAATACCGCCCTTTCTGCGCCAGCAGATCTTCATGGTCGCCGCGCTCAATGATCTGCCCGTGCTCCAGCACCATGATCGCATTGGCGTTGCGGACTGTCGAAAGCCGGTGGGCGATGACAAAGGTCGTCCGGTCCGCCATCAGCCGGTCCATGCCGTGCTCGATGTGCTTCTCCGTCCGCGTATCGACCGAACTCGTCGCCTCATCCAGAATCAGGATCGGTGCTTTAGAAACTGCTGCCCGCGCAATGTTTAATAGCTGGCGCTGTCCCTGGCTTAAGTTTGCACCGTCGCCCTCCAGCATCGTGTCATACCCATCCGGCAGACGCATGATAAAGGAATGCGCCGATGCCGTTTTTGCCGCCTCAACAACTTCTTCATCCGTGGCATCCAGCCGCCCGTATCGAATATTTTCCCGTACCGTGCCGGTAAAAAGATGCGTATCCTGCAGAACCATCGCGATATTTTCCCGCAGCTCCTTCCGGTGCATCCGGCGGACATCGACGCCGTCCACCGTGATCGAGCCGCCCTGTATATCATAAAAACGGTTGATCAGATTCGTGATCGTCGTTTTTCCGGCTCCCGTCGAGCCGACAAAGGCGATCTTCTGTCCCGGCTTCGCATAGAGCGAAATATCCTTCAAAATCACCTGCCCCGGCTCATAGCCGAAAGTCACATGGTCAAGCACCACCTCACCGCGGATCGGCGCGATCGAAACCGCATCCGGCGCATCTGCCGCCTCCGGTTCCGCATCCAGCACTGCAAACACGCGCTCCGCGCCTGCCAGCGCCGAAAATACGTTTCCAACCTGCATGGAAAGCTCGTTGATCGGTCTGGAAAATTGCCGCGAAAAACCTAAAAATACGGTCAGTCCACCGACATCAAAGTTCCGGAACACACAGAGCAAACCGCCAATGCAGGCTGTCAGTCCATAATTTAACTGGCTTAAATTGTTCATGACCGGTCCCATCACACCGCCGAAAAACTGTGCCCGGATCTGTTTTTCTTTCAGATCCGCATTGAGCCATCCAAATTCTTCCTCTGCGATCTCCTCATGGCAGAATACCTTGACGACCTTCTGCCCCTGCACGGTCTCCTCAATATAGCCGTTCATCGCGCCAAGCGCCGCCTGCTGGGCAGAGAAATATTTCTGGCTCCGTCCGGCAACAAATTTACCGGCACGCAGCATCACCGGCATCATGGCAAGCGTAATCACCGTCAGCCACACGTTCGTGTAAATCATCAGCACCAGCGTTCCCACAATACTGAGTGCGCCGGATAAAAGCTGCACCAGTGTACTGCTGAGCATCATGCCGATCGTATCCACATCGTTTGTAAAACGGCTCATCAGATCGCCGTTGCTGCCGGTATCATAAAACCGGAGCGGAAGCGTCTGCATATGGTTAAACAGCTCTTCCCGCAGCCGCTGCAGCGCGTTTTGCGCCACCTGCAGCATGATGCGCGACTGCATATAGGAAGCGGCAACGCTGACTAAATAAACCGCTCCCATCACGCACAGGGAACGGAACAGCCCCGCCACATCGCCCCGGCTGCCATCTAAAGGCACAATATACCGATTGATGATCGGGCGCAGCATATAGGCGCCCACCAGATTCGTCACCGTCCCCAGGATCACACAGAAAAAGGCGGCTGTCATCGCCATCCGGTCGCGTTTTAAGTATGAAAGCAGGCGCAGCATCGTCTGACCGCCCGCCTTGGGCTTTCCGCCCTTCATGACCGCCATCCGTTCCGGTCCCCGGCGGCGTTTCGGCGCGTCGGCTATGCGGCTGCCATATCGGCGTTTCAGGCTTTCAATCTGTTTTTCATCCATCATGCCATCCCCTCCCCGTCTGCCCGTTTTCCATATTGCGTCTCATAGATCTCCCGGTACGCCTCACAGGATGCCAGCAGCTTCTCCTGTGTTCCCTCTCCGATAATCCTGCCGTCCTCAAGGACGAGAATCCGATCCGCGTATTCCAGCGAACTCAGCCGCTGTGCGATAATAAATTTCGTCGTATCTTTCAAATCTTCCCGGAATGCCGTCCGGATCGCCGCCTCCGTTGCCGTATCGACCGCACTGGTGCTGTCGTCGAGAATCAGGATCTTCGGCTTCTTTAAGAGTGCCCTTGCGATGCACAGCCGTTGTTTCTGACCGCCAGATACATTGACGCCGCCCTGTCCCATCTCCGTTTTGTAGCCTTCGGCAAACGAATTCACAAAGGAATCTGCCTGCGCATACACTGCTGCCCGCCGCACTTCTTCCTCCGTCGCCGTCTCATCACCCCAGCGCAGGTTTTCCTCGATCGTGCCGGAAAACAGGACGTTTTTCTGTAAAACCATGCCAACGCCGTCCCGGAGATTTTTCAGGGAATACTCCCGCACATCGATACCATCCACCCGCACACTCCCCTCTGTCACATCATAGAGGCGGGGAATCAGCTGTACCAGCGACGTTTTTCCGCTTCCGGTCGCACCGAGGATGCCGATCGTCTCTCCCGGCTCTGCCGTCAGGCTGATGTGGGATAGAACCGGCTCACCGCCTTCGCGGTAGGAAAAGGAAACATCCTTAAATTCCACGCGTCCTTTCTCAACCTTCCGGTCCTTCTGTGATGCATTTTCATCGCTCAGATCAATCGGCTCATCCAGCACCTCATCGATTCGCCGGATGGACGCCATCGCGCGGGAACTCTGCAAAAATACCATTGAGAGCATCATAAGTGACATCAGAATCTGTACAATGTAGGTCGTAAATGCCGTCAGATCCCCGACCGCCATCCGTCCGCCGATAATCAGGTTTCCGCCGAACCAGACAACTGCCAGTGTCGTCACATTCATCGCGAACATCATGACCGGCATCGTCGCAATTACGATCTTCAGCGCCCGCAGCCCTGCCTCCTTGAGCTCCCGGTTCGTGTCGGCAAACCGCTTTTCCTCGTAGTCTTCCCGCACAAAGGATTTCACCACCCGCACGTTCGTCAGCACCTCCTGGATGCCGCTATTGAGCGTATCCAGCGCTTTCTGCATGGCTGTAAACCGCGGGTAGGCAGTCCGTAGGATCCAGACGATCGCCGCCGTCAGAAGCGGAATCACCACCAGGATGACAGCTGCCAGTTCCGCATTCATCCAGAATGCCATCACAAGCGCCCCCAGGAACATGCCCGGCGCGCGCAGCATCATCCGAAGTCCCATCATAATCAGGTTCTGTACCTGCTGGATATCGTTCGTCAGACGGGTTACCAGCGATCCCGTGCTGAACGTATCGATATTTTTAAATGAAAACTGCTGCACTCTGGCAAATAAGTCGCGGCGCAGATCGCTGGTAAAGGAAATCGACGCCTTCGCTGCAAAATATGCCCCCAGAATGCCGCCTGCCGCCATCAAAAAGGAGGTAATCGCCATCACAAGTCCCATTTTGAGAATGTATCCGCCGTCTTTCTGCGCCACGCCATGGTTAATAATCATCGACATAAATTTGGGCAGCAGAATCTCACCCAGCACCTCCGTTACCATCATGAGCGGTCCCAGAATAAAGGCGCTCTTATATGGCAGTATATATGATTTGTATCGTTTCCATTGCTTCACGCTTTTTCCTCCTGCCCGTTATTTCTGCAAATTTTTTTATGGATTCTGTTCAAACAGCTCCATCAGTTCATTCTGGCTCAAATCGCCCAGTGAAACCATTCCCTCTGAAACCACCTGCGCCGCCAGCGCAAGTTTCGCATTCTGCAGCTTCAAAAGATTTTCTTCTATCGTATCCTTTAAGATCAGTTTGTATACCGTGACCGGCTTTTCCTGCCCGATCCGGTACGCGCGGTCGGTCGCCTGGTTCTGCGCTGCCACATTCCACCACGGATCGTAATGAATCACGATATCCGCCGCCGTCAGGTTGAGTCCCGTTCCCCCGGCTTTCAGGGAAATAAGGAACACCGGAACCTCATCCGAGGCAAACGCCTGCACCATCCGGCTGCGTTCTTCCTTCGGGGTCGCGCCGACCAGAAGATGGGACGAAATGCCCTCCTGTAAAAGACGTTCCCGAATCCGCTCCAGCATCGAGGCAAACTGGGAAAAGAGCAGGATCTTATGTCCCGCCGCAGACGCCGATGCGATCAGCGAAACACAGGTTTCCAGCTTCGCCGATTCCCCCGTATAATCTTCAAAACAGAGTGCCGGATCGCAGCAGATCTGGCGCAGCCGCATGAGCTGGGAAAGCACTTCCAATTTCCCATTACCCGACCACGCGCCGCCAGCCAGCGCCTCTTTCAGTTTCAACGCCGACGCCGTATAAAGCTTCTGCTGCCGCCCAGACGCCGCCGAATAAACGATCCTCTCTTCCTTGCCCGGAAGCTCCCGCAGCACATCCTTTTTCAAGCGGCGCAGGACAAACGGTCCCGTCATCCGCCGCAATGCCGTCAATGCTTCCGGATCCTGATTTTTCACGATTGGTAGCTCATACCGCTCACGAAACTTCCGGTAACTGTATAAAAATCCCGGCATCAGGAAATCAAAAATGCTCCAAAGCTCGCTGAGCCGGTTTTCCACCGGCGTTCCCGTCAGGGCGAAACGGACATTCGCCGAAATCTCCTTTACCGCCTTCGCTCCCTGTGTCTTTGCATTTTTAATGACCTGCGCCTCGTCAATAATCTCATATTCAAACGTGCGTCCCAGATACGCTGCCCGATCCCGTTTCAACAGATCATAGGACGTGATGATCACCTGCGCCCTCTCAGACGCCTCCATCCGCATCTGCTCCTCCAGCTGTTCCTGCCGTTCTTTCGCCGTCCCGGCAATCAGAAGCACGCGGATCTCCGGCGAAAACCGGGCAAATTCCTGTCCCCAGTTGTAGACGAGCGACGCCGGGCAGACGATCAAAGACGGAAGAGGTAATTCTGACCCACTGCCTTCATTTCCAGCCGCTTTCTGCTCGGTTTTTTCCTGATAAAATGCCGTCAGAAGCGCAATCACCTGCAGCGTTTTTCCCAGTCCCATATCATCTGCCAGGATCCCGCCGAAATGATACCGCGCCAACGTCCGCATCCACGTATATCCGATCTTCTGATATTCCCGCAGCGTCTTTTCCAGCACCGCCGGAACCGCATAGCTGACACTCTGCGCCGTTTTTAGATCGCGCACCATCATCCCGTAGGCTTCATCCCGCTGAAACAGTTTCATCCTGCCGTCGCCCGAGAGACTGTCCAGATAAAAAGCACGGTAGGCAGGTATCTTCGCCTCCCCCGCCTGAAATTCACTCTTTGTCAGTCCCAGATCCGCAGTCAGGCTGTCAAGCGCCTGCAGACCGCCGCCCGAGAGCTGCAAAAATTCGCCATTTTTCATGCGGTAATATTTCTTTTTTTGGCGGTATTCACTGAGTACCTGCAAAAGCTCCGCCGGGTCGATTCCCGCCGTCTCAATCTTCAGATCCAGCCAGCCGCCTCCAAGAGAAACCCCCATCGACACTTCCGGCGGAGGCAGGACGCGCAGATGGCGGACAGACTCTGACAGCCATACCTCGCCCACCTCCTGAAACTGCGTCATTCCCTCGCTCAGAACCTGGTACAGCGCTTCTTCATCCCCGCGGATCACCAGCTCGCCGCTCTCATCCTCCCAGTAAGAGAAGTACCGCGTGATCAGGCGGCTGATATAAAATTCCGCCGGTACATCCCGGCAGATCTCCCGCGGAACATGCTCGTCCGCCAGCGGCGAAAACGTAAAATCTCCGTAGGAAAGCGTCGGACGCAGACGCAGCTCGTCCGGCGAATCACTGTCAAACTCAAACCGGGCTTTCAACGCCTCTGGGCGGTATTTCTCCCAATCGATCTCCGGGCTCTGCAAGATCCCAAGTGCCTCCATGCCTTCCAGCACCCGCGCATAAAAGAGCGGAATATCCCGGCTTCCAACCAGCAGCTCCCGCTTCTCTTTCCGGCTTCCGCACTCTCTTCCGCCCTGTTCCATCTGCTCCAGAAAAACGCCCATCGTTTCTGTATACAGTTCACTGCATCCAAACAGATGCAATCCATCTGCCACATACAGACGCTGTTCTCCCCGGAACGAAGTTAGAGCCGATGGAACCGTAACCGCAATTCCATCGCCTCTTGCTTCCACCTCCACCGGGAAACGCGGATCCTTGCGCTCAACCTGGCACACACGTTCAGCACCTTTCTCGTCCTCCGTTTGGACTTCTTTTCCCTCTAAAAGATCAAACAGCCGATCCCTCGCTGCAGATCCCAGCGTTAACGCCCGCATTACCGGAAGCGGCAGCCCCGCATGACCGCGCATCTCCTCATAATGGCGTATGTAGGCGTCCGCCTCCTCCAGCAGAAGATCTAAAAATGGGCGGCTTTCCGGCGCAAAGGCAGACGGGACGTGTTCAAACGCCATGCCTTTTCCGTATTCCACCCGTTTTCCGCTGTGAACCGCCTGTGCAAATTCCAGCAGGTTTTTCACAATATACCGTTTTTCCCGTCCGATCCGTGCCTCCAAAAGCACTTCGCCGCGCCGGATCTGTAAATAGGGATGCAGATAGACCGGTTCCCGCTCTTCCTCGCCCAGAATCCGCGCTACTTCCCGGTTCGTGTACTCCCGGATCATCATCCGGATCTCCGGCGAAGTCGAAACCGGCGGTGTATGCTCGGCTTTCTGCTGGCGGGCAAACGCCTCCTGAAGCGCTTTTGCATGAACGCAGGGACCCCGGAATGAATTTCCCTCCGCACAAGAACAAGAGTAGTCATAGATCTGACTACCCTTGATAAAAATTCTTGTCTGATATACCTTTGTCTCATCCTCAATCTGTCCCTGTACCCGTACTTCGCCCTTCCAGAAGGTATCTACGGACATTTTTATTATTTTCATGAGGATTCCTCCATATTACAGATTACATGTGTTCCGGCGATTCCATTCCGAGCAGATCCATACAGGTATCCAGCACCCGCTTGGTCAGCGTGATCAGGCTGATAAAAGCTGCCTGCTTCGCTGCGTCCTCCTCGGAGAGGATCTTATTTTCCAGATAGAATGCATTGAACGCATCCGCCACTGCCGCCATGTATTGGCAGAGCTTATGCGGCGCCGTCTCGTAGAATGCAGATTCTGTCACCTCGCCGAAACGGCAGAGCGCCATCTGAAGTGCTTTCTCTGTCTCGCTCTCAGCCGGACGGATCGGAACCACTTTAGCATCCGCACCGCGCAGTTCCTTGTATTTCTCCAGAATGGACTTGATGCGGACGATCATATACTGGATATGTGGACCTGTATTTCCCTCGAAGGAAATAAAGCGGTCTACATCGAAAATGTAATCTTTGGTCGCCTGATTCGAAAGATCGGCATATTTAAGTGCCGCCAGACCGACAATCTCCGCCGTGCGTGTCATCTCGTCCGCCGGAACTTTCTGCTTCTCCTGAATCTTCTCATATACCTTCTCATCGATATTCTTGATCAGGTGCTCCAGACGCATAACACCACCCTCACGTGTCTTGAACGGACCACCGTCCTTGCCGTTCATCGTACCAAAGCCCAAGAAGATCATCGGCGTATCTTCTTTGACGATGCCCGCTTTCTTCGCCACACGGAATACCTGAATAAAATGAAGCTCCTGGCGCTTGTCTACGACGTAAATGTAGCGGTCCGGATGGAAATCCTGCTCACGTTCAATGATCGTCGCCAGATCGGAAGTCGCATACAACGCCGCACCGTCGGATTTGCGGACGATACAAGGCGGATATTCCTTCGCATCCCCTTCCTGTGCGATATCGACAACCAGCGCGCCATCGCTCTCATAGGCGAGACCTTTTTTCTGTAAATCCTCGATCAGTCCCGGAATATATGGCTGCGCATCGCTCTCGCCCTTCCAGAGGTCGAACGATACATTTAAATTGCCATAGTTCTTTTTCAGATCCTTCAAGGACACGTTCATGATGTGCTTCCAGATCGCATGGAACGGTGCATAGCCACTCTGCAGTTTGAAGGTTGCCTGCTGTGCCCGCTCACGGAATGCCGCATCTACCTTGGATTTCGCGCTCGCTGCCGGATAGATATCCTCCAGCTCGGAAATCGTAAACGGCGGCTCCGACGGATACTCGCCGGTATAATCCGGGTCAAAATATACCAGATCCGGCTGACGGTCATGCAGCTCCTCGATGATCAGTCCCATCTGCAATCCCCAGTCACCCAGATGCACATCGCTGATGACATGGTGTCCCATATAGCGGCTGATGCGCTTGATGCTCTCTCCGATGACCGCGGAACGTAAGTGTCCGACATGCAGTGGTTTTGCTACATTGGCTCCGCCGTAATCGATGATGATCGTCTCCGGCTTCTTAGCTGCGTTGAGTCCCAGCTTTTCATCCTCTGCCACCTGCTGTACATAGGATGCCAGGTAGCACGGATTCAGGCGGATATTGATAAATCCAGGCATCACGGCGTTGATCTCAGAAAACATCTTGCTTCCGGCTGTCTTTTCCACCACCTCATTGGCAATATCGATCGGTTTCTTTTTATACGCTTTGGCAGCTGCCATCGCGCCGTTACACTGATACTCGCAGAGATCCGGGCGGTTTGATACCGTTACGCGGATGTACTTCTCATCGTACCCGCAGCCGGTAAACGCCGGTTTCAGTTCTTCCACGATCAAATCTAAAATCGTTTTCATACTAGATTCCCTTTCATAATTTATATCGCATATTTTCAAGAATGCCTCTGCATTCTTGTTGCGAGATGCGCGTCATGCAAAGCATGACATATTTCTTTTGCGCATCTTAAGCAATCCTGCCGGAGGCTATATCAGATGGGAGCCCCACTCCCACCACTGATACTAATTTGCTCCTCGCCACCTGAAGAGGTGGGAGTCATCTCTCATCTGATATATCCTTCCGCATTGCCTTTTTCACATCCTTGCGGAACTGCTTCCAGGCATCCTCATGATCCACGAAATACTTCGGGCACGCCTTTCCAGTTACGTCATAATGACGGATCACGTCCTTCGGACTTAAATCGAGCTGTTTGCACAGCCATGCGGTCAGTTTTACCAGCGAGTCATACGTCTCGTCTGTGAACTTTCCGTCCGCCGCCGGATGGCAGCACTCGATTGAAACGGTGTCCGCATTCCTCTCATTGGAGGCATATGCCTTCTCCCCGACCGGAACGCACTCGATGATCTCGCCGTCCAGGCCGATCACGAAATTGCTGCTGACAGAAACGGTGTTACTGCCGCTCTGATCTTTCAATCCCTCAAAATAATCATGGTTCTGCTGTGCCGTCGTCCCAGGATTTGCCACATAGTGAATCACGATCCCGTTGATGACCGGGATATTCGTCCCCGGTCTGGAATATCGGTTGACCGTGAGAAGCTGCTCATCAACCCAGTTTGGCATCTCGATCGTGGACGGATCGATCAGCTTGCGGATCATTTTCCCGCGCAGCGTCCAGCCTGTTCCCGCACCCAGGAGGAAAATAAGCAGACACAAAAACAGCCGCATCATCACACGGTGCTTCTTCTGCTGCCTCGTCCGCTCCCGGCGGATTGCCGTCTGCCTGCCGGATGTACGCCTCTTTCTGCCACCAGATCTGCGCCCCGGCTCATCCTCTTCCCCCAGACGCAGACGGTCTTCTCTTCCGTTCTCCATATTTATCACTCCCCATGAGCACCGCTCACTCCGAACCTGCTCTCTGAGATGAACCAACGGACGCGTCATAGACGCCTCCCCGATATGTTAAGCAAAAAAACTGTTGTAAAATCTCGACGTTTCCTCCGGATCTTACAACAGTTTCTCTGCTTGCTACTGTTCATGCGCTGCATAACCAGCAAAGGAAAATGCCTGCCACAAACAGTAATCTCTGTTTCCAGTCAGAAACCTGTCAGTGACACGACTGCCTCCCCACAAGGGTACAAACGGTATCGTGAAGACCTTTCTGACGTATATGTTATAACTTAGACTCTGGACAGATATTCACCAGTACGTGTATCGATCTTGATCTTATCGCCCTGGTTTACGAATAACGGTACATATACAGTAGCGCCAGTCTCTACAACTGCCGGTTTGGTAGCGCCTGTAGCAGTATCGCCCTTGAAGCCCGGCTCTGTATCTGTGATCTCAAGCTCTACGAACAGCGGCGGTTCTACGGAGAATACCTTGCCGTTGTAAGAACAGATCTTGCACATCTCGTTCTCTTTTACGAACTTGAGTGCGTCGCCGATTGTCTCCTGGTTTAAAGCTACCTGCTCATATGTGTTTACATCCATGAAGTTGTATAAGTCGCCATCGGAATACAGATACTGCATATCAACTCTGTCGATTCTGGCAGACGGGAACTTCTCGGTCGGACGGAAGGTTTTCTCTACAACGCCGCCATTCATTACGTTCTTAATTTTAGTACGAACGAACGCAGCTCCCTTTCCCGGTTTTACGTGCTGAAATTCCATGATCTGGTATACGTTGCCATCAATCTCCAGTGTGATGCCGTTTCTAAAATCGCCCGCTGATATCATAAATGATGCTCCTCCTTGAAAATACTCGCTTTATCTTTTTTATTTTATACTATAAAATCCTCTTTTTCAACTACTTTTTTGAAAACACAGGGCACATCATGTCAATTCCGCCCCTTATTTTTCTAAAATTGCCGATATTTTTTCTGGAAACAACTGATTTTCCACCGTTTCCGGCACTCCTGTCAGCATCCAGTTCTGCCACTTGGCAAGCTCTTTCAAACCGTTCAAAAACACCCAACTACAAACTTCCGCTATTTTTTTCCTGTCTTCTCACATAGAACCACAGGACAATTTTCTCCAGATACCGCTTTAACACGATCTGGATCTCTTCCTTCGGATTGATCGGCTTTACAAGAATCGAATAGATGCCTGTCCGCCTCGCCCCGTACACATCCGTAAAGAGCTGATCCCCGACAAACATCGTCGAGCGCTCGCCCGTTCCCATCCGGCGCATCGCCTGCCTGTATCCGCTGCGCTTCGGTTTTCTGCCCTTGTAAATATAATCCGAACCTACCTGTCCGGCAAACGGGGCGACCCGCGCCTCCTTATTATTCGAGAGCAGACAGGTGTGGAACCCGATCGCCCGCAAACGTTCAAACAGCTGTACTGCCCGC
>ENA-UPXC01004039-UPXC01004039.1-human-gut-metagenome-genome-assembly--contig:-NODE-4039-length-14006-cov-3.152990_pt1 | contig 14006 bp, 15 predicted proteins | sample MGYA00250047_ERZ773371 | MGnify/ENA primary metagenome ERZ773371 (study PRJEB29103, sample SAMN06111975) | human gut metagenome | biome: human gut; feature: ankylosing spondylitis patient; material... | reverse complement strand
TCTTCCGATCTGTTCAGCCCAAGCTTCACAGCCTTCGGGAAACATCGCCAACCACTTCTGCGTGATAATTTTTTCCAGTTTCGTTTCCCTGTCGGCTCCTTCATCCCAACAAGGAGAGACATGACAACGTGCCTCTATATTATTTTGCGGTTCGTAAGTATCCACAAAGTCGATGGGCAACCTGTCATTATTCAAATATTCGGCAACATTAAAAAGACCATGCTGATAGAAAGAAGCGCTCACTCCACTCTCATAGCACGAGCCGGCATCTTCTCCCGTCCCCCCGCGTAATGCCGCTTCCGCACGAAGAAACCACACCTCGGCTGCAGTCATCAAAACGGCATCTGTCTTTTGATCGATTGTCAATTTGGACAAAGCACCATAACGAGTATGTGAAAAACAAGTGCCTTGCCGGATACCGTGATACTCTCCCGAAAATTCCAAAGCAGCACAGGGCTTAAAATAACTTTCCCTTCGCGGATCTTGGTATCCATTGAGTATGGATTCCATAGACGCACTCATATAAGTTTCGTTCCATACAAGATTCAATTCACCCAAAGGATTAGAATAGCTTCCCGATGATGATACTGCCGCACATTCGTCTCCCTTTTCAAAAACACCATACTCATTTTCTTTTGCCTTTAAAAACTCTGTACGTGCAATCTCCGGATTAGCAACCGCTACACGCATGGCAAGCCGCATACGAAGAGAATTGGCAAATCGTATCCAAGTAGTATACTTACCATCAAGCAAAATATCAAACGGTGCAAATTCCATTGCTTCGGGTTTCTGGCGGATATAATCGGTCAGTAGCGTCACTGCCGTATCCAACTCATGGAAAAATTCATTGTATACTTCCTTCTGGGTGTCGGGTAAATAACGTCCGGAAGGATCGGCAAAATGTGTATAAATGATCGGTCCGTAATAATCAGTCACACGGTGCATCACTTCCACTTTAAGTATTTTTGTAATACCGAAAAAGGCCGGCTGACTATTACGGGTAGAATCTTCCGACAGCTTTATCTGCGGAAAAATATACGCATATGTATGCCCCCACATAGCACTATTCCAACCATCCTGCAAATTATAATCCGAATTATGGCTTCCCCCGTTCAAAGGCTTGGCATCATGCATATAGCCACTAAACATATCAGCATTCAAGTTTTGTGTCAACTGAAAAGGCCAATTCTTTCCTTTCCCGTAATCATAATTAAAATAGATGCCCTGCTGGATAATACCCAACCGAATGCCATGATCGTTATTATCCGCTTTCAAATCTTCCTCTGTTATACCCGACAAATCCGTATTCATATCTCGAAATTGAGATGTACAAGCGATCAGAAACCCTCCAAAAGCAAACAATATCATTAATATATATTCCTTTTTCATAATCCGTCAGAATTCGCATTTAACACTGAAGCCCCAGCTACGGGCAGTAGGCATACCATATACATCGATTCCCTGGTTATCGTTTCCGGTTGAAAGCACCAGATCAGGATCAAAGGGCGCTTGTTTAAAAATAAAAAACAGGTTACGACCAATGAATGATAATTGTATATCTTTAAACACTCCACTTTGATAGACCCAACGAGCTGGCAGACGATAAGTCAACGATAACTCACGCACACGTACATTTGTAGCGTCATACATATAGTATTCCGTAACTCCCGCACGACCACCGACTATGCTTTTATAGAACTTCTTCACGTCCTTTATCTGGCGACCTTCCAAGACGACAAATCCCCGGTCGCGTGCATCAGCCGTAATTTTGGAAACCCCATACATATCGATATCAGCTTGCGTCTGTGAAAGGACTTCGCCACCATAGCGGCAATCCAACAAGAAATAAAGACTGAAACCTTTGTAAGTCAATGTATGATTCCATCCCAACATAAACACCGGATTCGCATTCCCTACTTTTACCGTATTGCCATCTCCCTTGATCCGAGGCATTCCGGCATTATCCCCTTCTGACTCATAAATAATATTTCCAACCTCATCACGTACAAAAGCCTTTCCATAAATATCGCCAATGGAACCGCCTTTAACTAATTTCATGGCATAACTGGAAGAAAAGCTGGTAGGCCCATAGACAAATTCCTTCAATTCTTCATGCAGCTTAATAATCTTATTTTTATTGGTAGAGAAATTCACCGTAGTTTTCCATATAAAGTCAGCTTTCACCACCGGAGCCGCATCCAATGCAACTTCCCAGCCTTCATTCTGTATATCACCGGCATTGACATATCGATAAGCATATTTGTCACCCGACAAAGCTGGAAGTTTGAAAAACTGATTGCGCGTATTCGTCCGGTAATACGTCAGATTCACACCAATACGATTCTGAAAAAAGCGCCCTTCGGCACCGGCTTCACAAGAATAAGTCATTTCAGGCTTCATCTCCTCAAAAGGTGCAGCATCATTAGCTTGTATTTCACCACCGGCCGTGACATGAGATACGGGGTTCGTGATAAATAAGGGAATATCATTACCTACTTTACTTAAAGTACCACGTACCTTTAGAAAAGACACCCATTCGGGCAAAGAGAGCAGCCTGCTCAAGACAATGGAAGTGCCAACTGAAGGATAAAAGAACCCTCTCTTTTCATGCCGGGTATATGCCAAAGTCGATGCCCAGTCATTGCGGGCAGTCAGATCGATATAAACACTCTCCTTATAACCCAATTGGGCTGTGGCAAAAAACGACTGCATTTGTCTATGAGCATCTATCTTCTGATCAATACTTGCCGAACCGTCCATAATGATATTTGCCAATGTAAAAACATTCGGATATTTCAATGAAGCAGTTTTAGAATCATACCGAGTAGAATTTGTAGTTTTATCATTAATACTGGCACCTATGGCAGCATTTAAAGAAAAGTCCTTCCACTTTTTTTCCACCATTGCCATCACATCTCCATAATATAAGATCTCACCAAAATCCATTTCTATATAACGTCCGTTCAATCCAGCCAGAGCAGGAGCTGTAGATGCATAAAACTGTTGGCGCATCTTATCATTCAAGTTATCCATTGTCCCTCGCACTTGAATACTCAGCCAATGATTCACTTTGAAATTTGCGGATAAGGAGGCAATCACCCTTGTACGGGTTTCCTTACTTTGAATGCGATTTACAATCCAATAGGGATTCTGCTCGAAATCCTCGATTGAAGAATGCCAGTTTTGCACATTTAGCTTTCGGTCTTCATTATATGTTTCAAAATGTTCTTTATAATAAGAAAGATTTTGACCGCGTGGAAAACGATAAAGCCCTACCAATGGATTCATATAGAATCCTCCCGAAACAGGTTTATTTTTTGTAACCTGACGCATCACATTGACACTTCCATCGAGTCTTAACCGTTTATCGAATATCTGGGAAGTTTCACGAAAATTCAAATTATGTTTGGACAGACGGTTTTTCTCTATAATCCCTTTCCCGGTAGTGTTGGCATAAGAAAAATAATTCTGTTGTTTCTCACTCCCATGACTCACTGAAAGAGAAGTAATTGAAGTAACCCCTGTACGGAAAAAATCTTTCAGGTTATCCTCTACCGGCATACTTTTACGTTCGCCCCAACTATCAACAACATCGCTGACTCCATAACGATTCTGCATCTTATTCAAGGAAAACGCATTATCAAATGTCAGACTGGTAGAAAATGATATTTTATGTTGACCGGCAGAATCTCCCTTTTTGGTAGTAATCAAAATGACACCGTTAGCAGCCTGACTACCATATAAAGCGGCTGCCGGGGCGCCTTTCAGGATACTGATGCTCTCCACATCTTCAGGATTCAAATTAGAAATTCCATCTCCCCCGTCGTGATTACCGGCATTAGCCGTTCCTCCGATAGCGGAATAAGCCTGCTCGGAAGTAGAATTCAACATCGGTACGCCATCGATAACGTACAAAGGCTGATTGTCACTTGCCACGGAACGAATGCCCCGGATGCTGACTTTGGCAGAAGCCCCGGGTCCCGAAGAATTTTTATTAATTTGCACACCGGCAGCCTTCCCTGTCAGTGATGTAATCATATTCGGATCTTTAATCCGACTTAACTCCTCCCCTTTCACGCTAACCGCAGAGTAAGAAAGGGACGATTCTTTTTTTTCAATTCCTAATGCAGTGACAATCACATTATCAAGCATTATTTCATCTTCATTTAAAATGATTTCAAAATCATCCTGATCATTTACGGTTACATTCATTGTTTTATATCCCACAAAAGACACTTGAAGAATAGCTCCTAAAGAAACGGATAATGAAAATTTTCCATCGACATCAGTAATCACTCCGTCAGTGGTTCCGGACACCTTGACAGTAGCTCCGACAAGTGCTTCTCTTTTAGAATCGAGAACACGCCCTTTCACTAGCCTTTTTGAAGAAGATAAGCATTTACCGTATACCACATCCAAAGCCAAACAATCATCTATACCTAATGGGGTAAAAACAATTAAAAAAACATATATAAGTATTTTAGTAGCGTGTAACATGGTCTGTTTTATTTGGTTATGTGTGGACAAATGTAATGAAAAAAAAGATATACCCGACGTTTAAATCGCGTTTTAAAAAAAAGGATACTTAAAAAATTATATTCCCGCTTTTTTTAACAAAGTCGTAGCAATCACTTAATTTTTATCTTTTAAATAAAATGATTATCTTTGACCTAAAGTTATTGAGAAATTATGGACATAGAAATAGAGAATCACCCTTTAGAGCCCTTTCTTCCTTCGAACGCACGCTTACTGATGTTGGGTAGTTTCCCACCACAAAAGAAGAGATGGTCAATGGATTTCTACTACCCGAACTTGAACAATGATATGTGGCGAATCGTTGGATTATTGTTCTTTGAAAACAAAGACTATTTTCTGAACGAATCTAAAAAAGCCTTCTGTCGGGAAAGAATTATAGATTTCTTGAATGAAAAAGGAATTGCACTGTTTGACACAGCTTCCGCCATACGACGTTTGCAAGACAATGCTTCCGACAAATATCTGGAAGTGGTTCAACCAACGGATGTACATGCTTTACTACAGACTCTCCCGGAATGTAAAGCAATTGTTACTACGGGACAGAAAGCAACCGACACTCTTCGTCTGCAATTCAATGTAGAGGAACCCAAAGTAGGCGATTTCTCCGAATTTGTTTTTGAGAACCGCCCGATGAGATTGTATCGTATGCCTTCTTCTTCTCGTGCCTACCCGTTAGCACTTGACAAGAAAGCAGCAGCATACCGTATCATGTATCAGGATTTACAAATGCTATAATTAAATTAAAATAATATATGAAACCAGTATTTTTACAGTATCCCGCCTGTAGTACTTGCCAAAAGGCAAAGAAATGGCTGACAGAAAATAAAATAGAGTTTACCAACCGCTTGATCGTGGAGGATAATCCAACGGTTGAAGAGTTAAAAGCATGGATTCCCCGTAGCGGCTTGCCTGTGAAAAAGTTTTTCAATACAAGCGGCATGGTATATAAAGAATTGAATCTCAAAGATAAACTTCCCGGAATGAGTGAAGATGAACAGATCGAGTTATTAGCGACCAACGGCAAACTGGTGAAACGTCCGTTAGTAGTAACCGATTCTTTTGTGCTGGTAGGATTCAAACCGGAAGAGTGGGAAAAACTAAAATAATTGAAACTTATTAATGGAAGCGTTTGCAAATTCGGAAGATTATTCTACCTTTGCAGCCGCAAACACGGGAGTAGCTCAGTTGGTAGAGCACTGGTCTCCAAAACCAGGTGTCGGGAGTTCGAGCCTCTCCTCCCGTGCAAGGATAGATAGCTATAAGTTAACAACTTATGGCTATTTTCTGTTTTTAGGTCGGACAAATATCGGACATAAATTTTCTGAGTATCAAACCATGCTACGTTTTAAAAATGTGAAAAACGTAGAAAAAAATGTGCATAACAAAACGAAAAAGCGAATCAATCAGTGATATAATCACATACACGTTGCCCAAACTTCATACTGGCAAAAACTGGTATATAGATTTTAAATCATACGATCCTCTGGAGCAAAAAATGAAGCGGAAAAAGTACATGCTTGATAGCATAATCAAAATAACAGAATACATTTATCACCAATACCGAAAATAAATTGTTGTAAAGCGACTTAATGATATTCTCTCAAAATAAAGCCAATACCACATAAAAAGCTTTCCTTTTTCTTCTTTAAATTCATTTTTATCGCATATTTGCATTGTCGAACATCTTAAACTACATGGTAGGGAAACCTGCCAAAGCTTCATGGCGGTCATTCATATGTCCGTTCATGGCATTCCTATATGGCGGTTCCGTACCCCCATAGGGAGTGTTAATGTACCCCTAATACCATGTAGTGGTGTTCGACAATGGGACAGGCGGGATCGCTTTTTCATCATCTCACTTCTCCCATAAGTCAATTTATTCATCTTTAAAAACTTTCAGATTTATGGAAAACAACACCCAATCAACCGTTGATTCTCGGTTCGTCAAAGAATTGCAGTATTTTGTACACATCAGCTTTACCTCGGAAGAAGAAATGAAAGCTTTCTATTTGCAGATGTCCAAAATCGTAAATCCTCAACTACAATATGTAGAATTGGATGAGTCTATAAAATTAAAGAACTTATTCCGCAAATTAAGGCAGTATATCAATTGTCTGCAGTTTATAGGAGACCATGAATGGAATGCAGGAATAGCTGAGATACAAAACGCCAGCGGAGTTTATATGCTACAAAACAATGTGGAGCTTAAGAAACGACTTAAAAATAATGAAGCCATAGGAATGCATCTCCAATTCATGACTCAATTGGCAGGCAATATCCATCTGATTAAGCAAATACAAGGAATCATAAATTACCACAGAGGTAATGTGGAATATTTATTAAAAAAATAAATGACTTTTCGTCCTGCAGCTGTGCCAAAAGGAAGAGCTTGTAGTTAAAAGAATCAACAGCAACTTTTTGGCACATCTCATGCATCTTGCAACGTAGATTCACATCTATTGGAAAAACATTCACTACTCGTGAATGACATTAAGCAATCAGATTAGTTCATAACTACTACTCTGAATCGGCATATCGAGATTATGCAATACCTTTTCCAGCAAGATACCCTCTCGGTTATCATATTCATAACCAAAAGTAGCACGAATACCCTGCAAAATGAATTGAGTGGCACGATCAAGCGCAATCGGTAAACTATCTCCTTGCAATAAAGCACCGGTAATAACGCTTGTAAAAGTATCGCCTGTTCCGGGATAGTGCGCAGGCAAATAAGGGCAAGTTATTTTCCAATATCGGTTTCCGGTACGATTATAGGCATAAACGGAAGTCTTATGGATATCATTCAGCACCGGTACACTCGTTATGATGACAACTTCGGGACCTTTGTCAGAAAGATCACGAAGATAAGTTTTCAGTTCTTCATCCGTATTCTGTACTTTATAAGGCAAGTCAAGCAGATAAAATAGTTCGGTGAGATTGGGAGTTATCACATCAGCTTTCGTTATCAATTGACGCATCTCCTTTACCATCGAATCATGGAAATTGGAATAAAGTTTCCCATTATCCCCCAAAACCGGATCGACCACCACCAAATTCTCTGACTGACGGAAATCATCAATAAAATCTGAAACAATCTGTATCTGCTCCGGAGAGCCCAAATAACCGGTATAAAAAGCATCAAACTGAACTCCCAACTGTTTCCATTCGGAAATGATCTTCGGCATCTCCTCCGTCAAGTCAAGGAAAGAAAAATGCGGATATTGAGTATGACTTGAAAGCACAGCAGTCGGCAACGGACAAACTTGAAAACCCATTGAAGATAGAATTGGAATCACAACAGTAAGCGACACTCTTCCTACTCCGGAAAGATCGTGAACAGCAACTACTTTTTTGACTTTATTTGCGTACATAGCAGGTTAGTGATAAGCAATTAGTGACAAATGATTGATAAGCATGAAACAAAAAGTTCATATGAATATGATATTTACCTAAAAGGACATTCAGGTCAATATCACCAATACATCTTTCGCTCCATGCGCTCCCATGACCAGAGCCTGTTCAATATCGGCAGTCTTGGAAGGGCCGGAAATAAATGTACCGAATTCATATTTTTCATTCTTTATTTGCTCATAAGCCTGATGCATATTGCTTACCAACCGATTCCGGTCGAGGATAATCACTAATTTTTCGGCAATGAAATAAAGGGCTTTGTATTTGACGTTTTGCGGAATCCAAACAGCAGCATTCTCAGCCACTCCAAACGAACCTGCCACAACAGCCACTTCCGTTCCGTCCAGTTCTTGGGCATTATCCAATACATCAGGATCAAAAGTGGCACAATCTATCCCATCCATATCCGAAGCAATACGGGTAGCTTCAGGGTAATTGCGACGGATAACGTCATTTACATCTCCGTTTTTGGCCAAAATAAACGCCTCACCTCCTACAGTACGGGTCATTTCACAAAACTTGGCTACTACATCAGGATAAGTAGTCGTATTTATTTCCCATTCGGGATATTCAAAACGCTTCTGCGTATTTTTACGGATGCTAGCTAGGATCTCTTCTCTGCTACTCATTTCGTTTCCTCCTTTTCTTTTACTTTATTCTTTTTCCACATCTCATTGAATGATTCACTGGCAAACTTTGGCAATTCGCGTCCCTTCCCCCATGCATCCAGATCATTGTACTTGATGAACCGCGGTAAATGGTTGACCACCGGAGCCGCCCATAAAGCTGCATTAAACAAAGTCGGGTTATCCATAAGTACCTTCATTCCACCGGAAATGAATTTCTTCATGGAATCGGCCTTACCTATACCATTTAATATCTGACGCCATTTATAAATCTGTTCGGCCAAGTCCACCTTTACAGGACAGACATCGGAACAAGACATACACAATGAACATGCAGAAAGATTGTCATAATACATCTCCGGATCATGCGCCATTCCAAGATTAATGCCAATCGGCCCGGGAATGAAATACGTATATGAATATCCTCCGCTACGACGGTATACCGGACAAGTATTCATGCAAGCACCGCAACGGATACAATTCAATGTTTTGATATGATCCGGTTTGGAAAGAATGGCACTCCGTCCGTTGTCAACAATAATGATATGATACTCGCCTCCCTCACGAGGTTTGCGATAATGAGATGTATAAGTGGTTATAGGCTGCCCGGTTGCCGAGCGTGCTAACAAGCGGGTAAATACGCCCAGTGAAACCATGTCGGGAACAATTTTCTCCAGACCAAAAGCGGCTATATTCAATGTCGGGCAAGAAGTTCCCATATCGGCATTTCCTTCATTGGTACAAACAACGATATCTCCTGTAGAAGCTACGGCAAAGTTAGCTCCCGTCATGGCAGCCTGCGCATTCAAGAATATATTCCGTAGATTTTTACGGGCTGCATGCGTCAGATACGTCGGATCGAAGTTTCCTTTTTCCGTCCCCATCTCCTTCTCGAATAACTTACCGACCTCTTCACGTTTAATGTGAATGGCAGGTAGCACGATGTGGCTCGGTGGAAGATTCATCAATTGAAGGATGCGTTCTCCAAGATCGGACTCAACAACATCGATGCCTCTTTCAATGAGAAACGGATTGAGTTCGCACTCTTCGGCAAGCATGGATTTGCTTTTCACAAAACGCTTCACACCGTGACTATTCAAAATATCATAAACGATCGTACGATATTCTTCAGCATCTTTCGCCCAATGAACAATTGCACCATTAGCGGTCGCATTTTTTTCAAACTCCGTCAACAACTCATCCAAATGACTGTTGGAGTACAACTTAAGCTCACAGGCTTTTTCACGCAACTCCTCCCATTCCGGAACTTCCTTGCTCATCTTGTCTCTCTTGGCACGAACCAACCAAAGGGTTTCATTGTGCCACTCTTCCATAACCGGGTTCTCTAAGAACTTCTCTGCGGCTTTTGCATGCTTGGTACTCATAACTGCGATGCTAAAATTTCAACAATATGAATGATCTTTATAGGTAGCTTATCCCGTTCGATGACACCTTGCATATGCATCAAGCAGGAACTGTCGGCACCTGTGATATATTCTGCTCCTGTCTCCATATGATGCCGTATCTTGTCACGTCCCATACAAACGGAAACCGCAGGTTCCTCAATGGCAAACATGCCACCGAATCCGCAACATTCATCATCATGGCTGGGCTCAAAGATTTCGATGTCCTGAACCAATCGAAGTAAATCGAGCAACTTATTAAAATAAGGAATATTCAGTTCGCTAGGGGCTGAAAGGAAAAGCTCGCGCACTCCGTGACAACTGTTTTGAATACTTACTTTATGAGGGAAACGGGCATTTAGTTTATCCGGTTTTATGACGTCATGGATAAATGCACACAGATCGTAGATTTTACCTGCACTCTCACATACATGCCCTTCTTTGGCAAGAATACCCGGATGATTGAATTTCACAAATGCCACACAACTTCCGGAAGGACCTACTATGTAGTCATATTGTTTAAACAAATCATCGAAACGAAGAGCCAGCTTGGAAGCCTCGTCTTCAAAGCCTGCATTTGCCATCGGCTGTCCACAACATGTCTGGTCCAACGGATAATCGACATCCACTCCCAAACTTTTCAAAAGCTTATACGATGCCACTCCCACCTCAGGATAGATGGCATTGATATAGCAGGGAATAAACAAACCTACCTTCATAATAATCAGTTTCAATTTACAAATTAGGAATTACAAATCACAAGCTACCGGTTTTTTCAAGCCATTTGTAGTCCGTTAATTTGCAACTCATTCAATATTTATGAGTTTGTGCGTTTGCAGGCTTAGTCTCCATTTAGGATGTCGCATCACGCAGTCCACCACCTCACGGGTGTTACTACAAGAACAAGGTTGAAGGAAAAAATGTTCGGCAGGAAGCGATTCATAAACGTCAATATTTTGTCCTTCATAGACAACTTTGACTTCATTCATCCGTGTCAACACCAGCTTCGTTCCTTGTTTTGGGGAACAGGTCACCCAATCAATACCGGTGGGCAGGAAGTGTGTACCATTGGTTTCAATACATACATACTTCCCGGCCTTATGCAACAGATCGATAAAAGGTTCATCGATCCATAAAGATGGTTCCCCACCGGTCAAGATTACCATCCGGGCAGGATATTTACCCACTTCATCGAGAATCTCTTCATCGCCCATCATCCTTCCGTCTTCATGACGAGTATCGCAGAAACCACATTTCAGGTTACAGCCTGAAAAACGGATAAAAACGGCAGGGGTACCTGTATGATACCCCTCTCCCTGCAAGCTATAGAAAATTTCGTTAATCTTTCTCATAAATAGCCGTGTTTGATTCCGATTCCCGTACCTCGACCTTGAAACAATGCGGTACTTGCTCGCATACCCAACGTGCAATATTCTCAGCTGTGGGGTTGAAAGGAAGCACATCGTTCAGATTTCTGTGATCAAGTTTATCTTTCACAGCACGCTTGATGTGGCTGAAGTCTACGACCATTCCATCAGCGTTCAGTTCTGCCGAACGGCAATATACTGTGATTATCCAATTGTGACCGTGAAGATATTCACATTTACTTTGATAAGAGAGGCTCAAGCTATGTGCAGCCGATACCTCCAGGCGTTTGATTACTGTATACATATCGTCATATATATTAAAAAACTCCTGCATCTAATGTCACCTCGATGCAAAGATTACAAAGATAAGGTTACCCAGTGATTCATCCAAATTAAGAATTATAAAAAAGGACAAAAATAAAGTTGTCTTCCATGCCTTTTGGTTATACACTATTAAGTCACCAACTATATTCCTATTATTTTTCCTACATTTGCAAAATGAAAACTCTCTGCATTGTCATAGGAACTATTTCTCTGGGATTGGGCATATTGGGCATCTTCTTACCTTTATTGCCTACAACCCCGTTCCTGTTACTTACAGCCGCACTTTATTTCAGAGGCTCTCCCCGTTTGTATCAGCGTCTACTCGATCATAGACACCTCGGTCCCTACATCCGTAACTATAGAGAAAATAAAGCAATCCCTCTCCGAGCCAAAGTGATTTCACTTTTACTCATGTGGGGAACCATGCTTTATTGTATCTTTTTTCTTATCCCACTGGTATGGGTAAAGATTTTAATGTTCCTGATCGCGGCAGGAGTCACCTATCATATACTTTCTTTCAAAACATTAAAGAAATGAGAAAGACCGACGCGCGCATCAGCCAACTTATCTTCCCAATGTTTCACTGAGTTCTGACCGATCACATCGGATACATACTTCACGGATATGAAGGGAATCTCTTTGGCATTGCAGACAAATGCTTGCGCATAAGCTTCCATATCGACTACATCTCCTTCAATATCCGTCAGTTCCGTAAGGAAGCTATCTCCGGTATTGCATGTGGCAGCTTCCGTCCAATGACTACAGAACCCTTTCTGCTCCAACAAAGTCGATGTATCGAGTTTATAACTCATTCCTAAATTAGCAAGTTTCTGCATATCCCGGTCTATAAAATGACGGCATACAAATACATCGCCCACTTGATGATTTATAGTTCCTGCCGTTCCCATATTAATCACAATATCGGGTTTTACCTGTGATATGGCTTCTGTCAAATAGAAAGCCGCTTTTACTTTTCCGATTCCGGTACGCACGTAATAAACTTCAGCATCCGGCCATTTAATCTCTGCAAATTCGCCTTGAACAGCGTAGGTCACTAATATTTTCAACATTTTATATCTTTTCAATTAAAGAGTCTACTTCAAGGCACAAAAATAAGCATTTATCTCCGAGTTTAATCAGAGATTGTTCAAAAATGGTTAGATTCTATTCATTCCCATCCTCCTTAACCTCTAACTTTGCCGACAAACCAAACTAACAAAATATCATGATTAAAAACTCTATTACAGACAATCGGCTTGTATGGCTCGACGTGATCCGTTGTGTAGCCATGTTGATGGTAATCGGTGTTCATTGCATCGATCCTTTTTATATCTCTCCCACAATGCGGGTTATACCTGAATATACACATTGGGCAGCAATTTACGGTTCTCTTTTGCGACCTTCGGTACCTCTGTTTGTCATGATGACCGGTTTATTGCTCCTGCCTGTCAAACAAGACCAACCATTGGGGCGTTTTTACAAAAAGCGTATATACCGCGTACTCTTCCCGTTCCTTATATGGTCTGCACTTTATAGCATGTTCCCTTGGTTCACAGGAATCATCGGACTGCCCAAAGAAATTATAGGCGATTTCTTCTGTTATACCCAAGGACACGAATCACAAAGCCTAACAGATTCTCTGAAAGATGTTGCCATGATCCCCTTTAATTTCAGCCACAAAGAAAATCACATGTGGTATATCTATCTGATAATCGGGTTATATCTTTATATGCCATTTTTCTCAGGATGGATCGACAAAGCAAGTCAGAAGACCAAACGAACTTTTCTTCTCATCTGGGTGATTTCCTTATTTATCCCCTATCTGAGAGAATATGTTGCCGGCTGCCTGTTTGATAGAAATGGCTATCTCTTCGGTACGGATACATGGAACGAGTTCGGCATGTTTTATTATTTTGCAGGGTTCAACGGTTATCTGCTATTGGGACATTATGTGAAACAAGGAAATAATTGGAGCTTGCTTAAGACATTTTTTATCTGCGCAGTGATGTTTGCCATAGGTTATTATGTGACATACACCGGTTTTAGCACGACTGCCGCTAATGCAAATGCAACAGAAATGGAAATGGAACTGTATTTCACATTCTGTAGTCCAAACGTGTTATTAATGACTTTGGCAGTATTCTTACTATTGCAAAAGGTAGTAGTTACCAATGAAACTATCATTAAACTACTTGCCAACATGACCAAATGCGGATTCGGTATTTACATGGTACACTATTTCATCGTAGGCCCTTTCTTCCTGTTGATAGGTCAGATCGGAAGAGCGTCGTGTAGGGAAAGAGTGTAGATCTCGGTGGTCGCCGTATCATTAAAAAAGA